>Ga0315322_10002789_pt1 | contig 13555 bp, 13 predicted proteins | sample M110021515metaG_FD_203461 | JGI IMG/M metagenome (GOLD analysis project Ga0315322, IMG submission 203461) | Ammonia-oxidizing marine archaeal communities from Monterey Bay, California, United States - M1 100m 21515 | ecosystem: Environmental > Aquatic > Marine > Intertidal zone | place: USA... | reverse complement strand
CGTAGAGACAACCGGGCGTCACGTTTTCAGTACCCCAAAAAGTTCCCATGTTCGCCTTTCGAAGTGGGGTTGAATGAGAGATCACTGCCTCGATTCTGTCGTTTCGAATCAAGAAATCGCCGACTATACCATCCGCTTCTTTGCCTCCCGGCAACAAGTCTACCTTATCCAAGGAAATTTCAAAAACCTCAGGCTTGCTTAACGAGGCATTGATAACGAAAAGGAAAGAAAGAAATGGAAGTAAGAACGATTTCATAGGACTGGGCTGTTTAAATTAAGAAAGTCAGATCGAGATATAGCTACCCCGCAGAAAATTCAGTCTCCTTGAGAACGAATGGGCTGGCCCTTCTTAAGTTTGGCTCGAATGCCGTCGTGGTGTCTGGACATATAGTAGAAAGATTGCGTGCTACTTCTTTCCCCTAGGCAAATCTGGAAAGATATGCGGTAACCGCCCTTGGGCCACTCGGGGCCTTCCAGTGCAAGAGGATTTATGATGCCTGACAACTCTTGGCCTGGTTTCAAAGTAACTGGCGAGGTGACCACCGACAGACCTTTTGACCTAGGTGCGGGGTAGGTTTTACCCTGACACAGTATCACAATGCTTTCTTCCCATAAAACCTTTCCGCCAAGCTTTCTCAGAGCAGGAACGACAACCAGCTTATCCCCGTCGTTTGCAACCGTCAACCGATACTCTCCATCACCATCGGGATTCGTCCACTTTACGTCTACTTCCGGCGGAACCTTTTCCACCACAAAAGTTGCGCCTATGCCAAAACCAAGAGCAGGTCTTCCCGTGGTGGCGCAGAAATGCTTGGCTCCTTCCCCAAGGTCGGAAGGCCACTTGGCCTTGAGACGAATCCATGGGGAGCTAACTTTACCATCTTTGCCGCTCCATCCCAAGGGCAGGGCGCAGGCAAGTCGAATAGAGCCGATCTTAGCCGGATCAAGCTTCTGTACCACCTTAGCCTGAAAACCACCGCGACTCTTCTCCGCTCCGACGACGCAGCTCTCGCCATCCGGAAAGACGGGAGCCACGCGTTGACGAGCAACGTGGGAAATCTTCACCTTGTCCCCAGGTTTGAGATCACCACGAATGGCTTCCTTTACCGTGAAGCTCAACTGGTGCGTGAACATTGGGGGAAACGACCGGCCAACCGGCCCCGCGACTACTTTATCGAGAGTACCCACGAACACATGCTGATGGCTGGACCAAGCAGCGGGAACTTTGTCGGGCATTTGAACACCAGGGACAGGCCGGACCCGTATCGGGCCGCGTCCCGAAATCTGAATTTTGTTAATCTGGAGGCGTTCCGGAGTGGGAACCTTATTGGCAAGTGCCAATTCGGACAGAAAAGCGCAGGACATGCCAAGCATGGAAATAACGATGATGATTTTCATATTTGCTTTGAGTTTTTAATTGAATAAAAAAAGTTTTGGCTGCCCACGGCAAGAATTACTTCGCTTATGCAATTATTAAGAAGAGAAGGAGGCGGGTCATAGATTCGAGTTTGTTATTTGTTCCTTAATCAAAGCCGCAGGCTTAGAATATGAGCTATCGAGAATAAAGGACGAGGCAAGCAATGTTCGAGCTTCATCAAGGTGTTCAGTGGCGTTCGCGTGGATATGGGCAAGGGAGTCTCCTTTCGAGACGGCTTCACCAACCTGTTTTAGATCGCTCACACCTACGGCGAAATCTATGTTGTCCTCTCTGCTCCTGCGACCTGCCCCGAGGATGAAGGCTGCGCGACCTACTTTGTCGGCATCGACTGCGGTAACGTAACCGGAATTTTGGGATAAAAGTCTTTCAACGATTTTAGCGGAAGGAAGTTTATCCGGGGATTCGACGTAAGATGGATTTCCTCCCTGTAATTCGACCATCTGGATAAAGACTTCAAAGGCTCGACCAGAGTCGAGGGCAGTTGCGAGAATCGCACGCCGATCATCATCATCAGTCCCGATTTTGGCCAAGGCAAGCATCCGCGTTCCGAGAGCATAGGTGATCTCCACGAGGTCCGGGGGACCTTCGCCTCGAAGAGTTCGAACGACTTCGAATACCTCGAGGGCATTTCCCGCCGTACGACCCAAAGGGCGGTTCATTTCGGTAACAAGAGCCTCTACCCGGCAACCTGAGCGGGTGCCTACTGCAACCATTGTTTCGGCCAGTTCGCGAGCCTCGTCTTCAGTTTTCATAAAAGAACCCGATCCGCACTTAACGTCGAGAACAAGAGCCTGTACGCCGGCAGCCAGTTTTTTGCATAAAATACTGGCCGTAATAAGGGGAATGGAAGGCACGGTGCCGGTGACGTCTCGAAGCGCATAAAGCTTTTTGTCGGCCGGAGCCAAGCGGTTTGTCTGGCCGGTGATTGCACAACCACAGTCATTCACGACTTGTCGCAACTCCGCACTGGAAAGGTCAGTTCGATAGCCGGGAATACTTTCCAATTTGTCCAAGGTTCCCCCCGTCAAACCAAGTCCTCGTCCCGAAATCATCGGAACAAGAACCCCACAGGCAGCCGCCAATGGAGCTAGTACGAGGGAGACCTTGTCGCCTATCCCTCCGGTGGAATGCTTGTCGACGGCAATACGAGAGAGATCGCCGAAATTAAGAATTTCCCCGGAGTCCTTCATGGATTCTGTCAAAGCGGAAGTTTCCTCGAAACTCATGCCATTGACGCAAGTCGCCATGGCGAAGGCTGCCATCTGGTAATCTGGAACATCCCCAAGTGAGTAATCGAGAACGAATGCTCGAAGGTCGGCTGCGGGAATGGGCTCGCCGTCACGTTTCAGAGCAATGATATCTTGAGGAGTCATTCAGTCAGGTTACAGAAAGTCATAATAAGAATCAAAGACTCTTTTAAGGTTAGTGTTTTTGGAAGTGACGATACCCAAAAGCATCTTTATGGGTTCAATCCCTATGAGTCAGGCCACACGAATAAGTCTTGTTCGTCACGGAGAAACGGAATGGAACGTTGCAGGTCGCTGGCAGGGACATGCGGATGCTCCGCTCACACCTCATGGAGAAGCTCAAGCCGAAGCTTTGGGAGAAAGGCTAACCAATGAGAAGTTCCACTCTTGCTACACGAGTGACCTAGGTCGAGCCGTCAACACCTCACGCTTGATTGGTGACCCATCGGCGCTTCATTTCGAAACGGATAAAAGATTGCGCGAACGTGACCTTGGCATCATGCAAGGGTTAACTACCGAGGAGATGCTTGAGCAGTGCCCCGACATATACGAATCCTTTCGCAACAAAGGGCCGGATTATCTAATTCCGAAAGGGGAAAGCTTTCGACAATTCAGTGAACGATGCGTGAGTGTAATCGAGGATTTTTCAGATCGGCATGTAGGACAGAGCTTACTTGTAGTTACTCATGGCGGAGTGCTCGGAGCCATATTTCGACATGTAATTGGACTATCTCTGGATTCTCCACGCCGATACGCATTACTTAACTGTTCAGTAAACGTAATCGAAAAAAAGGACGGCGATTGGAACCTCCTCCACTGGGGCGACGTAAACCACTTAGGGCAAGACAGGGCGCTCGACGACGCGTAGTTCCATCTCTCGTTTGCGTCATACATAATAATAATAATGGAATTACCATGCCGGAAATGTGGCGAACTGACCCGCTACGACGGAGTTGGTGTATTCGGGGCTAAAACAGTATGTAGGCATTGTCGTTGTAAAAAGCCTCACAATTTGAGAGGGCATCCATTATTCCCATTCTTACTGTTCTTTATTGGGCTAGGTGCTTTCGTCTTAATCAATCCGTTTGCTTGGAGTGACGATGCGTTGCTTTATGGGTTGAGCAGTGGCTTTTTCTTGCTCTTTTGGTACAAGGGGTTCGGCCAACCGTACTTCCTTTACAGATCTCATCTGAAGGCAATCCAGGAGGAGTCGACTGATGCCGACATAGGTCCGCCAAAGAGTTGGTTGTGCATATTTTGGTTTCTTCTGCTTTTGGGGTTACTGATGCTCTTTATCTTTTTCAAGGAAATCGGATCTTTCGATGAGGTGGAAGTGGGAGATTACGTTTTTCCTTTGAAGGGTCATGAAGTCATGGATGGCATCGACTCGATTCCTTCCACGCTGACCGATGGAGAAAAGACCGAAATCGTGTTCGTAAACAGAATGAAATTTGTCGTTCTGGTCTACTGTAGGGATCTGAAGGGAACCATGCGTTACAAAATGCGTCTGCTACCAAACTGGGCAGAGAAAAGCGAAGCTTACGTAGGTCAAACTTGGTTGGTTACCGACGAGGAAAAAAAACCTCTGTATTTCTTCTTGGCGGAGAATGCCCATTCAGACGGCGCAATTGGAAGGGCAAGAGTTCCTCCCGAAAACTTAATTCTCGATAGCGTCGTAGATTAGCTTTTTGACAGCCCACTCGGTCATGAAACTGAAAGGCATCACCTGTTCCATTGTAACTACAATAAGTTCATCCTTGGGAGAAACCCAGTAGTGGGTACTCGCAGCACCACCCCAACCGTACTCGCCGACCTTCCCTCCGGGATCCCACGGTCCCATTGAAACGCGAGTCGAAAAGCCAAGACCAAAACCCACACCGACTCTCGGAATGGGTCCTATTCGAATGGGCATAAGCTTCTTGGGCAGCTGGTTTCGAGTCATAAGACGAACTGTCTTCTTCTTGAGAATACGCTTTCCATGGAGCTCCCCTCCGTTGAGGACCATCTGAAGGAATCGGAGATAATCGCGCGTGGTGGAAACTAGACCCCCTCCTCCGGAAGCGAGACCGGCAGGAGTCAGGTAACGACTCTTGGCAGGATCATCGATAAGACGAAGTTTGCCCGATCCGTTTGGAGCATAATTGGCTGTGAACCTATTGACTTTCCCCTTCGGGACGTCAAACGCGGTGTCCTTCATGTCGAGAGGTTTGCAAATGCGTTCGGCAAGAAAATCCTCGAATGACTTTCCCGACCAGATTTCGACGAGAAGACCGAGAACGTCTATGGATACGCTGTATTGCCACTTGGTTCCCGGCTCGAACGCGAGGGGAATGTCACTCAACTTTTTTATCATTACGGGAAGACTACTCGCCCGATCAATCGGCTTGTCCTGCTTGTAACGTTTTTCCACCACGCTGTTTCCCACAAACCCATAGGACAACCCCGAGGTGTGACACATTAGGTCACGAACGGTCATGTGCCGCTTGGCGGGTTCCGCCTGACCGTCTCTCCAAACCGAAAGTTTTTTGAACTCGGGAATATATTTTGCTACGGGGTCATCCAGTTCGAATTTGCCTTCATCGAAAAGGACGAGAGCTGCTACAGTGGTGATCGCCTTGCTCATGGAATAGATGCGGAATATGGAATCTGGCTTCATCTTCTTGTCGCGCTCCAAGTCCATTTTTCCATAACTTCCGAAATGGACGATCTTTCCTTTCCGGGCGATTGCCACGATCCCTCCTGCAAGCTTCTTCTCAATCACAAAACGATTAAGGACGTCGTCCACCATTGCCAACTTGACCGAAGACATCCCCACTTCTTCCGGTTTGACTACGGGAATTTCCTTAGCGAAAACTAATCCATAGAATATAAGTGATAAAAAAAACGAGGGAATGAATTTGCTAAAAGATTTCATGTTTCGATATTCGAAAAGACTCGATTTATTTGCCGGTAGCTTCCCTGAATCTGCGAAGCGCATGGGCGGCGTGGTATAATCCGCCATCGCTAAATACCTCGGTGGGAAATTTTTCCATATCAGTAACCATTCGATCAATCCCCTTGAGGATCCAGTCCTGCCTCAACTCATCCGGAGAGAGTGCAATACTCATCCATTCGAGAGCGTGACCGGTAGAACTTATTAGCTGACGAGGAGTACGCGGTCGCGCCGAGCGAAAGAAAACGGCTGCGGAAAACGCTCCGTCTTTCTGTTGAAACTCCTTCGTGATGGCGACATATTTATCCAAGTATTTCTTTGCATCCTTCCATACCCCGATCAGCTTACCTCCTTGATCTAGATATTTCCCAAGAGCGTAGGCTACACCGTACAGGTGATGAGGGCCACCCTCCGTTTCCCGTCGTGGATCACGTTGAATGGCCAAGCGTATGACGTCTTCGACTCGATATCTATTGCCCGTATCGGCCTTCCATTCCTCGTCAAAAGGAACATAGGTCGACACCGCTACCAAGGTCCAGCCAAGCTCCTGATCCTCTCGAAATCCTTTCTTGGCGAAGTTCAACTTGTCCTGCACTGTGAATTTTCTTCCGGTCCGTGAAACAATTTCACGATCCAATTTTACGCCTGCATCCGCATAAGCGAAGAGGAATTGATCCACGTGATCTTGCACGAGAAACGATTTGTCGCCTTTCCCTCTTGTTTTGAGAGTGGGCACACCCTTTACGTCCTGATAGATTAGTTTACCTTCGAACTTGGCGTGGTGGGTAAGGTAGTCGATGGCATTTAGCTTCCCGTCCGACTCTACGTCGAAGACCTCCAAGTCATTCTCGAAGGCAACGACTGCATGCATAACAACCCAAGGCGTATTGCCGTCGCTTCGAAGTGGACGGGCATGCGCTTTCTCGATCACCTTGTCGATCCGGGACGCAAGAGTTTTCGGAACTGGATCGCCAACCGCAAGCCCGGCGGAAGAGAAAAGAAAGATCTGGGCAAGGCAGCCGAGAATTAAATAGGGTATTGGCTTCTTCATATGGTTACGATTTCGATTCAAGTATAGACAGTCAGCTTCTCGCACCCAAGCCCAAGGCTTCCTTCGAGTACTTTATGCTACGCTCCAATTCGGCAAGCTGGTACTGTTGTTGGGCCTTTTTGCGGTCGACACCCTTCGGAGTCTTAAAGGACTCCATGGGCGTACCTTCCTTTGCCAGGGCCACGAATCGGGAAAAACCATCGGCTCGAATGGATTCATAGGGTTTCCAAAAATCATTTTCCAAATAAGGAAACGGCTTGGAGAACCCGGAGATGATCTCGAGTTGGATGGGGACCTGTGGGCAAAGTTCCGCCCATCTCTTGGCAAAAGCCTTCATGTCCACGCAACCTTCGCCCATGGCAGTCCACTGCACGGATGCCCCATTCTCGATTTCCCATATCATGGAATCGCGAATACCGCTGGAAACCGCAAACGGAGCAAGGTTCTCAAGAGTGTCGAGCGGGTCTTCCATAGTCCAGGTGGCGTTTCCTGAATCCAGGGTAGCTCCGACGTATTCCGGTCCTGCCTGCTCGATTAGGTCGACCAGTTCACGGCTATGCATGTCACCCGCATGGTTCTCTATGGCGATCTTGACACCTGCCTCGAGGGCATGCTTTCGAACATTTTTGCAGACCTGAACCGTACTTTCGATATGCTTCTGAATACCTTCAGGACCTTTACGATCCTGCATACTCCCGATGTAGCAACGAGCAACGGGTGACCCTAAGGTTTTCGCTACGCGCAAAAGATGCTTGAGATGATCTTCCGCGGAACCGTACTTATCAATGAATTTCGGAGACGTGGGACAGATGCCACCTGTGCCGGCGTGAATGGCGATCCCGAATTGGTCCGCCTGTTGCTTGATTTCTTTAAGGTAACCCGCATCATGACTTTCAAATACGTCCAAGTCGGAAAATAAAATGGTATCGACCTTCTTTTTGTCCGCGTATTCCAGAAGTCGAGGTGCCTTCCACCCCAGCGCTCGAATTGAAAAGTTGTCGAACCCAAGCTTCACTTTTTTAGAAGAAACCGGAGTGGGTTTACCCAAAAGGGGAAATGGCGCCGAGGTGGAGATCAAGCCAGTCCCGATAATTGTATTTTGGAGAAAGGAGCGACGATCTAGGGATGAGTCGGATTGTTTCATGTTAAGTCTGTAATTAGTTGTGAAATTATCATTATGCATCGAGAAGATTTTCTTTCGCTAGGGCAACCCCTTTGCCAAGGCAACAAACTTCCCCATCAGTTTCCTTCATTTAGAAAGTCGAGCTGTTTGCATTTAATGCCTTTCACGCATAGAATTGTAAAATTAACTATGAATATTAAAAACAAGTATATTGAACTTCATGAGTATAAGTTTCACTATCATCTTGGCGATGACCTTGGTGCCGCCGACAAGTATTTTCTCGCTCACGATCGTAAGGAAGCCTCGGACATGTTTTGCTATGCATGCAATAAGAAACGATTGAATCTACATGACTTGTACATATCCAAGTGGAACCGCTGGAAGGGTGAATGGGAAGTCTTGAGCAATTATCCGAGTTGCAGCCCTGGCACGCTGAATTGAGCAATTCCGAAGTTTTTAATATCCATCTGAAGAGATTAGTTTTTTTGATTCTAGGGTCCGCTCACCATTATATCGATAGCCCCACAACACGCCATCGCAAGTTACGCATCCATCCACGCAAGCTATGTTTCCGTGTATTTTGGGTTCGCTCTCGGGTAAGCAGTAATGCCCGATAAAAACAGGAACTGAATCAATGGAGTAAGGTTCGACGCTTACCAAGTCATCTACAGGTGGCGCCGAATGAAAAGTGTTCCCGGAAGGAAAAGGAAAAAGCAAATCAGCATAAGTTAACCCATTAGGGTCGAGCCACCAACGAATTCTACCTTTCGCTCGTACAATGCCAAAACGATCCTTGTACTCTTGATACCCAGGGATGGGGACTTTGATTCCTTTCAATACGGTCTTAACCGCTTGGTTCTCGGGTGATCCCTCGGTAATAGCTCTCTGCATAAAGACTTCGTCGTCGCAAGTTCGACCAGCAATCACATCCAAAGAGGTAGGGTGCCAGACCGCGTGAACCACTCTTATACCTCCCACCTCCAGTGAAAAAGGAAGAGTTCGAAACCAATCCCAATGGTCTCGGTATTTCTTTTGAACTTTTTTATCCCCCAAAAATATTGCGGCAAGAAGATTGAATTCATGATTGCCGAGAACGGCAAAAGCCGATTCGGCATCGGTCATTCCTCGAACAATTTCTATAACTTCCGAGGGTGCGGGTCCCTTGTTGATTAGGTCGCCGACAAAGGCGACTCTTCGGCCATCTGGATGGGCGAATGGACTCTTTGAGCACGCTCGCTCGTAACCAAGCTTGGCCAGAAGGCAAATCAGTTGATCGGCATGACCATGAACGTCGCCGACAATATCAAATCCATTCATAAGACTTCCCCTTGAATGGGAACTCAAATCCAAAGATTGTCTATGGCTGCAAACAACTAGCGAATATAACTCGTATTCTTCCCATCAGCTTGCTTCCATTGCATAGATGAATTTTCGTAAACATACTTTGCGGTGTTGTCGAGAATGAGGGTTCCGTCTCGAATCGCCCACTGTCGGGAACCGTGTGTAAGAGTACCTCGCTTGCCGGTGCAACGACCTTCCGCATGCGAAATCGGACCAACGATACGAAACTCAAAAAACCACTGCTGTTCGGTGGAACGATCCACGAGAGTCCATTTTCGATCGATAAGCATACGTGTTAAGTTAGTCAGCCTAAGCCGATCATCAAGCGAGGGAGATTGCGAATGTCCGACACTTCCTTGAGGAGTTGTTGTTTTGTTTGTGGCGGCAAAAGTTCGAGCGGCATTGAAGCGACGAAGGATAGTACGAAATTCAGTTGATAAATTCTTTTTCTTGGCTTTTTGCATGGCCACTACGGATTTAAACGAAGTTGGTTGATAAAGAAGAATTACGCTATGCAGCAACAAGGTTAAGTTTTCATCGTTGCCAGAGGCTTCGGCGGCTTGGTTTAAGTAGCCGAAAAAGGCTTGCTCGGTGACCTCGGTGAAGATGCCTGAGATTGGTTGTCCTCCTGTTAGCAATGCTTCCAGTACGAGAGTGTTTTCATTCGCCGGGTAGATGGCTTTTGCAAACTGAAGCATCTGCAAACCCTTGGTACTCTGGCGGTTTACGTTGAACTCCCTTTCCGCCAGTTTTACGGCGCCTTCTGCCAGGCGCTTGGCGGATGTAGGCGGAAGTGCGGGTGGAAGTGGTGGCTTCAACAAATGGATCGGGTAGGGTAAATGTAATTGGTTGAGCACGCTATCTAGGTCCGAAGGAATTCCAATTTGTCTAGCCTTGTGCAGTTCAATCATTACGGTGCGGTTGCCTGGTTGGAGAAGTCCAGCCAGATTGTAGGCAAGCAAGCGAAAAAAAGATGGTTTCTGCGGACCCGCCAAATCGAGCAAATACTTGGCCAATGCAGCTTCTGCGACTCTTCCGCCAAGGACTCCCGATGGAATGGGCTGTTTAGCATCTATGAGGCCTTTGATATATAGGGCTTTTTCGTTGTTCTCTGACAAATATCCGCCGACCTGAAGTAATTTTAGAGCTACCGCATCATTAAGATTCAAACTAAGTCGTTGTGCCGCCACTACGATGACGCCGTTGGCGATACTCTTGACGACTGCATCGCTTACCGGAAAAGTAGTCTTTGCTTCAATGCTCCTTGCTTGACCTTGAGCAGACTCGGTAAAACTTAAGTACAATGTTATGGAGCATAGACATGCAATAAAACATTTAATTTTTGGCAAACTAGTCATCTTTCTTATTCGCAATAATCATTAATTGCCTATGAAATACAAGCAACAGCACGTTCGAGTGAAGAACAAACTTACTCGACGCAACAAATTATTTGACTGCAATGACACAAGGAACCTTTTTTTCCGTTGAAAAGAGCGAAGGTAGTTCCGCTTTCCGAGCGGGCTTGCTGAATCTACCTCGTGGAAAAATCCCAACTCCTGCATTTATGCCTGTTGGAACTCAGGGGACGGTCAAGGGAGTCATGCCTCGCGACCTTAAGAATGAGGTCAAGGCCCGTATCGTTCTCGGGAACACTTACCACCTCCGTCTGAGGCCGGGTTCCGAAATCATGAGAGCGCGAGGAGGGCTGTCCCAGTTCATGAATTGGAATGGTCCCATACTCACCGACAGCGGTGGTTTTCAAGTGTTTAGCCTTCCGAATCTTCGCAAATTGACTGATGAGGGAGTTGCTTTTAGGTCTCACCTCGACGGATCGAAGCTTTTTCTCGGCCCACGCGAATCCATTGAAATGCAAGATGCCTTGGACTCGGACATCGCGATGTGCCTCGATGAGTGCCCTCCCGCCGATGCCAGTCAAACTGAAGTCGAGGAAGCCGTTAGGCGTACAAGCCTTTGGGCAAAGAACTGCCTCGATGCATGGCAAGAAACCTTAGGGCCAACTGATGGTCGTAACCTCTTCGGCATTGTTCAGGGAGGACGATTCGAGGAACTCCGTGGCCGTTCTACGGAAGAGCTTCAAGCTCTCAACTTTTCGGGATACGCCATTGGTGGGGTTAGCGTCGGAGAAACCGAAGAGCAAATGCTCGAACAAGTGGCGTGGTGCACGCCTTTGCTTCCAAGAGACAAACCCCGCTATGTAATGGGAGTCGGTACGCCTCCCCAATTACTCAAGATGGTTGCCCTTGGGGCAGACATGTTCGATTGCGTCATGCCGACTCGAGCTGCTCGCCACGCAACGGCATTCACCGCCGATGGTCGCCTGAACCTTCGCAATGAACGCTTTTGCGAAGATGATTCCCCCTTGGACGAAGAAACCGATTGCTTTGTCTCGAGAGAATTCTCTAAAGCCTACCTGCGACATCTAGTGACGGTAGGTGAAAGCCTAGGAGGAGCCCTGCTCTCGCTTCACAACCTTCGCTTCTTCGTCTCTCTCCTAGAACAGGCTCGCCAACACATCATTATGGGTGATTTTGAAGAATGGTCCAAAAACTGGATCGAGCGATACGAAAAAGTCTAAAGCATTAAGGCAGAAAAACTCTTGGAAACTGTAATGGGGAGGCACCCTCGTCATGATTAAAGAGAAGCTCACTGTGTCTTCCATTCGTTCACATAAATGCTGAGCGAACGGTTCGTCCGTATTACCGAAATGTCTTGGAAGATGACTTTACGGGAAATAGACCGCGATGCATCCTTGCGAGTTTATTCATTACGCCAGAGGATAGAGTTTAAAACTGTTTGGTGCCCTTTCCATAACTGTGATCGTACCTTCAAAAGTGTTCTTTCTGAATAACTAAGGTATCCGGCATATGACGAAGTCGTCGAAGCGGGCGTGAGAGTTGCGTTTTGATGCCCAGTCTCTGCTTGCGCCACCGTGGAAGGTGGAGAAGAGGAATTGATCGACGAGAGCGACTTCTGATTTCACCTCCCCGCGGAGACTCAGCCTTTGCTGATCGAGAACGAGCTTGCCGTCTATCCTAACGCGTATGCTGCCGTTTTCTTTGCTGGGAGCGTTGACTCTCACCTCTTGTTCCAGTCGGTGCCATTGCCCGGGTATGGCCCTAACTTTTAGTTCGAAGCGATCACCGAATTCGGTCTTTTGGTTGAGGTGGTAGAGATAAAGGTAAAGCTTTCCGCCTTCGCCCCACATGTAACGGGCCGACCACCCGTCCCCGACAGGCTTTTCGCCACCGGTATTTGCTTTACCGCCAGCGAGACCAGGTAGCTTGCCGCCTTTACGAAAGTCAAAGCCTTTCTCGAAGAGTACGCTGTAGGTAAGACTATAGGCTTTTCGGGGGAGGAGCGGTTCACGAAATTGACCGCCGCCTTCATTGGGACCGAGGGAACCTCGCGGATAAGCTACCCGGAGGCTTTTTCCCCTAGGCTCAAACTTTATGTAGGCTCGTTTGTGGAAGCTTCCAAGGAAGGCATTTGCCCAGTCCTTGCGGAATATCCGCATCTCGTAGGCACCCTCTGGATGAGCATCGAAGTCCACTCGCAGCTCGTTTTTCGGTTCTGGTTCCTTGCCCGTCAGGGCCATCCCGGAGGTAAGAACGGTTATGAGGGCGAAAGGGAGAGCGCGAACAATTCTCACTTGTTACTTTTACAGTTTCTTTGTGAGGGGACCGATGATCTCCACGAAGTTACCGTCGGGGTCCTTGAGCATGAGCAGGCAGACATCCTGCGGGAGACCTTCGGGCAGGCGCTGGGGGCTTTGGGCGTAGGGCTTGATGCCCGCCTTCTTGGCCCGCTCGAGTACTGCATCGACGTCGGTCACGAAGATACTGAGGTAGGAAAACCCGGTGGTAGTGTGTATGTGGCGTTGCTTGATGACGCGGGCGGGTTTCTCGCTCTTCACTTGCATCACCTTCAGTTTGGTGGCGGTTTCGTCTTCGCCTAGGACCAGGACGTGAATGTCGAGCGCTGCGCCGTCGGTGAGACCGACTTTCTTGGGGAAGTCTCCCGCCACCTTAAAGCCTTCCACTTCGGTGAAGCCGACCACACCTTTGTAGAAGGCGAGGGACTTCTTGACGTCGGAAACGACAACGCCGAGATCGATGGTCTGCTGAGCGAAGGGGCGGGCGGTTTTGGCTTCTTCGTCCTTGGCGATGAGAGCTAAGGGAAGAATCGTTACTAATGGAAGAATGGATAGGAGTTGCTTGAACATGGTTAAGGTTGGGTTAGGATTCGTTGAAGGTTATAAATCAAGAAAGATTAAAGCTTCGGGAGATGGTTTGAAAGTTTCTTCAAGTGAGAAACCCGAATTATTGAAAGCAGGCGATGGTCTTTTTTAGAGCCTCGACGAGCCGGTCCACTTCCTCTTTCGTATTGTAGAAGGCAAAGGATG
>Ga0315322_10002788_pt1 | contig 13559 bp, 14 predicted proteins | sample M110021515metaG_FD_203461 | JGI IMG/M metagenome (GOLD analysis project Ga0315322, IMG submission 203461) | Ammonia-oxidizing marine archaeal communities from Monterey Bay, California, United States - M1 100m 21515 | ecosystem: Environmental > Aquatic > Marine > Intertidal zone | place: USA... | reverse complement strand
CCGTCATCATCTCACGAAGCTCGAAAGCCTTGCTCCCCACCAAGTCGGCGGCGGCTTCGTAATTCTCACGTGAAATCTCCTTCACGAAATCAAAAACGGCTCTTCGAGTCGCTCGCACAAATTCGGCTTTTCGCCTCGTGAAAGGAACCTCCTTGACCGAAGCCTTCTCAACGATTTCCTCGTGATCTCGCAATCTCTCCCACTCATCAATCAAACTGGAGTCAACCCCACGGACTATTTCTTCTAGGAATGACTCAGCCTCCTCAACCTCTTCGGTTTTCAGAGAAGGGGGCACCGTTTGCACAAGAACCTTATAAACCTCAGAAAGGTGGCGAAGCAAAACTGCTTCACTCCTTTCGAGTCCATAGCTTTTTATATAATCCTCGAATGAGAACCACCCCTCGAACATTTCCCGCACGATGGACTTGGGTCTAACTCCCGCCTCCTTGGCCCAAGGATTAATAAGAACGAAATCATTATAAGTCTGATAAATAAAATTCTTACCTGGCTTCGGATGCTCCACTTCCTCAAGAGCCTCCAAACGATCATCGTAATCCACACCGTCTGCCTTCATCTGCGCAACCAGAGCCGTCTTGATTTTATCCACTTGCTTTCGAATCACCACTGTTGGGTCTTCCAAAATAGCCTCGATAAGCGACAGCATATTGGCGACGTAATCAGGCGCCTCGCTATCCAATTTTGGGATCGTTTCAATAAGGTAAAGACCGAGAGCCTGATTCATTGTAAAATCATCCTGCAATTCTACGTTCAACTCCACCTTGGCCAAGGTCGTGCGTTTTTCCTTCGGAATGATCGTAAGAACCTTCCCTTCCACTAAACCACGAAAAAGGGCAAAGGCTTGTCTTCGGAGGATCCTCTTCCTTCCCGGTGGCTCGTGACACACATTGATGATTCTGCGCAGCTCCGCACAGCCATCTTCGCCTCCTCTTGAAAGAATATTGAGCAAAGTTCCATGACGGATACTAAAACTAGAAACCAACTTCTCTGGCGGAGCACTCTGCAGTTTCGCATAGGTCCTTTCATCCCAATTTACAAAACCCTTCTCCGGCGGCTTCTTTTTCTGCGCCTTACTCTTTTTTCCCTTCGCCGCGGCCTTGGCATCAGACTTCAAATTCTCAATGAAATATTCGGGAGCCTGAGCCACCACGTAGCCCACATCATCAAAGCCCCGCCGCCCCGCTCTACCGCAAATCTGACGAAAATCTCGAACTGCTAGGATCTTCGTGCTTTGTCCTCCGAATTTATAAAGCTGGGTAAAGAGCACGGTGCGGATAGGCACATTCACTCCTACCCCTAGCGTATCAGTCCCACAAATCACTTTCATGAGACCACGCTGCGCCAGTTTTTCGACAAGAACCCGATACTTAGGCAACAACCCCGCATGGTGAATCCCAAGACCGTGCCGAAGAAGCTTCTTCATTTCCTTCCCATAGGGGCTCTTAAAATCAGCATCCTTAAGAACGTCGGCAATGGCGGCTTTCTCTTCTTTCGAACAAAAGTTCCGACTCATCAAATTTTGCGCTGTCCGAGCACAAGACAGCTGGGTGAAATGAACGAGATAAATCGGAGCTTTATCTGAATTCACCAGCTCCTCGACCTGATCCTCCAGAGAAATCGTGCTGTAGGAAAACTCCAAGGGAACCGGGCGTTCTTCCGATTTCACCAAAATTGTCTCTACTCCCGTGAGTTTGGTTAATTCCTTTTGAAAAACCTCTGTCTCCCCCAAAGTCGCCGACATTAAAAGAAAGCGAGCCTGAGATAGGGTCAAGAGGGGAATCTGCCACGCCACCCCTCGTTCATGGTCCGAATAATAATGAAATTCGTCCATAATCACTTCATCTACTTTCGCAAGTGATCCCTCTCTCAGAGCCATATTAGAAAGTATCTCCGCCGTGCAGCAAATTACCGGCGCCTCGGAATTCACCGTGGCATCTCCAGTAATCATTCCGACTTGCTCCGGGCCAAACGTCTCGCACAACGAGAGAAACTTCTCATTTGCCAGCGCCTTGATCGGCACCGTGTAAAATGATCTTCGTCCTTGGCAAATCGCCCGGAAATGGAGCGCTAGGGCTACCAACGACTTTCCCGATCCTGTTGGAGTATTAAGAATAACATTCTTACCCTCGTATAGCTCAAGGATGGCCTCCTCCTGATGGTCATAGGGCTCGGTCCCACTTTCGATAAGGTGCTCGAGAAAAGCATCAAGCACTTCGGAACTCGATGACGAATCATCTACGATTGAAGGATCCAACTGCGGCACGACAAAAAAGTGGCCATCTCACCCCATAAGTAAAGTCCCTGCTAATCACTCCCTGATCGACACCACTTAAATTTCATCTAAAACATTCCTCATGAAGGCAAAAAAATTGCTCACAATGTTGATTGCTGCTGCCGGACTCGCAGTAGCACAGCCTGACACCAAAAACAAAATCGCGGGCCAAATTAGCGAACTCATCGAAACCCAAGATGCCGCCGTTAAAAAATTCATGGACGAAGTCCGGGCCCTCCCTCGTGAAAAGCAGCGAGAAGCCTATCAAAAAGGCTATCCACAATTCGATGACACCATCGAAGCGCTCTACACTATTGTGGAAGAAAACCCCGCTGAAGTAGCGAGCCTCAAGGCTATTTCTTGGATCTCAAGTCACAGTCGAGGCAAAGAATTAAAGCCCGAAATTTTTGCTGCCCTTGAAAAGCATCATCTCGATCACAGCGAATTATCCGAAGTCATTCTCTCGTTCTACACAGCCAAGGGAGAAGACACCCAAGCCTTTCTCGCGACCGTCATTGAAAAAAGCAAGGCTCAGGACGCTCGAGGATCCGCGCTCTACATTCAAGCCACCCAGATTGAACGCGACACAGCAAAGACTGCCCAATACAAAGCCCTCGTCAAAAAGCTGAATGCCGAGCATGCTAACTTAGAAGTCAGAGGCCGTAGGGTTGCCGCGATGATGAAAGCGACACTTGAAGCGAAAGAAAAATTGGCGATTGGAAAATCAGCCCCCGAGATCATCGGGAAGGATGTCGACGGAAAGGAAATGAAACTCTCTGATTACAACGGTAAGATCGTTGTCCTCGATTTTTGGGGCGACTGGTGAGGCCCCTGCCGCGCTATGTATCCTCACGAGCGGTCGCTCGTTGAAAGATTGAAAGACAAGCCCTTCACTATTCTTGGAGTCAACAGCGACTCTTCAAAAAGATACAAGAAGGCCATCGAAGAAAACAATATTACTTGGCCCTCATTCTGGGACGGAGGGAGAACCGGCGGCCCAATCGCCACCGCTTGGGCAGTCCGAGGTTGGCCTACGATTTACATTATCGATGCCAAAGGAGTGATTCGCTTCAAAAACACCCGAGGAAAAGCGATGGACGAGGCCGTAGATACGCTCCTCAAGGAAATGGAAGGCGAGTAAATCACTACGCCTTAACACCTTAGCTAAAGACCCTCCCTGGAATTTCAGCCCCATGCAAAGTAGGGGGGGGTGTCCGGTCTGGGCTCTTTGTTCCACTGCAGGCGGACAACATTACAGCTGCCATCATATCACCTCGGTCTTGAACAAGCGGAATCCTCGCTTTTCATAATTCCCAAGTGCATGAGGATGATCCTCACTACAGGTATGCAACCATACCCTTTGGGTCCCATCGATTTTCCAAGCCTTCTGAACCGCAAGAGATAGCATCCCTCCTCCAATTCCCTTTCCAATCATCAAAGGCAGCAGCCCAAAATAAACAATTTCTATACTCCCGCCTTTCTGAATTTCCATCTCCACATAGCCTGCCTCTTCACCCCCAAGGTGGGCCACCCACGTTTTTAGATTCTCCCGATTGACCCACTTTTTCCACTGACTGTCGGTCCAGTCCAGACGGTCAATCCATTGCCAGTTCCCACCAACCTCCCGATAAAAACGAGCATTGATGGCCGCATCTTCGATCTGTCGTAATTCCAAATCTGCGGCAACCTTGGAAGGAATAAATTGCTCCGTGCCCGTAATTTCCAAATACCAAACCTTGATTCCCTTCACTCGTTGATTTCACACAGTAACTCGTGACACGTCACTACTTACTTGGAGTATGCCACCTCCCACCCCAGTGCATCGAGACCAGACCACGTCGGGACGAAGAACAGGACATGAGGATGAGAACCAGCAGGAATCACCAACACATAAGTTACCGAAGCTGTGTGAGAATTTCCATGATAAGATCGCCACTCCGACGGTCAAAGATGGATTGTTCACGTAACCACCGGGCCACTTTTAAGAGGTCTGCTTCGGAAAGCCCAAGATCGTTCAACGATAAACGATCTGAATCCTGCCCGGCATTCACTGCCCGAAAAATCTCAAGATATTTCCTTCCTGGCTGCCCCAACCGAGACACTTTGAGATACTTTCCATAAGTAATTTCGTCGAGCTCCTCCCAAAAATCAGCGGGCATATCCTCAATTTGCAGCTTTGCCGCCGTCGTTGTATCAAGAAACATGTCAATCTCGGCAGCCGCTGCTTGAACTTCCATTGGCAAAGGAAAGGCATCCTGAAACTCTTTAGCTACAGTCGCCACCACCTCGAAACCATCCTTCCTTTCCCAAATTACCAGATGGAAAAATGCATCGAGCTTTTCCGCTAATCGTGACAACTCTAGAATTTTCATTTCGAAGACTCAAACAAGTCGCGCACCGAATCCCGTTTTAAAGCAAGCTCGCGCCATTCATTCACTAGACGGCTTTCCTGAATCACTCCGCACCCACTTGGAAGTAAAAAATTATCCCCCTTCCAAGCTACCATTCGGATTGCCACTAAGGCTTCAAAATCACCATCCCTAAACAATCCAAAAGGTGCTCCAAACTCCACCGGACAATCCAGGCGCTCACGCCAGTCTTTGAGTTGCTCAATCGTTTCCGGAGTCCGAGGCAAGGGGCCTAGGGCCGGGGTCGGATGCAAACGCTCAATCAAGGTCTTCGTTTCCTGATACTGGTAGAGCTCAACATTGATGAGCGTTTGAAAATGTATCAAACGTCCCAAATCGAGGATGTCCCGGCCGCGTCGTACTACCATCCCAAGATCTGATAGCTTTGCAATCAGGGTCTGCGCGACGAACTCATGTTCACGGATCTCCTTATCATCGACTGCAAAGAGCCTCTGCTCCTCACTTCGCGCCGTCCCAGCCAAGGCCATCGTGTATATCCGGCCGTCGAAATAGCGGAATAGAACCTCTGGAGTTGCTCCCAAAAAACCCTCTTCTTCTCCAATCCAGCCGTATGGCCGGAGAGATTTAGGTATTTGGAACAAAGAAGCCAGAAGCGTGTCTGGCGAACAATGACCCTTTCCCTTTTCGGTCACAACAGGGACCGACTTTTCGATCATCCCCTGCCCGATCGCTCCAGAAACCTCTCGGAAAACCTCCGCGAATCCTACAGGATCAGGCTCCTCCCACTGGATACGGCACCCCCCTGTAGCAGGTGCCTTGTTTAGGATTTCAATCCGATCAGGAACAAACCACGGCTTTTCTTCGCTAAGCGAAAAATCATTCTTGTAAAAAGCCACTCCTCCGGCGGGTGGCTCTGCCAACGCGGTAAATGGTCCATAGCCGACGAGAATCTCGCCAGTCCGGGTTCCAAAAACCGCTCTCTCCATAATGGCATTATTCTACCACACCATTCTTGACCAGCTCCGCGAAACTCGCCGCCTCAAGACTAGCCCCCCCAACGAGGGCTCCATCAATGTCTTTCTGGCCAAGAAGTTCAGCTGCATTATCGGGCTTTACCGAACCGCCATACTGGATACGAATTTTTTCCGAGACTGAAATCCCATAAAGGTCCGTCAGCACAGACCGAACAAATTCATGAGCATCTTGAGCTTGCTGTGGTGAAGCTGTCACTCCAGTTCCAATGGCCCAGACAGGCTCGTAAGCGATCACAGTATCAAGCGACTGCTTCTCGGTCACATTCTTCATGCCTTCCGTAATTTGATTACGAAGGATCTGTTCCAACTTCCCATCCTCGCGTTCTTGGAGAGTTTCTCCGATACAGAAGATCGGCTTCAACTCAACTTCGTGAGCTTTCAAAATCTTGGAGTTAATCAACTCGTCCGACTCACCATAAATCGCCCGTCGCTCCGAATGCCCAAGGATGACATAGTTAACAAAAATCTCTTTCAACATGATAGCACTCACCTCTCCAGTGAATGCTCCACTATCCTTTTCGCTCATATTCTGCGCAGAGACTCGCACCCTAGAGTGAGCCAACAGTTCTGTAGCCTTCGGAAGCGACACGAAAGGTGGAGCTATCACGATGTCCACTCCTTTGGGGAGATCAGGAAGTCTGCTTTCAAAACTCTTAATAAAGTCTTCGGTGTCGGACGGTCCCTTGTTGAGTTTCCAGTTGGCGGCGATGATCGGCTTCCTCATGTCGATCTCCGGCGTATCTCACTCGGAAGCTTTACGCAAGACTGTTCACACCGCATAAAATTGCGCTGTTTCCCCAGAGTTTGGAATCAGCTCTACCAACAAGGCCTTTCCACCCACCTCCAAAGCGTCGAACCCCTCACGATTCTCGATCCGTAAATAGTCCATATCCCACATCACCGCCCAGCCCTTGAGATCAAACACTTGGGGCTGAACAATGGCATCTTTTTGATTCTTAGTGAGTTGTGAGAACCTCGGCAAATGCTCAAAAATTTGCCCCCCTCCATTATTAATCACAACGATGACACGGCCTTGGCATTCGACTTGGGAGAACATCGCCGGAGCAGCCAAATCATACAATGTCGTCAAGTCCCCAAACACCCCCCACGAATCTAGGGTTTCAGCAGTCGCTCCGAGCCAACTCGAAAGTTGGCCGTCGATTCCGTTGGCACCACGATTTGCAAAAACCCGCGCGTATGGAGTATCCCTCTGACCATACTCATTCCACTCACGAATCGGCAAACTGTTACCAATAAACAAGCTCTCCCCGGTCGTCGCATAAACCGAAAGCAAGTTCACTAATCCCGGCTCGCTATCTGGAAACGATTCCAATTTTTCATCAATTCCAGAAAAGATTGGCCGCCCGCTTGGAAAATCATCACGCACATCTCCGATAAAATCCACTTCACCTAATCCACGAATCACTCTCCCAACATTACCTTGAATCACCTTCGATTCTCTCGCCAGTCCCGGCAAACCATTCTGGCAAATCGAAAGGACTTCGGTCGATGAATCTAATTCAAGGTCACGCCATAGTCTCCCCACCGGAACTTCACCCAATCGTAAAATTCTTCCGGGCAGATTTCCTGCAAAACTTTTTTCGGAAACCAACAGATCCTGAAGTAATTCACGGATTCCGCTATTCACGTCAGCCACCACCGGAATCCCTAGACCTTTTAAAAAGTAAAAAACATCTTCTCGGTCCTCCGGCTCCAACCCGCCCACCATTGCGATAATCCCTTTAAAGACTCCATCACCGAGGAAATCGCGTAGGCTCTTTACTTCAAACGAAATCTTCTCAGGAAGGAATCCTTTCACCCCGGCCTGCCAACCAGAACAATCAATCACTTCCTCCTCAAGAGGAACATTCAAATGCAAAGGCTTGCGACCATTCCATTGATCAAGATTACTTGCTGCATAGTTTCCAAAAATCCCCTCTTGCTCAATCACTTGTGGAGCCCCGCTTCCCAGGAATCTTTCCGGTCGGTCCGCCGACAACACCACTAATGGCAGACCGCTATAATAGGCCTCAACTACCGCAGGCAAACACTCAGCTACCGCGGTTCCGCTGGTGGTCACCACCGCACAAGGCCGCCCGGTATCCTTGGCCCGCCCCAATGCGAAAAAGGCCGCTCCTCGTTCTTCAAAATGCCGCCAGACCTGCAAACCCTCCGCGGCCTCGAGCAAGGCAACAAAACCGGCGTTCCGGGCACCTCCGCAGACCACAAAATCCCCACAACCCGCCTCTAAGAGTTGATCAACGACCATTTGCTCCACATTCACTACTTAAAACTTCTCTACCAGCAAAGAGGCATTATGCCCACCAAAGCCAAAGGAGTTACTCAAAGCAGCCCTAATTTCAACTTCACGCGCGGTGTTGGCACAGTAGTCGAGATCACACTCGGGATCCTGATCTTCAAGGTTGATTGTAGGAGGAATCACGCCATCACGAATGGCATTGATACAGGCGAGAATTTCGACACCCCCCGCAGCACCTAAAAGGTGCCCGGTCATCGACTTGGTTGAACTGACAACAAGGCCTTCCTTAGACCAATTCCCGAAGGACTTCTTGATCGCCTTGCTCTCGCAGATGTCTCCCTGCGGAGTCGAGGTGCCGTGAGCATTCACGTATTGCACATCTTCAGGATTTAATCTGGCGTGCTTGAGAGCCATATCCATGCAACGGGCTGCCCCCAAACCTTCGGGATGAGGAGAGGTCAGATGATAGGCATCGGCACTGAGCCCATAACCAGTAAGTTCGGCGAGAATAGTTGCACCACGCTTTTTCGCGTGCTCCAGTTCTTCAACCACCACAACTCCTGCACCCTCCCCCATGACAAAACCATCACGACCAGTATCGAACGGTCGGGAAGCAGCGGACGGGTCATCATTGCGGGTGCTGAGAGCCTTCATGTTGCCAAAACCAGCCAAGCCCATAGGTAAAATCGCTGCTTCCGAACCTCCGGCAATGAAAGCCTCGGCATCTCCAAACTTGATCATGCGCCATGCTTCACCAATGCTATGGTTGGCTGTCGCACAGGCAGTCACGATCGCCATGTTCGGGCCACCAAATCCGTGCTCCATCGAGAAAACTCCACTCGCAATATTGGAAATCATCATCGGAATGGTGAAGGGCGAAACGCGACTCGGACTGCGGTTGAGAAGAACGGTGTGATTGGTCTCGAGAGTGCCCAAACCACCGATTCCACTTCCAAGCATCACACCCACGCGGTCACGATCTAATTCGCTCTCGGCAAGTCCTGATTCAGTCAGCGCCATCTGGGCTGCCGCGATAGAAAGGTGCGCATAGCGATCCATGCGACGGGCATCCTTGGGATTCGAAAAATATTGAGTGTGATCAAAGTCACGAACCTCGCCACCAATTTTCACTGGATACTCGCTTGTATCCATGGACTCGATCAGGTTGATCCCACTCCGCCCGGCTTTCATGCTTTCCCAAGTTGAGTTGGCATCATTTCCCAAGGGGCTCACGGCCCCGATCCCTGTCACTACGACGCGTCGGTTTTCCATTGCTACTAGAAGATTCTTTTGTGGTTAGCTTGTGTTCTTTTGAAAAGCAAGGCCTGTAATTGATAGGATTCAGCCCAACTTCCGATGTCCACCCCGGATATTTTGGGCCGAACACTTAGGACATGTGGAGAGTTTAACCCGGTTTTTCTCGGGGTAGCGCTTGCCACATAGGTGACATTCCCTTGCTGATAAACGGAGCCTGCGTTGATTACGTCGCTCCGCAAGAAAGGAGAAAGTCCAGTCCACCAAGACCCAAACGAAGGCCAGAAGGACGATCACCACGAGGAGGTCAGTAAACGACAAAATCATTATTCGGCAGGTCGGTTCACAACTTCTGCTTCAAGCCTCCAAGTTCGCAATGATCCTTTTTTAGCTACGGGTTCTATCATTGCGCTTCGCAGCCTGTCCAAAACCGGTTGAGTTCGGACGTCATTCGCTTTTTCCCACCAACCCTCAACCGCAACGACGCTCCCACGCCAGTCTGCGGTTAAAACAATCGACCAAATTTCTCCCTCGCTCATCAACTTAGGATCCTGTGGCCACTCGAAAGGAAACCCGAAGGGCTTCAACCCATCGGGGCCCTCGATGATCTTGACCTCGATTCTCCAATTTCCCTTTTCGCTCGCATACCTTACTGATGACACGGCGTCCGGCCTAGGAAGAACATCCGGTCCCATCCCAGGGAGGTTTGCCAACTTCGCCTCGGGCTGAGGAAGTGAAATCTGGCGCAAAGTTGGATCATAACCACGAGGGAAGGTAGCGGCCATCGCCTCCTCGACAACATGGTCAATCACAGTGGAATCATTGACATTCCACCTCTGCTGAAAAAGCGTTTTCCGATCAATTAACTCGGCCAACCAACGGTTTTGCTCCGCATCTAAATCTACCACCGCGACATCAATCTCATTTTGCTCGAGCTCCATCGACGTAGCTTCACGCACTTCAAGGAACCCATACATCCCACCCCAAAACGCCACCGACACCACGAAGGCGATAAGCAAGCGATACGAGGAACCATGTCCCCGACGCCAGTCAAAAACCATTCCGGCAGCCCGGTCACGTAGAACTTTCCGATAACGCCAAAACATTACTCAAGGAGCCTCATCCAGCCGGTCCTCCCGGCGATAGCCTTCAAAAATCCGTATCCCGTTAAGCTTAGCAATCGTGTTGATCAGAATCTGACGTTCCGCCATCGTCGCTTCGGAATCCACTTTAATTGCCACCGCCTTGGTTCCCCGCTTCTCGGCGGACTCCAAAACAAGCCCCCCGAGGGAAGCCTCGGGCACTTTAACTCCTTCCACATAATAAACCGGGCCCGTCGCTGTGCCTTTTAGCATTACTACCACTGGATTTTCATCACCCAGACGGACACCCCGAAACTCGGAAGGCGGCAGCTTGATCTCAACGTAGCTTTCCTTCGCCACCACCCCGGTGAACATCACCAACGCGAGGAGCAAGGCGATAAAATCGAAACCCGGAATTACGAAAATCCACCCGGGACGCTCAGGCAATGACATCTTGAGCTGCATAATTCAGGAGTCTTTCTTCTCGGTAACCTTTGGTCCCACCGATGGTTTCTTGGACTTTGGTTCCAAGTTCTTAGCCTGCTGCTCCAAACTATCGCGAAAAGAAACGATCCGATCATGTTCACGGCTGTCGCACACAATATTGACGGTCTCAATTCCAGCTCTCTCGAGACGGTGCAGCATTCGTTGCGCCTTCCCATAAAGATAGAGATAGACGAGATAGGAAGGAATCGCGAGTGCCAGTCCAACCGCTGTGGAGACCAGGCTTTGAAACATGCCACCTGCCAAAGCCGCCTGGGCCACCGCCGAATCAGCTGCGCCCACCTTCATGAAAACTTCAATCAAGCCGAGAACCGTGCCGAACATTCCCAGCATTGGAGCTAGCATCGCCACCCCGAGCAACACCCTCATGTAGCGCTCGATTCGTGGCACTTCCAACTGACCAGCTTCTTGTGCAATCTCACGGAGGTTTGTCCGGTCCAAATGATGGCGCATTAAAATCGAGTGAATGACGCGCGCTTCCGGGCCCCGCGCCCGTGACGCCTCGTGCAAAGCCTCCGCATAGGATTTTTTGCGGACGTGATTGGTGATTCCCAATAGCAAATCAGCCACCTTGGTCCGGGCATGCTGAAAAAAGACCATTCGCTCCACCATGACCAAAAGGCCCACAAAACCGAGAACAACCTGTAACCACAGGATCACTCCGCCAGCTTCATTTGGAAAGTTCACTAAAGCAAAATACCAGAAAATGCGCCAAAGGACCAGCGATTACGCGCCAAGGCTGACATTCTTCCGGTCCGGCGAGATGAATTCCTGCCAAACCTGCTCGCTCGCCTGCTTTCGAAAGCCAAAAAGCGGTCTCCATTTTGGCGCGCGCGGCTCGTTAAGAAGTTGCATTCCAATCTCACGTGGTAAGCGGTTAGCCTTCCGTGTGTTACAGGGAATGCATGAGGTCACGATGTTATCCCACGTCGTTTTCCCGCCTTTGTCTCTCGGCATGACGTGATCAAGATTCAACTCGGCCTCCGGAAAAATCTCGGCGCAATATTGACAGGTGTGTTTGTCACGAAGGAAAACGTTCTGCCGTGTGAACTTCACCTCCTTGCGAGGAACACGATCATAAAGCGCCAAAACAATGATTTTGGGAACCCGCAAAGCCACCTTGACGGAGTGGACCAATTCAGCAGCCGTCGACTCTCTTTGCTCGCCTGAATACTCCACCCAAGATCCGATATCGTGGGTTTGGTAGCGACATTCCCCCTCTGTCTGCACCACCTGAGCATGGCCTAGGCAAAGAAGTTTCAACGCTCGCTTTACCGAGCAAGTGTGAACCGGCTGCCACAGCCGATTAAGGACAAGGACTGGACGCTCAAGCAAAAATTCCATGGAGAAATAACAGTTGGCAAGGCAAATACAGATTCCTTGAAGATGAGGCAATCTTAAATTGACCTTCAAATCCATTCCGCCAAATCAAACTAACAAAGCATTCGAAAACCGCCGGGATCTTCTTTTGACTCGCTCAGGCAATGGGTCATGGTTATCTCCGCCCATGTCCTTTCCAAAATGTCTGATTCCATTTGCTTTTGTTGTCTGCCAAGTGGCTCCCGCCAATGAATTGAATGAGACACTAAATGCGCTCGTAGCCAGCCACCGCAAGCTGGAAGGATACCAGACAACCTACGAGATGAAATCTAGTAAAGGCCAAACCGGCACCATCGAGATTGGCGTCGATTTCGAATCCGGCTGGTCCTACCTCATGTCCGAATTCAAAGACGAAAAGGGCAAGCTTATGCAGCAAGGCCAGCAATGGACCACCGCGGACGGCAACTATCTCCTTCAGTCCGGCGATGAAAAGATTATCTTCGAAGGATTCGGAAAACTGGTGAAACGATTCAGAAAGCTTGTTGAGATTATGGACCAAGATGCAGGGGACGGTGTTCCATTACGGATCAAACCAGATTCCTATTTGGACAAGACGCGCATCAACTTAGGCATCGGCTACACCACCGGAGGAACCGGACTTTTGGGTAAAAGTAAGGAACTCGTTAGCAAAACAAATGACGAGGTCATTATCGATCTCGACGAACTTGGGCAGGTCACCTTCGAAGCTACGACCGGCGTCATCACCTCACAAGTTATCACATCCGCTGAGCAAACACGCTCGTTAAAGCGAACAACATGGAAGAAAAATCCCGGTGAAAAAGCCATCTCTTCCCGATTCAACATCGATATGGCAACCACTAAGCGCCAGGACCTTAGCACCTCCGGGATGAGCCAAAATTTCACACGGCAGGTTCTGCAAGAACTCATCGATAACGCTTCACGCAACAAAAAAGTCGCCGACTCAATGCGCACCTACCTGTTGTCCATTGAAGATCAATTCATTGACTTCTTGGAGCAGGAGCCACTGAACAAAGCTGGATTCATCAACAATGATTTCTTCTTCAAATTTCTCGATCAAGCTATGGCAAAAACCGCCGAGCGACTGGAACAAGACGGTAAAAAAATCGGAGCGATTGATATTCTTACCACCCCCGAATCCCGTAATGCTTTCATCGCGAACCTCGTCAGATCTTTTCGCCAGCAAGCTCCGCCGAACAAGAAGCAGGAATATCTTGCTGAGGTTTTGAATGGAAAATTGGAAGGCTCAGAAGGTCCAGCTCTCGTCGCTCGGGTTCTAATTGAAGACTTTGTTGAGAGTGCTTACTACCGCGTTCGGATTGGTCGCGCCATCGACGCCTATGTTCAAAAACTCAAGGGCAAATAGACTTCTTCCCTCTTCCAACAGAACAAAAAAAGAGCCGCCTT
>Ga0315322_10002787_pt1 | contig 13560 bp, 14 predicted proteins | sample M110021515metaG_FD_203461 | JGI IMG/M metagenome (GOLD analysis project Ga0315322, IMG submission 203461) | Ammonia-oxidizing marine archaeal communities from Monterey Bay, California, United States - M1 100m 21515 | ecosystem: Environmental > Aquatic > Marine > Intertidal zone | place: USA... | reverse complement strand
TTCCAGTGGCCATGCGCTACAAGGAGAAAACATATTTGCACGAGTAAGCCCGAGTGCTTAGCTGATCTTCAATTCCTTTACCAATTCGCACCCCTTGAGCTTTTGGATTCGCTGGAGGATTTTCTTTTTGTCAAACCCGAGCTCCTGCTTAACGGGTCCGCTGGCGGTTTTGATGAAGAGCGTACCGGTGTTTTCAACCAGTCGTTCGGGGGCGCATTTCCCGGCAAATTTTATCCCCACGATCTTTTGCCAATTTTCCGAAATCACTTGCTCGGGTGAACTGGTCTGGTCGATGCCCCAGTTCTCCCAAGCCAATTCGACGACTTCCTTCATGGTCAAAGGAAGAGATCCTTTCTTCGGATCGTCAGCCATCGGGATTTCAAGGAAATCGGCAACGAGGGCTCGTTCTTTGTAGGTTGATTTTTTCAAGGGAAAACAGGTTTTCTAAGATGTTTGAAAGAATGGACTTCAGTTGAAGGATAATAGGCGCTACAAACAATATTCGCGAGCATTTCAAACTCTTACACCTAAAAATTTTCATTTCAATGATTATCAAACCTAGAATCAGAGGCTTCGTCTGCATTACGGCTCACCCGACGGGGTGTCTAGCCAACTTGAAGGATCAAGCCGAGATTGCATCAAGATCGAAAATCGAAAGTGAACGAAAGCCTAAAAGGGTATTGGTCATCGGTGCATCAACGGGGTACGGATTGGCATCGCGTGTAAGCGCCGCTTTTTCCGCAGGAGCGGATACCATGGGAGTCTACTTCGAAAGACCGCCCACTGGGGATAAAACCGCGAGCGCAGGCTTTTACAACTCCGCGGCGTTTTGCAAGCTTGCGACCGAAGCCGGATTGTCAGCCGTGGACGTGAACGGGGACGCTTTCTCGACCGAATGCAAGGAGGAGGTCGTGAAAAAAGCAAAGGAGACGGGCGGGCCCTTTGATCTGGTGGTATACAGCTTGGCTTCTCCACGGCGGACCGATCCCGTCGACGGGCAGACCTACCGCGCATGCCTGAAACCGATCGGGGCGATTTACAAGAACAAGACCTTGGATACGGACCGTAAGGAGGTCAAGGAGGTGACCATCGATCCGGCCAATGAGCAGGAGGTGGCGGATACGCAAAAAGTGATGGGGGGCGAAGATTGGGAGGCGTGGACCGATCTTTTGCTCGCAGAGGGTCTGATGGCCCCCGATTGCCTGAATCTCGCCTACTCCTACATCGGACCAGAAGTGACTTGGCCGATTTATAGGAACGGGACCATCGGAAGGGCGAAGGAGCATTTGGAAAACTCGGCTGCCGCGATTACAGAGAAAATGAAGCTTGCGGGTTCCGGGAACGCGTACGTTTCGGTTAACAAAGCGGTTGTCACCCAAGCGAGCTCCGCTATTCCGGTCGTGCCTCTTTACGTTTCCATGCTCTTGAAAATCATGAGCGAACTGGGTACGCACGAGGGTTGTATCGAGCAGACCTGCAGGCTGTTCAGCGATCGTTTATACGGTGATTCGGATGAGGTTGCAGTGGATGAAAAAAACAGGATCAGGCTAGATGACTGGGAGATGGAACCGGAGGTGCAAAGGAGAATTGTCGAGCTTTGGCCTCAAGTCTGTACGGAAAACCTTCTGGATCTGACTAGTTTTGCCAAATATCAGCAAGATTTTCTGAGCTTGTTCGGGTTCGGGCATTCATCGGTGGATTATGACACCGAGGTGGATCCCGAAAATCCTTTCTAAGGTTTTTCGATCCAATGAAGGACGGGGGATTCGTCCGAATCGCTCCCGGCAATGGTTTCGTTTTTCCATCCCCGGTCTTGGATTAGTTTGCGAACGCCTTCCTCTTCGCTCTTTCCTCCGGGATGTCCGCGGTAACAAAGTATGCTCAGGATCCCTCTCCTGACCAACCATTCATAGGCAATGCGAATGGCGGGCAGGGTGCTTTCCTCACTAGTCGTAATTGATTTGTCTCCTTTCGGGAGGTACCCAAGATTGAAGGTGACCGCCCGGATCCTTCCTTTCGCGCTTGGCGGCAAAACGGTTTCTATTTTCGAATGGCAGGACAGGTGAGTAGTCACTCGCAGTTGAACCTCGTTGAGCGCAAGCAGACCCTCGGTAATGCGCAGGGCATCTTCTTGGACGTCCATGGCATGTACGGTTCCGCTTTCTTCCACCAATTGGGAGAGAAAGAGGGTGTCCAATCCGTTTCCCGCAGTCGCGTCCAGGCAAAGATCGCCAGCCTCGATTACCTCGGCAAGCCTGCGGTGAACTTCTTGAACGAGAGAGACCTTCATTTTATTTAAAACGTTTCAAGTCTGCTTCTGCAGGCAACGAAAACCCGTCGATCATGAAATTCAGCATGTGTTTTGCATAAAAAGGAACGGTCGAGGCTCCTCTTGATCCGAAGCCGTTGAATAGGAGCATCCTTTCGTTCTCCCGATGAATGCCAAGAATAGGCGCTCGATCCCGAGTGCTTGGGCGTATCCCGCTACGGTGTTCAATGATCTCAGGCTCGCCGTTTAGCCGAAGAGGCAAGTCCTTGAGAATCTTGTTTTTCCCGGACTCGGTCGGGCCGGACTCTATATCCTCATGCTTCCAAGTTGCTCCAGCCAAGCATTTGTTCTGGTTTTCCGGCAAGACCCAGGTGCCGTTGCTCCCTGCTACGCAAGGACCGTTCCTCATGAGCAGGATTTCCCCTTGGGCCGGGGCAAAGGGCAAATATCCAAACCATGGGTTTTCCAAAACGCGGTAGCCTTCGCAAAAGACGATCTTACGCGCTTCGGTCCAGTCCGTTTCCTCAAAGGCCCCGTCCAGCCAGCAACCCGATTCCCTGAGCTTGTCCTCGGATAGTTTTAGAAAAAGAGGGAAATCGAGCCTGTTCGCAAGCTGGACGCCTGCGCCCAACGGGGCTTCGAAACCGAGTTTTTCACAATCATTACTCGTTTTGATCGATTGGGCGAATTGACCGAAGGCGGGCATTTTTGTTTTTTCGACCCATAGATCACGTTGTTTTTCCGAGCCGAATATTCGATGAAGAACCAATTCCCGGTATATGGTTTGTCCGGATTCCTCACCGATTGAACCGAAGAAATCCATACTTTGCTTCAGGCAGTCTTCCATGTGCTCGGGTATGTTGAACTTGGGACCGATTAATGGATTGACCAACCCTGCCGCGACTTGGCTTGCGCAATGGGGGAGTTTCTTGTCCAACACCATGATGCGCTGGCCTCTTTCCAAAAGAAGGTGGGCCAGCGTGGCACCCGCCAATCCATGGCCCACGATAAGGAAATCGATCATCTACAGAATGAATCCCCGATCCTGTTTCGAGTTGCGAGCAAATTCTTTCCGTGGCAGGATTCGGAACATGAAGGCCAGTTCATTGAGTATCTTCGTTGCGCTTTCGATCGTTTTTCTCGTCGCTCTTACCTATCTTGCCGATCTTTTATTCAACGCCCGTCCCGAAACGGTCCCCGAGTCAGCTAAAATTGTCGGGCTAGGGGATAAGCCGAGGATAAGAAGCAAGGACCGGACCGAGGAGCTTAACCGGTTGGCATTCCTCGAGGAATGGCGGAAATTGACGGAATCCCAAGGGGTGGCGGATGAACTGCTCGGAAAAAGCCTAGAGGGTTCCAAGATTCTGAGGGATTTGACTTTGGGTTTTTCCAATCGTGAGAAAATGGAGCGCTTTCGGGCGGAGGCCGAACGAAACGGAATTCAGGTGCTGGGCTCCATTCCCGAACTTGCCACCGTTCGTGTCCGTATCCGGGATATCCCGAATGCCTTGAGGTTCATGGATGGGGACGAATGGTCGGGAGAGGTTTCTCCCCAGTACAATTATCCCGTTCAGCAACCTCCGCCTCCTCGGTCGGAGTCTCTCGAGGGGGCAACGGAGTTTGCCGGCGAGGCCTCCGATTGGTTGGGGGTGTCCGAGGATCGCGAGGATTGGGGAAAAGGCGTGACGGTTGCGGTTTTGGACTCGGGAGTGGACGTTACCCATTCCGCATTGAAGGGGGCGAAGGTGGTCGAGGTATCGATGATGGAGGGAGAACCCTCCGCACCTGGGCACGGTACCGCGGTTGCATCGATCATTGCCGGGAAATCGGAGACCTTGAAGGGGGTGGCTCCTGCCGCCTCCATTCTTTCAATCAGGGTTTTGGACGAAGAGGGCCAAGGGGATTCCTTTACCGTGGCCGAGGGGATTGTCGAGGCCGTCGACCGGGGCGCGGATATTGTGAATCTCAGCTTGGGAGGAGAAGCGTCGAGCCCACTTCTCGAGCAAGCGGTGCAGTACGCTCAATCAAAGGGCGTTACCATTGTCGCTGCGGTCGGGAACGAGGGCAGGGAGGGGGTGGCTTTTCCTGCCCGGTACGAGGGTGTTATCGGAGTGGCTTCGGTTGATGCGAAGGGGACGGCTTCCTCCTTTTCCAATTATGGAGAGGGTGTGGACCTGGGGGCTCCTGGGGTGGGGGTTTACTCGGCTTGGGCGGAGGAGGGCATCGTTTCATTCAGCGGTACCTCTACGGCGTCCGCATTCGTGTCAGGGGCTTTGGCCGCAGAGTTTTCAAGGAATCCCGACTTGCCACGCGAACAGGCGGTCGATCTTCTCTACAAATTCGCCAATGAATCCGAAAAGCCGGGCTTTGACGAATTTACCGGACACGGAGCTTTGAACGTCGGGAGGATCGAAAGCCGCTACGATCCTTACGTTACGGATGCGGCGATTGTAGGCTATTATTTTGATCCGAAGGATTTTGGAGAGAAGCAAGTTCCTTTCCTGGTCAATGTCCAAAACCAGGGAACCCAATGGCTTAAGAACGTTGAACTTGAAGTCGAATATATGGGGACCTCAAAGAAGTATCTCTTAAGCAACCTCAACCCCGGAGAAGTCAAGAGCGAGAGGCTTTTACTTGATGCGGGACAGGGAAGGCAGGGGGTCCGGATCAATTCCCAGCTTCTTGTGAAGGACAAGGAGGACGTGAATCCTGACAACAACGTTCGGACAAGCACGATTACCTTACCGTCGAAAGAAGACGGTGAGGATGATTAGGCGGCGTCCCTCTTTTTGCTTTTGGATGGCAAGGGAGTTACCTTGGCCTTGCTCTTGCCTTTGGCGACGCCTGCATTGATGACGACCTTGACCGGTTCCTCAATAGCAGGCAAATCGTACATGACGTCGAGCATGATGCTCTCCATGATCGAACGCAAGGCCCGGGCTCCCGTTTTCATCTCAAGCGCTTGGTCGGCAATGGACTGAATGGCCTCGCGGGTGAAATGCAATTGGGCTCCTTCCATTAGGAAAAGCTTACGGTATTGCTTTAGGAGAGAATTCTTCGTGTCCTTGAGAATCTTGATCAATTCCGAACGCTTGAGCTCCTCGAGGACGGAAAGCACGGGCAACCGGCCGATGAACTCGGGGATGAGACCATACTTGACCAAGTCCTCGGGGCGGACCTCCGAAAGCAGTTCACCGGCGTCCTTCGGGGCTTCCGATCCATAACCGAGCATTCGGTTTCCGGTTCGTTGCTCGACGATTTGATCGAGGTCCACAAAGGCTCCTCCGCAAATGAAAAGAATGTTGGAAGTGTCCAATTGGATGTATTCCTGATTCGGGTGCTTGCGTCCGCCTTGGGGCGGGACGTTGCAAATGGTACCTTCGAGAATTTTCAAGAGGGCTTGCTGGACTCCTTCGCCCGAGACGTCCCGGGTAATCGATACGTTTTCGGTCTTTCGTCCGATTTTGTCGATTTCATCAACGTAAATGATTCCGCATTGCGCCTTTTCCACGTTTTGATCCGCGGATTGAAGCAAGCGCAGGATGATATTTTCCACATCGTCCCCTACGTAACCGGCCTCGGTCAGGGTCGTGGCATCGGCGATAGCGAAAGGAACGTCGAGCATCCGGGCCAAAGTTCTGGCCAAATAGGTTTTTCCGCTCCCAGTCGGTCCAATGAGGAGAACGTTGCTCTTCTCGATCTCCACGTCCTCCAATTCGTCCGTAATGAAACGGTTCGGGCTGTTTTCATCTCCTATGCCAAGCTCGGCAGAGAGCCGCTTGTAATGGTTGTGAACCGCTACGGAAAGGACTTTTTTCGCATGGTCTTGCCCAATTACGTGCTGATCCAGAAAGGCTTTGATGACATTCGGTTTTTGGAGATTGAATACCGGTTTTTCGTCCGAATCCTTGGGTGCCGCAGGCTTTTCTCCCAGTTCGCGGTCAATGATCGTTTTGCATACCCGAACGCAGGAGTCGCAAATGAAAACCCCGGCCGGGCCGGCAATCATCTTTTTGACTTCACCTTGCGGTTTTCCGCAAAAGGAGCAAAAGTTGATTTTTGTCGCCTTGGCCACTAGGTAGGGGGTTAATCGTTGGGCTTTTTGGAAATCACTTCGTCCACCAAGCCGTAGTCTCTGGCTTCCTCTGCAGACATGTAGTAGTCACGGTCGGAATCCTTTTCCAGTTGCTCGATGCTTTTGCCACTGTGCTTGGACAGAATTTCATTGATCGTGCGTCTCCAGCGGAGAATTTCCTTCGCTGCAATCGAAATGTCCGAGGTTTGTCCCCCGGCGCCTCCGCTTGGCTGGTGAATCATAACCCTGCTGTTGGGCAATGCATGGCGCTTGCCAGGAGTTCCCGCGGCCAGAAGGACTGTGCTCATGCTGGCGGCCATGCCAATGCAATAGGTCACGATGTCACATTGCATGAAATTCAAGGTGTCGTAAATCGCCATGCCGTCGGAGACGCTTCCTCCGGGGGAATTGATGTAGACGTGAATGTCCTTTTTCGGATCCTCCATCTGGAGGAACAGAAGTTGAGCGATGATTGAGTTTGCCACGTAATCGTCAATCGGAGTGCCGATGAAGACGATTCGGTCGCGAAGCAAGCGACTGTAGATGTCCCAAGCCCGCTCTTGGCGGCCTTCTCGTTCGTAGACATAGGGAAGTGGTAAGTATGCGCCCATGGTATGATTATGAAGAATTTATTGGTTGTTAAAGGTTTCTAGTGGCTGTGCTCACCCTCGATTTCGCAGATTGTTTCCTTCCCTTTCGATGCGATCAGTTCAAGCGTCTTGTCATGCAGGATGTCTTGTCTGAGACGGTTGATGCGAGCCCGGTCTTGGGAAAGTTCCTGAACGTAGGTTTGGGGGTCGACCCTTCTCATCATGGCTTCCCGGGTGGCGGCTTGAGCCATGTCTTCGTTGGTGACGTCCACTTTTTGCTCTTCTGCAATTCTTCCGAGGACGAGGGATATTTTCACCCGGGCCTGTCCTTGAACCTGCGATTCCTGCCAAAGCTCGTCTCTCTTCGCCTCCATATCTTCCGGGGTTGCTCCCTGTTGAGCGGCCCGTTCCACGGTTCGTTGAAAGATCTGCTTGGCTTCGTCCTCCACTGCCTGTTGCGGGAGTGGAAAATCGGGCATCTCAAGTATTTTCTGAGTGGCTTGACCTCTTTTGCCATCAAGGTTTTCCCTTTCCTTTCTCGTCTTGATATCTTCCCGGATCTTTTCCTTGAGCTCATCCAGGGTCTCGACGTTAAAGGACTTGAGAAAGTCCTCGCTTTCGACGTCCGGAGCCTGCTTTTCCCTGACTTCGTGAACTTCGACTGAATAAATTACCTTCTTTCCCGCCAAGGGGGCTAACTCGAAGTCGTCTTCGAAATCCGCTTCGATTTCCTTCTTTTCGTCTTTTTTCATCCCCACCACGCCTTGAGCGATTGCTTCCACGCCCATGCCCTTTGCCTGCCCGGCTTCTTCCCAAGTGTTGGTTTGCTTACCGTACATCGGTTTGTCGGGCAAGATCTCGGCCACAGGGGAACCGTCAAGCATGCCTTCGTAGGAACATGTGAGATAGTCCTTCTCAGCGACCGCTCGATCCGTTTCCTCAAAGGCGGCTTTTTGGTCTTTCAACCCTTCGAGGGCTTTCTCTTCCTCCTCTTCCTTTACTTCAGCCGGGTGGATGGTGAATTCGAAGCTTTCGTAATCGGGTAGTTCGAACTCCGGTTCCACGTCCACTGTTACTTCAACCGTGGCCGGGGAGTTTGGTTCCAATTCGCCGGCGTCAACCTTGAGGATTGAAAAGACCCGGATGTCCTTGTGTTCAAGCACGGCTTCATAGGCAGTTGTCGAAACTTTCCGGTTCAACTCCTCCTTCAATTCCTTGGAGTATCTTTTCTTGATAACCTGCAGGGGCGCTTTGCCTTTGCGGAAGCCTGGAATATTCGCCATACGGCTGAATTCCTGGCAAACCTGTTTCTCCTGATCGGTGATTTCCTCCGAGTCAAAAGAGACTATGGCAACTTTGCGGGCGTCACCCGCTTCCTTGATTTCTAAGTTCACGATATTTGTCGGTCTTTTCTGTGGTTCTGAAAGTGAGGGAAGGCCATTTGGCCACGACCCTTCACGCAATTGGACATTCTGTATGAAAATCCAGTTGCGGTCAACGAGAATAAGGGGTGTCAGCCCGTTTATCTACTAGGTTTCCAAGGACTGAGCCTGACGCCTTCGACGATGGGCTTGATCAGGCTCAATTCCTTAAGGGAAGATCGTATTCCCGGGGGGGAGAAATCCTTGATTTGCACAATCCATTCTCCGGATCTGCTGTTTTTTCCGATAACCCGATATTTCTCTTCGTCAAGCTTCTCTTCGAGCCTGTCTTGACCATAGTTTTTCCCTGTCTTGAGGTAAAGCTCGGCGGCCCGGTAAAAATTCGCTTGAGATGGGTTCCCAGGAGTTTCCTCCGCTAAAACGAAAAGGCGTTCCGAACGGAAGGATCCGCCGGTTTCAATCACCCACTTTCTCGACGAATCCGAGGCGAGTCCATTTCCTATCGATTCATTCTGATCAAAAAATACCACGATCCCATGAGGTATGCTTTGGGATACGGATTCAGGCAGGGGAGGGAAGATGCTTTGCCCAGAGGCTGTTTTTAGAGAATCGTAGTTGCCGGGACGGTCCTGAGTTTTCTTTTCCTTTTCGTTCAGCGCGTAGCGTACCAACATGGACGAACAGGCTACCCCTATGGCTATGCCAATCCAAATGGTGAGAGTTCTTTCCTTCTTGGTGAGGGACATGGTAAATGATTCGTTGTCGAAATAGGTATAATGAGCTAAGGGAAGAAGATGCTTTCTGCAAGCGTCGAGGTTAGGGTCAGGTACGAAGAGACCGATAAAATGGGCATCGTTTATCATGCCAATTACTTCACTTGGTTCGAAATTGCCAGGATCGAGCTTCTTGATGCAATGGGTTGTCCCTACCTGTCCCTGGAGGAAGACGGACTGTATCTGCCAGTGCTGAGTTGCAAGGCGGATTTTCGTTCGCCTGCTCATTTTGACGATAGGTTGAGGGTGGTGGTTAAAATCGAGGATTCGCCTTTGGTTCGCATCCGGGCCGGTTACGAGGTTTTTCGGGAGGAACAACTCCTTGCCACCGGAGAAACGACCCATGCCTTCTTGTCCGCCGAGGGGAAGGTAGTTCGTCCGCCCGAGAAATTCCTAGAAAAGGCCGGGGAATTCGAGAAGCGGGGCCAAGCCCCCGTTGTTGAGTAGTTCCCTAATTTCCTCCAGGCAGGTTGTTTTCCTCGTAGGAGCGAACGATCAGTTCGCTTACCGTTTTGGCAGACCGCTGTTCGGTTGATATGACTTTGTCCGCAGTCAGGTAGGTCGATTCCCTCAATCTTAGCAATTCAGTGATTTTGCCCTGTGGGTCGGCTACCTGAAGGAGAGGTCGGGTCGAATTTTCCTTTGTTCTTTCGTAAATCGTTTCCGGGTTGGCCCAAAGGGTCACCACCAGCCCCCTTTCCTTCAAGGCTTCGAGCATTCCTTCCTGAACGGGCAGACCACCACCGCAAGAAACCAAGCAGCCATGGTCCGGATGTCCTTCCAATATGAATCTCTTCTCCATCTCCCTAAAGGCGGCTTCTCCGTTTTTGTCAAAAATAGCGGAAATGCCCTGTTGGGCCTCTTTCTCGATTTGCTCATCGGAATCGATGAATTGAAGCCCCAGTTTCCGGGCGGCCATTTTGCCCGCGACCGACTTTCCGGTTCCCATGAAACCGATGAGGTAAAGGTTCGGAAGTTGAAGGTTTGTATTTTTTGCGCTCAAGAGAAATGCAATTGTGCTTTATAAGTGCTTGCGAACACAAGCAAGTAAGGGGATAATGACAAGATGAATAATGACTCTTCAGAAGTCACGGTAAAGGGAGTGATGCCAACTTCCAATGGTTGCGCCATCTTTTTGGGCAATGACGAAAAGACGTTCGTCATCTATGTGGATCCGGCCATCGGGAACGCGATCAACATGACGATGAACCAAGTTAAGAAGGAGAGACCGCTGACCCACGACCTGATCGGTTTGATCCTGAAGGGGTTGGAAACTTCGATAGAAAGGGTACTGATTAACGATGTGGACGAGGGAACCTTCTTTGCCCGAATCATCCTACGGATGGAGAACGAGCTAGGTAAGAAAATCATTGAACTTGATGCCCGACCAAGCGACTCAATCGTATTGGCGCTCCAAATGAAGCAACCGATCCACGTTGCTCAAAAGGTCTTGGATAACGTCGAAGACATGTCGGAAATCCTCGAGCGAATTCTTCGCAAGCAGGATTAATCGCCCTAACCGGACCCTATCTCCGTGATTTCGCTAGCGAAGTCATCTCTTTCGACCAAGCTTCCCGAGCCTGCGGTTGCGGGGAACTGGCCAACTGCGCTTGCTCCGATGCAGGACGTGACGGGATTGCCTTTCATGAAGGTGGTCGCGCGGAGGGGCAGTCCGGACTTTTTCTTTACCGAATTCATTCGAGTGCACGCTCATTCGCGGGTCAGTCCGGAAATTTTGTCATCCATAACCGAAAAGCCTGATGGAAGACCGGTCTTTGCTCAATTGATCGGTGAAAACCTTGATGACTTGAGGCGGGTAGCCCGGGAAATGAATTCCTATCCGATTTCCGGATTGGATTTGAATTTAGGCTGTCCGGCTCCTCGGGTTTATCGGAAAAACGTCGGGGGCGGGCTTCTCAGGGAGCCTGAAAAAATAAGGAAGATCATTGAGGTTCTCGGCGAGGAAACGAAGTTCTTGCTTTCGGTCAAAATGAGAATCGGTTTCGAGGATGACCGTTATTTCGAGCCAATCCTCAAAATTCTGGCTGAAAGTCCTGTCGGTCTCGTCAGCGTCCATGCGAGAACCGTAAAGGGCGGATACAAATCAGCCCCTAGCTATGCTCATGTGGAGAAAGCGGTTGGGTTTCTCAGGTGCCCTGTCTTGTTAAATGGAAGTGTGGAAACCGGTGTCCAGGCTCTGTCCCTGAGGGAGAAAACAGGGGCTCATGGCATAATGATTGGCCGCTCGGCCATCCGGAACCCATGGGTTTTCCAACAAATACGCGATTTGCAGTCCGCCCGAAAAATCTTTCAGCCAAAGCTGGGCGATTTATTCGATTATTTCGAGGACCTCTATGCCAGCTTGGCAAAACCGGGAATGCGTGAAGAAAGCATGGTTGGAAGAATGAAGAAATTCTTGAATTTCGTAGGTTTGTCGGTTGATTCGGAGGGCGAATTTCTTTTCCGCATGAGGCGGGCAAAAACCAGAGCCGATTTATTTCAGGTATGCGAAAGATTCATGCTTAACGAGGGCAGGGCGGAGAAACATTATTCTTTGACGCCATTCGATCACTCGACCCCGGCGGGGTCGTGTGCCCACCAATGAGATAGACGTCTTGAGCATTCATTCCCAAAGGCTCAGCTTGATTTTGTTCGTGAAGGAATGGTGGATTGCCATTGCATGCTCCTTTGCGACCTATGGGTTCCTGCTTACCGCTCAACCTCCGATGGATTCCGCGGAATCCGCGTATTTCTTTCTTTTCCCGGCCATGGCCTGGTTTTCCTTTAAGCCTGACTTTCGAAAGGTTGCCATAACCTTCCTTTTTGCCGGCTGGCTGTATCACCTTAACCTGATCGGCTGGATTAGGCATATCACGCTTCCCGGAATGATTTGCGCGGCCTTCCTGATGTCGCTGTACAACCTTCCCTGGTTTCTTCTTGCTCGCAGGTTGATTCCTCAGGCGATGAATGGAGGTTTTGGGACAAGGGTTCTGACGATGGTCGGTCTTTCCGCCCTTTGGGTTGTGATCGAATGGGCCAGATGTCAGTTCACCTTGGGCTTTCCATGGTGCCCCTTGTCCGTCACTCAATGGGAGCGGGCGGCCATTCTGCAGATTCTTCCATGGACCGGAGCTTGGGGTGTTTCTTTCTTCCTTGTTTTCTTCAATCTGTCCCTCGCGTCCTACGTTCATCATCTGTTGGTCAGGAGGAGACGATCGAAAGGGAGCAGGCTTGCCTCCTTCTGTCCGGACTTTTACGTGAGCATCGCTCTTTTTGTCCTGCTGCTCAGTCCTTTCTTCCTCTTCAAATCACCAGTGCGCTCCGAATCCGAGCAGCGCTCGCTGAGGGTCGGCGTTTGCCAGCCCTATCTGCTGGACAAGTGGAGGGAGGGAGAAGTCGCTCATCACAAGGAGATATTAAAAAAACAAACCAATTTCGTTTCGCTTATGGATCCGGACTTGATCGTTTGGCCGGAAGCCTCCACTCCCTACGCCCTTAATTTGGACCCGCTTTGGGTCGAAGAACTGTCCCGGGAAAATGGAGTTCCGATGCTCGTGGGGGCCGTGGTAAAAGAGGAAGATTTCTCCTTCAACACGATTTCAAAAGTGTCCCCCGTGGAGGGAGTGTCTCCGGAGTGGTATGCAAAGCGGGTGCTGGTCCCTTTTGGAGAATACGTCCCTTTCCCGTTCAAATGGATACCGGGCTTGAGGAAACTCGTCGGACCAGTTGGCAGTTTCGGAGAAGGGGACGTTCCGTTTACCTTTGATCTCGATTCAACCGGATCGGACCACGGGAGCTTTCGGGTCGGTCCGCTGATCTGTTACGAGGATATTTTCCCTGAAATTGTCAGGGAAACCGTTCGCGAGGGAGTTGATTTCCTTTTCGTTTCCACGAATGACGCCTGGTTTGGAGAAGAAGGATGCGCCGAACAACATGCCGCCCATTCCGTCATGCGGGCTGTGGAAAACAGAATCCCCGTTCTTCGGTGCGGAAATGCAGGTTGGTCCGGATGGATCGATCAGAGGGGGCATCAACGCGACGTGCTGGAGGATGAAAACGGGAGCATTTATTTTCAAGCCGCCTCGACCTTTGAAATGCGCCTGCCTTCCCATGACGGATCTTCCCGCAATGGATATCCCGATTATTTCATTTGGTTTTGTTTTGGCTATACGGTTTGGATGTTGGCTCGAATCGGGAAATCGCCTTTTCGCTCCCATATTATGGTTGTCTAATCAGCCCGTCGTCCTCTATATAGACTGATGCAATCAGATACTGGCGTGATTGATTACGAATATCTAATTCGGCAGATTCAGAGGAATCTTCCCACTTTGCCGATCATTGTTAGTGAACTTACCAATATTATGGAGAATCCGGATACCTCTACTCAGGCGGTGGAGGAAGTCATGGTTTCGGACCAGTCTATCTGTACGAGGATCCTGCGGATTGCCAATACCAGTTTTTACCGTGGTAG
>Ga0315322_10002786_pt1 | contig 13561 bp, 12 predicted proteins | sample M110021515metaG_FD_203461 | JGI IMG/M metagenome (GOLD analysis project Ga0315322, IMG submission 203461) | Ammonia-oxidizing marine archaeal communities from Monterey Bay, California, United States - M1 100m 21515 | ecosystem: Environmental > Aquatic > Marine > Intertidal zone | place: USA... | reverse complement strand
GCAAGCGGTTCGGCGAAGTTGCCGACGGGCGGGGCCGACGTGGTGGCCCATTCGAGCGTGTGACCGCTCCACGGGTTGTCACCTGGGGCGTCACCCGGATTTCGTTTGCTTGAGACAACGGCGGCGATCACGCCAATCGCGCCCAGCGCCACGAGCACTGCGCCGATCGCAGAAACAAGCGACATGGCGTTGACAACGCTGTCTTCGGTATCGAAGAGCATCAAGTTGGGGGCATCAACGAAGCCGGCGACAACTTGGGGGGCACCGAGGAGCAATGCTCCAGCTATAAAGCCAAGCATCACGAGACGGCCAAGACCCGACGGTAGGAAATCGCCGCCAATCTTGGGGGCCCAGAACCAGATGCCCGCAAGTGCTGCGGTAATGGCAGCGAGAGCAGTGAGGTTCATGAGACCGCCATGAGCGCTGGTGCCGATGAGATCGAACGGCTCGATGACCTTCATCGCACCGCAAATAACGGCGAACAACAAGCTGACCCCGGCTCCGAGCGCTCCGAGAAGGTGAGCGGCCGGGAGACCAGCAGGCGCATCACCGGCGGCCAGCGTCGCAACAGCCCCGCCAATGAGGGCAAAGACCGGCAAGACGATGCCGATACCGAAAGCGATGTAGAGGATCTCGTCACTGGTGTTGGCGAAGTAGGGCTGCGACCAGCCACCCACCGATAGCAAGCCGAATAGCCCGATGAAGGCAACCATGGGCCGGTGCGCAATCTGGCGAGCGCCCGCTGCCACGGGAACGATTGACCCGATGATCCCGAGAGCCGGAATTGCGATCGCGTAAATCTGCGGCTGATCAAGGATCCAGGCGAGCTGCGCATACATCGCATCGCTTCCTTCGGGGTTTCCGAAGGTGAGAGGGCCACCACGGAGATCGGTGTACATGATCGCTAGGTTTGCGACGGCGATCGGGAGGGTCAGCAGCCAGACGGCACAGGCGACAAGCATCGACCAGGCAAACAGCGGGACCCGCATGAGGTTCATACCGGAGGTACGCAAAGAGATGACCGTCGTGGCCACACAGATCGCGCCAAGAAGCAACGACACAACGACCATGCCAGTGCCAAGCAACGTGAGCGCAATGGCATCGGCCTCATCACCACTCACCCCGTCGAGCGCACCCCAGCCGCCACCGGCGAGTACGGAGACAACGGTGATGCCGGTGCCGAGGACGTAGCCCCAGCCAGCGGCAAGTGCAGCGCGTGGGAAGGCAATGTTGCTAGCGCCTACCTGCATCGGCACGACCACCATGGCCAAGCCGAGCATCAGTGGCGCCGCCACCATCAGCACGAGAGCAAATTGGTACAAGCCCCACAGCTGGAAATAGCCATTGTCGCCACCGAATATGTCGACGCTGCTGGCATCGACCTGTTCGAAGCCGATCAGCACGCCGACAATGGTCGTGACTAGGAGCATGAGCAATGAGGCATGGATCCATGTGCGACCAATGCGCTTGTGGTCGCTGGTCGCGAGCCAGTCGTAAAGCCCCGTTGCAGGACTCGACGCTAAGTTGATTGGTTGGGGTTCCATGGCCGGCGGTGGCTCGGTCATCGTCATCGTTGTAGAGGTCCTCCGACCGCATCGGTGAGCGCGCGCTCACGTTGCGGGTGCAAAATCGTACGCGTATGACCCAGACAGCTCAGGCACATACAGGGCGTGAGCCTACAGTGCTATGGGCCGACCGCAGGAAACCGGGCGGCAGGAATATCAGACACCGTTGCGGACAATCTCGTCGAGTGCCATCGCTCCGAACAGGAGCGTGATGTAGCTGATCGAATATCCGAACATCCGCATGGCAACTTTCGGGTCTGGGTTCCGCAGCACTTGCACCGCCATCGCAGTAAAGATGGCGCCTAGCACGACGGCGCTCACGATGTAGATCGCACCCATGTCGGCGACCGGCGCGAAAACCAAGGTAAGCGCCCACAAAACAAGCGTGTAGAGAAGCATCCGCACGGCGACGGTGCGAATCGTCTCCACCACGGGGAGCATTGGCACGTCGGCCGCGGCGTAGTCATCGCGATAACGGATGGCCAGCGCCCAGAAGTGTGGGGGTGTCCAATAGAACATGATGGCAAAGAGCACAATCGGTGCCCAGTCGAGCGAGTTCGTGACTGCCGACCAGCCGATCAAGACCGGCGCGGCACCAGCGGCACCGCCGATCACGATGTTTCGCTTCGACGTTCGTTTCAACCAGATGGTGTAAATGAAGACATAGAAGAGCGTTGCGGCGATAGCGAGCACGGCCGACAAAAGGTTCACAAAGCCCCACAGCCAGATGAATGATGCGATCTCAATCGCCGTGGCAAAAACAAGCGCCTCGCGTGGGGTTACTTCGCCGGTGACAAGTGGACGACCCTTGGTGCGCTCCATGAGCGCATCGATGTCTTGGTCGATGTACATGTTGTAAGCATTCGCCCCGCCGGCAGCGAGGGTACCGCCGACAACAGTGGCAACCATCAGCCAAACTGATGGCACGCCGTGGTCTGCGACGATCATGGTGGGGACCGTGCTGATGAGCAATAGCTCGATGATGCGCGGCTTCGTCAGCGCGATAAAAGCGAGAGCACGAGGCCGCGTGCGAACTTCAGTGGGGGCGGTCACCGCTTCAGGCTACGGCCGAGAGGGCGACATCAGCCAGCGGGCCGTAACGTCTCGGTATGGTCGACAAAGAGATCTCCCCCGAGCGTTATGCGCGCTACACCCGCTGGGCACTCTGGTCTCTCACGATCATCGTTGTGAGCGGCGGATCCGTGCGCCTCACCGGTTCCGGGCTCGGATGTTCGGACTGGCCGAACTGTGAAGAAGATCAGTTCGTCGCCTCCCTTGAGTACCACGCACTCATTGAGTTCGTAAACAGGCTGTTCACTGGGGTGGTCACCGTGGCGGTGATCCTCGCAATCCTTGGCTCGATCCGCAGGATCCCTCGCCGTCCCGACCTCGTTCGGTGGTCGTGGGGTCTCGTCGCTGGCGTTGGGGCTCAGGTGGTTCTGGGCGCAGTTCTCGTCAAGACCGATCTGGATCCACGCTTCACCATGGGCCACTTTCTTCTCTCAATGGTGTTGCTGTGGAACGCCACCGTCCTCATGCACAAGGCGGCGGACCCGACGCCGCAGTCCGCCCCGCCACGAATCCGACAAATAATCTGGGCTATCACGATCACTGGATCAGTTCTGCTCGTCAGCGGCACGATCGTCACCGGATCCGGTCCCCACAGCGGCAGCGACAAGGCCGAGGTAGCGGAACGGCTTCCGTTCCTCGTACGCGACGTCGCTCGCATCCACGCCATCGTCGCCATCATTGTGCTCATCATGATCGCCGCTCTTTGGCAACTAAGTAGCCGGGCTGGGCTCAGGGAGATAACCCGCCGTACGAAGCTCGTCGCGGCGCTCCTGATCGTGCAGGGCGCAGTCGGATATTGGCAATACTTCACCGGCGTTCCGGTGCAGCTCGTCGCCGTTCACATTACCCTCGCGTCCTTGACCTGGATCAGTATCGTGCGTCTCCAGCTCACTGCCCGATCACTCGTTACATGACCGCACCGGTCGCTACGCCCGACGTAGACCTCGACCAGTCGGTCTCATCCGAGCATCCGTGGAAAGTCGTCGTCTGGGATGACCCGGTCAACCTCATGACCTACGTGACCTTCGTATTCCGAAAGCTTTTCGGATTCTCAAAAGCCAAGGCCGACCAATTGATGATGCAGGTCCACATTGAGGGCCGAGCAGTCGTTTCGTCGGGCAATAAGGAAAAGGCCGAACTCGACGTTTTTCGACTCCACGGGCACGGGCTCTGGGCGACGCTCGAGCAGGATGCATGAGCGTGTTCCGACATCACCGCTTTCGTTGGGTCGACAATGTGATTCGGGTTGATCTCCCCACCGACGAGCAAGATCTTCTCCGCACGGTGCTGCCGCAGCTGCGCGAGATGTTGATGGCCGCCGATGACCCCGCCCTGCACCGTCTCAGCCCACCCTCACGCCCCGACGATGACGAAGCCGAGGCCACGTACCGCGGCATGGTTGACGACGACCTTCTCATCCAGCGCCTCGAGGCCATCGAGGTCGTGGAAGAAGGCATCGACGGTGTCGACCTCGACGAGGATGGGGTCGCCGCCTGGATGCAGAGCCTCAATGCCCTGCGTCTGGTGCTGGCTGCTCGGCTGGACATCGACATTCTTGGACATGACCCGATCGCGGACCTCGATGACGAGGACCCCCTCATGCCCATCGCTGCGCTCTATGAGTGGCTCGGGTTTCTTTTGGGCTCGCTGGTCGACGAGGCCATGGACGGGTTCGACGACTGAGTAGAGAATCACTGAGTAAAGAATGAGCGTTCAGCTCACCGGCCACCAAAATCCGCCGGCGGTGCCAGGCCCGGTGTGCGCCGCGATCGACGGGCCCACTCGGTATCGCACCATCTCGACAACCAAATCGGAGGCCCTCAGCCGTTCTTCGATGCCGACCGTGAACGGCAAGGTGGCATCGTCGGCCAGACTCACGGCAGCGCGAATCGGGACGCCGCCGGCAAGCATTGAGTCGGCCATGTGTTCGCAGAGTTCATCAATTGTGCGTCCTTCGCCAGTGACCTCAAGCCGGGTACCAACACCGCCGAGCACCATGATGGGCTCGTCGGGTCCGGCGCTCAGGCCAGTGGTATCGATACGTCCACCGGCGCGGGCGAACTCGAGCGCCTGAAGAATGAACGTGGTAGCAACATGAAGACCAAACGCTCGTGCCCGGTCAGCAACAGCTTCGGCGCTCGCGCCGGCGTCACGCACCGCAGCCGCTTCCCAAACGCACGCAGCGACCCCAAAGGACGCTGTTCCGGAATCGACAACGATGACCTTGGCATCGACCGTGTCTGCCGCCAGCATCGCGCTATTCACGGTGCCCGAAACATCGGCGCCGACATGGACCGACACAATCTCGGTGATCCCGCGTTTCTCAAGTGACCGATAGATCTCTGCGATAGCACCGGGGCTTGGCTGCGAAGTCGTGACCTCCGGGAGCACGCCGCCAACGATGCGAGCCCAGAAATCATCCGGATCAAGATCCACGCCCTCTCGATATTCCGTGCCATCGATCGCGACGACGATCGGGACGACGGTGACATCGAGTTGGTCGGCTAACGCTCTCGGGATCTGTGAAGCCGAATCAGTCACGATCCCAATCGTTGAGTTCTCGTTCACTGCTGCATCCCGTCGCTACGTTCTTTGCTCGTACGCTGCCACCTGCTCGGCTTTGGCGCGGAACCGCATGGCGATAACCACGGAACTGGCCGCTGCTGCGATCGGTAAAGCTGCCGTGGGCGTAACACCGCCGGGATTGGGAAGCTTCCGCTTCCACCACAAGAAACTGCAACCCACCCAGGTGGCGCTCGCCATCGTGGTTGCGACACGGGTGCGCTGGCGGAACCAGGGCAACGCCGACGTGGCGGCCGCGACGGCAACGTCAATCGGAAGGTAGACGGGAAAGGTGGCGATCACTTGGCCGAGCGATGTAGACACACCCTTGCCGCCGGGCCGCCCCGGTGGATAGCAGTGGCCGACCACTGCCGCCGACGTGGCCACATGCGCACCGAGATCTCCAGCAAGCGCCGAGCCGACTTTGCCTGCAGTAGTCGCCTTGCTCACGTCCGCAGCCATGACCGCAGCCCCCCACCGTCTTCCGAGGACATGTGATGCGTTCATCGCCCCCGGGTTGCCAGTGCCTTGCGCCGAGAGATCGTTGCCCTCCCCGACACGGGAGGCAACGAGCCCCGCGCTGGGGGTGGCGCCAAGCGCATAACCGGCACAGCCCGCTGCCATAACTCGAAGAACCCGCATTGGTCCGCTCATCGACGCGACGGTAGTGCGTTGTATCCCGTAAACTGTCCGCTCGGTCGGATTGCCGACTGTCCTCACCGGAGCAATCCAGCGAGGAGGCCCCCTTCGTCCAGCGGCCTAGGACGCCGGCCTTTCACGCCGGTAACACGGGTTCGAATCCCGTAGGGGGTACGACGGTGCACGGGTTGTGAACTGAGGTTTACTCCCCTACCGTTTCAACTTCGCTTGATGATCTGATTCGTCGGAAACTTGAGCGAGTGGTCCTGTAGATCAGTTTGGAGTGATCGCCACCCTGTCAAGGTGGAGGCCGCGGGTTCAAATCCCGTCAGGACCGCCACGCAACCCCTATGGGGGTTGTACCCGGTCGGGTAGCTCAGTTGGCAGAGCGGCCGCCTGAAAAGCGGTAGGTCACCGGATCGACGCCGGTCCCGACCACATCTTCCAACGCCCCGACTTCAGGTCGGGGCGTTGGTCGTTTTCAGGCCATCAGCGCCTGATGACGCCTTCACGTACTGCCGCTTCGGCCACCCCGGCAGCCACCGCTAGTGCGACGCTCTTGTCAAACACCGAAGGCACCACATAGCGGGGATCAAGATCGTCCTCGTCTACACAGGCGGCGATCGCGTCCGCCGCCGCAACCTTCATCGATTCGGTGACCGAGTGGGCGTTCACATCAAGGGCCCCGCGAAAGATCCCGGGGAATGCCAGCACGTTGTTGATCTGGTTCGGAAAATCAGAACGACCCGTCGCCATCACTGCGGCGAGACCGTCTGCTTCCTCGGGTCGGATCTCTGGGTCGGGATTCGCCATCGCAAAGACGATCGGATCCTTGGCCATCTTCCGCACGTCCGATGCATCGAGCAGATTCGGGGCAGACACGCCGAGGAATACATCGGATCCTTCAAGCACCTCGCGAAGCGTGCCGGCTTTGCGTTCCTCGTTCGTGTTGTTGGCAAACCATTTCTTCGCCGAGTTAAGCCCATCGCGACCCGCGTGGACCGCGCCGAGACGGTCGACGCCCACGATGTGGCCCGCTCCCGCATCACGCAGAATTTTGCCGATGGCCAAGCCTGCGGCGCCCATGCCCGAAATCACGATGGAGATGTTTGCCAGATCTTTGTCCACAATCTTCAAGGCATTCTTCAGCGCCGCTAGGGCCACCACCGCCGTGCCGTGCTGATCGTCGTGGAAGATGGGAATATCGAGGGCTTCCTTGAGTCGGTCCTCGATCTCGAAACAGGCTGGCGCCGCGATGTCTTCCAGGTTGATACCACCGAACGTCGGGGCAATCCGGATGACCGTTTCGACAATCTCGTCGGGATCCTTGGTGTCGAGGCAAATGGGGAATGCGTCGACACCGCCGAACTCCTTGAACAGGAGGGCCTTACCTTCCATCACAGGCATCGCCGCAGCGGGGCCAATATCACCAAGGCCGAGCACGGCAGTGCCGTCGGAGACAATCGCCACGGTGTTCTTCTTGATTGTGTACTCGTGCGCCAACGCGGGCTCGTCGTGAATGCTCATACAGACACGAGCGACACCGGGCGTATAGGCCATCGCCAGGTCGTGAGCATCACCAACAGAACACAACGGCAGCACTTCGATCTTGCCGCCCTCATGGAGCCGATACGTGCGGTCCCACCAGTCGAGGACGTTGACCCCAACACACCCTCGGGCCACGTCGGCCAATTGGCGGCCGTGCTCCGCGCTGCGGGCGTGAATATCAATCTGGCGGGCGACCGTTGGACCCTTAGCCTCAAAACCCGTAGCGCCGGCAATGTTTCCGCCAGCTTCACCAATCGCTAGCGCAAAGCGACCCAGAGTGCCCGGGACATTGTCCAGAGTGATTCGCATTGAAATCGAATAGGCCGCGGTAGGTGCGTTCTTCACGGCCCTCGATCGTATCGGCGAACATTAAACGAGCCATGGCGAAAGAATCCATGCCGACTTACGCTGTTGTGCATGGCAAGTCGCGCTAAACATGAAATGACCGAAGCCCACAAGGCTGCACTAGCCGAGGGGCGAGCCCAGGGGCGAGCAGTCCGGGCGTACCTGGAGGCACGTGAAACCAACCGTCCCAAACGAGGTCGGAAGCGCTCACCAGAGTCGATGCGGCAACGCATGGCTGCCATTGCCAGAGAACTCGCCACCGCAGATCCGATGTCTCAGCTGCACCTAGTGCAAGAACGGATGGATCTAGACGCGACCCTAGCGGCGGCGGAGACCATTGTGGACCTCACCGCGCTCGAGGACGACTTTGCCCGTGCGGCTCGCCATTATGGCGAACGCAAGGGCATCAGTTATTCCGCATGGCGCGAGGTCGGCGTGCCGGCCGCCCTACTCAAGCGCGCCGGAATCAGCCGGGGCTAGAACGTCAAACTCGCATCTCGGCTACTGCGGCTGCGGCTTCAGGGTGCGCGTTCACGATTACCTCCACACGGGCAACTACACGAGCCACCTGATCCACGGCCGTGCCAGTGAATGCCTGTGGATCAGCCAGCAGTGTGTCGATGGCGGCAGTGTCGAGCGGCATTTTTGGGTCGGAGGCGAGTCGCTCCACCAGCGACGGTCCTCGATCGCCGTCGCGGCGGTCGAGGGCAGCAGCCACAGCGTGGTCCTTCACGAGTTCGTGCGCCTCCTCGCGTCCGAGGCCCGCATCCACCGCCGCAGTGAGCAGCCGAGTTGTCGCCAAGAACGGAAGGTCACGGCGGAGCTCGGCATCAACAACGGCGGGGAAAACGCCCATCTCATCGAAGACCGCCATAGCGGTTTGAAGCAAGCCGTCGGCGGCAAGGAAGGCGTCCGGCAACATGACGCGCCGTACCGCTGAGCAGCTGACGTCGCCTTCGTTCCATTGCCGGCCAGCGAGGCTCGATGCCATTGTGAGATGGCCATCGAGAATAGCGCGCAGCGAGGCGACACGCTCGGCACTGCGGGCGTTCATCTTGTGTGGCATCGCCGACGAGCCGACCTGACCGGGTCGAAACCCCTCGGTGGCGAGTTCGTGCCCGGCCATGAGCCGCAGGGTGGTCGTAACGCTCGCTGGAGCGCACGCCACCTGCACCAAGGCACTGACCACATCGAGGTCGAGGCTGCGGGGGTACACCTGGCCCACGGAGTCGAGCACTCGAGTGAATCCCAGATGCGCTGCGACCGCCTGCTCCAGGGCATCTACCGCGTCGGTGTCACCGAGAAGATCTAGCTGGTCGAGACGGGTGCCGACCGGGCCCTTCAATCCTCGAAGCGGATAGCGGTGCAGAAGGTTTTCCATGCGCTCGAAGGCGATCATGGCCTCTTCGGCGCCATCGGCGAATCGCTTCCCCATCGTGGTGGCCTGCGCGGCCACATTGTGGGTGCGGGCGACCATGACCATCGATGCGTAGCGATCGGCGAGACCACCGAGCCGAGCGAGTAGAGCAACGACACGGTCTCGGATCAGCTCAAGGCCTTCTCGAATCTGCAGCTGTTCAACGTTTTCGGTCACATCGCGAGAGGTCATCCCCCGATGGATGTGCTCATGGCCAGCGAGGGCGCAGAACTCCTCGATCCGGGCTTTCACGTCATGACGTGTGATTGCTTCCCGCGCCTCAATCGATCCCAGATCAACATTGTTGACTACAGCCTCGTAGTCAACAATGACATCAGCAGGAATATCGACGCCAAGATCAGCTTGCGCTCGCATCACGGCGATCCAGAGCCTGCGCTCGTGCACAATCTTGCGTTCTGGCGACCAGATTTCGTTCATCGCATCGCTGGCGTAGCGAGCAGATAAGACGTTGGGCAGTGTCTCTCTTGTCACAATACGACTTTCATCTTCTGAACCGAACCCGTCAAGACCAGGGTTGCACATGCCGACGGGGACCCGCACGCGGCTTTAGGAGGCTCGAGTTGTTCGAAGACATCAACGGATTTTGTCTCGATCATTCGTTTGAAAAATCGACAACGATGTGTTCTCGTTGCGCTTGCGAGTTTTGCGACATATGTGTCGTGTACCCGTTCGGGCCGAAAAAGCCGTACTGCAAGGAGTGCGCTATGGCCGCGGGCGGGGTTCGAACGCATGTGTCTCGCCCGGCGCAGCCTCCGAGGCTCGTGCGGAAGCGGGTCAAAGCATTCGAAGCATTCATGGCCTCTGCACGGGGCGGCGGCACAGCTCCCGTCGATTTCGGCCCCATTATTGCGCCGGAGACAGCAACGAACGCGCCGAGTGCTACCGAGCTTCTCGATGAGATTTCGGACGCGCCACTGCCGTCGCTCGCTCCTCGCCCCCACGACAAGCCGACCGGCGACGTGGCGCCGCCCATCGACTGGGACCAACCGTTCGGCTGAGCCGGTCACCGGGGGCTACGCCGTCCGGTCGAAGAACTGTTCGCGGCCAGGGCCAACCCCGACAAGCCGAATCGGTACGCCGATCTGGCTTTCAAGGAATGCGACATAGTCGGCGGCTGCCCTCGGTAGGTTGCCGGGCTCGGTGATTCCCGAGATGTCCGTGTTCCAACCCGGAAGCTCTTCGTAGATGGGTTTGGCATCGTGGATGACCGACTGGTGATACGGCATGTATTCGTAGCGGTCACGGCCGGACTCATAGGCCACACATACCTGAAGCGAATCGAGCGAGTCGAGTACGTCGAGCTTGGTGAGGGCGATTTCCGTCAATCCGTTTACCCGGGCCGCTTGTCGCAGCATCACCGCATCGAACCAGCCGGTACGTCGACGACGCCCTGTGTTCGTGCCGTACTCGTGGCCGACGTCGACGAGATGCTCACCGACGTCATCGAATAGTTCTGTGGGGAACGGCCCTGAACCTACGCGAGTGACGTAGGCCTTGGCGATTCCCATGACCCGTCCGATGTCGCGCGGGCCAACGCCGGCACCGACACAGGCGCCTCCCGAAACCGGGTTGCTGGACGTGACGAACGGGTACGTGCCGTGATCGAGATCAAGGAACATCGCCTGGGCACCCTCGAAAAGCACCTGCTTGCCGGACTCCATCGCCTCGTGCACCAAACCGACGGTGTCGGCAATGAAAGGAGCGACACGGGGCGCGCACATTCCGAGATACTCCTCGGCGATCTCATCAGGATCGAGAGGCAATCGGTTGAACACCTTGGTGAGCACCTGGTTGTGGTGGCCGAGAGCAACGCTGAGTTTCTGGCGGAAGATCTTGGCGTCGAGAAGATCTTGCACACGTAGCCCGGTGCGCATGGCCCGATCGGCATAGGCCGGGCCGATGCCGCGTTTGGTGGTGCCGAGCTTTCCAGCACCGAGATGACGCTCATGCAAGGCATCGAGCTCTTGGTGGTACGGCATGATCAGGTGAGCGTTGCCACTCACTTTCAGTCGCGTGCAATCCACACCCTTGGCAGTGAGCTGATCGATTTCTTTTAGTAGTACTCGCGGATCGACGACGACGCCGTTGCCGATAACCGGCACGGTGTGTTCGTACAGCACGCCACTCGGCACGAGCTGCAGGGCAAATGTGACGCCGTCTACAACCAGTGTGTGGCCTGCGTTGTGGCCGCCTTGGTAGCGCACAACCAGATCCATCTCGCGGGCGACAAGGTCGGTGAACTTACCCTTGCCTTCATCGCCCCATTGAGTACCGACGACTACGGTCGCTGGCACGGCGCTCTCCTCTCACGGAATTGCGTTACCGGGAAAGGCTAGCGGACCCCTTCACCTGCTGCGCCGGATTTCTGGCCCAAGGTCGTAGCCAAAACGCTGATGGGGGCAGAGCCGAAGCCCTACCCCCATCAGATACCAAGAGTTCGTTGTCTTAAAGCAGCGACAACTCAGCCGGCGAACGTCGCGTCGCTAACAACCGGATCTGCTGGGTCAGCAACCTCAACTTCGCCGAGCACCTCGGTCGCAACTGTCGTGGTCGTCGGTGCATCCGTCGTGGTCGTCGGTGCATCCGTCGTGGTCGTCGGTGCATCCGTCGTGGTCGTCGGTGCATCCGTCGTGGTCGTCGGTGCATCCGTCGTGGTCGTCGGTGCATCCGTCGTGGTCGTGGTGCTCGAACCGCCCGTGCACAAGATGACGTGAGAAATGTCCTGGTTGGTGCCGGTCACAAGCACATCACCAACTTCAACGTCATAGAACGGCCTATTTGTTGTGGCGTACTTCAGCACAATCTGCGAGTAAGCAGACGTGGCTGTGAACGTATCGCCGCTCCACTGACCTCCAGAAGAGTCTTCTTTTACGCATTCCTCACCAGTACTGGCTGGCAGAGGAGTCGGCCTCCGGTTTTCCCAATAATCCGGATCGTTCGTACCGGCCGGACCATCGTGGGCAACGTCGACGCCTAGGACGAACGAAGAAGCTGGCACCACGGCAAGTGCCGTGACGAAGGCCACGATCACGACGAAGAAAATGGACGGAAGCCGTTTGATACGCATGGGGAACTCCTCTAAAAGTGCAACTTGCGACGATTTTGCGCCCACTCTCCGTGGACTGATATACCGATATCTCGTCTACGAACCATTACTTAAGCTCACAAGTCCTAAATTAGTCTAGCGAACTGTCTTCGATAATAGGCCATTCGGCCTACTAATGCTAGCTTTTTTTCCTTTACCCTTCAATTTCATCGCCACGCCGGCGGAACGTGCACAGTATGCCCAAACGCTCTCAGTGGTCGATTCAAGTCACAGCGGTGATGACAGAGCTTGGGAAAACAAGCAACGCCTCCGCAGAGGCCCTGGGGTTCTCTTCCCGGGATGAACAGCGCTAGCGCAGTCTCTCTTACGATTGCAGCGCTGAGAGTGTCCTTACTGCTTGATGTCCGCATTGGCGGTTGCGCCAGTGGTAGCACGTCCGCCAGCGAGAGTCGGCGTGAACGTACTCGCCGTCAAACTGGTACTGGTCAGCGAAGCACCAGAACTCGGCCGTCCACCGGATCCCCGTCGCCTTTCTTGGCACTCTCTTCCTGTCTCATATCTGTATCCACGACAACGGTGTCGCCTTCGCCGTAGCGGCCTTGGAGAAGCGCTAACGCAAGCATGTCGCCAATCTCTCGCTGAATCAGCCGCTTCAGAGGACGGGCTCCAAAGGCTGGGGCATAGCCGCGGTGGGCGAGGAGTGCTTTCGCCTCGTCGGTGACATCGAGAGAGATCCGTCGATCACTCAGCCGTTTGCTGAGACCCACCAGTTGTATATCGACGATCTGCACAAGGTCGTCCTCGCTCAATGCGCGGAAGCGCACGATGTCATCGATGCGGTTGACAAACTCGGGACGAAAGAAATCACCGGGTTCACCCGCCAGATTCGACGTCATGATCAAGATGACGTTGGAGAAGTCGACCGTGCGACCTTGCCCATCGGTTAGACGGCCGTCATCGAGAAGTTGAAGCAAGACGTTGAACACATCGCTGTGCGCTTTCTCCACCTCGTCGAGCAGTACCACCGCATAGGGGCGGCGACGGACGGTTTCGGTGAGTTGCCCGCCTTCGTCGTACCCGACATATCCGGGCGGCGCGCCGATCAATCGGCTGACGCTGTGCTTCTCCATGTATTCGGACATGTCGATGCGGACCATGGCGCGTTCGTCGTCGAACAAAAACTCGGCCAAGCTCCGTGCGAGTTCGGTCTTGCCCACACCGGTCGGGCCGAGAAACAAGAAACTGCCAATCGGTCGGTTTGGGTCAGACAGACCGGCACGAGAACGCCGGATCGCGTTGGCGACAACGCCCACCGCCGCGTACTGACCAACAACTCGTTCGTGAAGA
>Ga0315322_10002778_pt1 | contig 13583 bp, 11 predicted proteins | sample M110021515metaG_FD_203461 | JGI IMG/M metagenome (GOLD analysis project Ga0315322, IMG submission 203461) | Ammonia-oxidizing marine archaeal communities from Monterey Bay, California, United States - M1 100m 21515 | ecosystem: Environmental > Aquatic > Marine > Intertidal zone | place: USA... | reverse complement strand
TGCAGAGGCTGCCGGAGAGCCTCTCCGTGGCTATGCAATCTACGGCTCGGCAACAGCTTATGTTGGTCCGTTGACCTTGCTTGTCGAGGCCAAGCGCTACAAAGACGCCCAGCGCCTCGGGCGTCCAGGGCCCGTGGTTCCGACTCAGTACACGCAGGCTCCAACTTTGGAGCATGAAGCATCCATCACAGAAGACATCAACGGCAGCGTCCAGTCTAACGACATCACCGGCTGGAGGGCGCAGGCTGAAGTATGGAACATGGAGTCGGACACCACAGTGACTGTGGGCTTCGCGAACGCGTTTGATGCGGAATCCCACCCTCCTTTCTCAGATGGGCGTGAGATCACTCTTCATCCAACCTTCGCCATCGAACAGCCGCTGCACTTTGAGAAGTTCAATCTCCATCTCAAGGGCGACATTGGCTACCGCCATGACTTGCCGTGGCCAGAGGAAGAGAACGATTCATTCCAAAAGCACACGGGAATGTTTCACTATCGCGCAGACATCGGCATCAGCTTTGGAAAGCACGCCTTCGAGTTGGTTTCGACCTATCGTCGGCATCACTTCACCCTTGAAGATGAAGAGTGCTGGGAGCGCAATGGCAGTGAGCAGTGTGACAAAGACGATGGCTGGGTCTCGACCGAGAACGCGTTCAGTTGGACCTACGCTGGGAAGCTGACCCTAGCGCTCCACCTCGACTTCACCGACGATCCGATTGTGCAGAGTCTCCAAAACGGTGGTGCGATTGGAAACCTCTGGTACGACGAAGACTTTCGAGCGTCGGCTTATATCGGCGGCGAAGTCATCTGGAAGCCGACGTCGAATCTTGAGCTCTATCTCTTCGGGGGAAGCCAGAAGTCGGGAATCGTCTGCACCGGCGGGGCCTGTCGGACTGTGCCCTCATTTACGGGCGTAAAGACGCGAGTGACAGTGAACTTCTAGGGACTGAGTGGCCGAAGCTCAGGCTTTAGGCTTACGCCCGGAGACAATCGCACTCATACCGAAGCTCTGGTCCGTTACCTTGACGTCCACGAGACCGTGCTGCTCCATGGCGGCCATGAGGTCTCGTTTCCAGGTGCTGTCCATGATGACCTGCGGCAGTCCTTCGAACATCGTCAGCCAGCCCACAGCATCCTTCCGTGCCTTCGCAACCATCCGCTTGAAGTGGTTGTGATAGAGGGTTTGCCACATCTCTTTCTCTGGGTACGCGAAGTCCTGAAGAAGGATCTGGCCGCCGGGCTCGAGCATCTTGACGAGGTTGCCAACGAGTACATCCAGGTGCTTGATGTACTTCGGGATGTAACACGAGGTGATGTGGTCGAACGTCTCTTCAATGACAAAATGCTCGGCTGGGCTGACGAAGAAACGTACGTCTTCGATCCCCTGAGCGACTGCGTTAGCCCGTGCTTCTGCACAGTACTCTTCACGCAGTTCCACTCCGGTGACATGGCAGCCAAAGCGCTTTGCCATTCCGAGGGAGAGAATGCCGGTCCCGGAGGCTAGGTCGAGAATTCGCTTCGGATCTTCCATCATCGAGAGAAGCTCTTCTTTCCACTCTCGGTCGCGACCCCAGGTCGCAAAGTGGACCATCTCATCGTAGCTCGTACCCGTCCCGTGAAAGAGGGTCTCGACCAAGTCTTCGCGTGTCCCAACTTTTTTTGTCATCTTCGTTCCCTCTTATGCATCCAGTCGCATATTAGGCTCATCTCCCGGAGAGCCGAACCATCGCTACATAGCACAACAAGGCTCTTGTGTTGACCCTCTTCCCACATGGAGAGGGTCTTAGATAGAGAGCCAATCTTTCGTCCCTGTATGTCGGTAAGAGAATTTGACAGAGCCCACTACCGATTGCAGAATTCTGGCCGATCGACCCTTAGGTTTGTGGCCTGAGACTCGACTTCCGATGGCCCGGAGATCATGAAATGACTCATAGAATTACGACCCTTCTTTTTGCTTCGCTCTTCCTCTTGCCTAGCTTGGCGGAGGCCAAGCGACTTGAGGTTGCTGAGATGAAGTCCAACTCCGTGCTTACCGACACCGAGAAGGGCATGGTCTGGGGTCCTGAAATGATGCTGGAGGACAAGCTCGGCACGATGTGGGTCGAGGGCGAGGGCAACGCGGGTCTAGGCAAGTACATCGAGGCTGTCTTCGAGGAAGAGGTCGAGGTAGCGCGAATTCGAATCTGGGCTGGCTGCTTCGTCGACAAGGAATTCTGGGAGCGCCACAACCGCGTGCGCATCTTGGAGCTGAAGTACCCCGACTTCACCTCCGAGAAGATTGAGCTGAAGGATACGATGGAGCCTCAGTGGCTTGACCTAAAAGAGCCTAAGAGCCTCAGTAAGGTGAAGATCTACCTTCGAGCCGTCTACGAGGGAAACACCTGGAACGACACCCCAATCACGAAGATTCAGTTTTTTGATGGGCAGGGTCCGGAGGAAGAGGTTGAAGGGCTGAAGGCGACTGCATCCAGTACCTTCCCCGACAAAGACAATTCGTATTCAGCAGATTTTGCTGTCGATGGATGGCTTGATACCTACTGGGTTGAGGGAGCTGGAACAGGCGAGGGCGAGTTCCTTGACATCAAGCTTCCTGCAGCAAAAGAGCTGAGCCGCTTCGGTATTTCCGTTGGGAACGACATGACCGAGTCATTCTTCAAGAGCCACAACCGGGCGACAAAGGTGACTCTCTCGTTTTCGGACGGCAGCCGTCAGAGCTTCGATTTGGCGGAGAAGAGGGGCCTCCAGACGTTCCCTCTCCAGTCTGTGAAGGCAAGCTCGGTCAAGGTCACCTTTGACAAGGTCATTAAGGGCAAGAGTGCCAATGACCTCTACGTCGGAGACGTTCGCTTCTGGTAAGCCCGACTAGGGCTTCGCGGGTGCTGCCTTTTGGCGCTCTCGAAAGCGTTCGTCGTCAAAGCTCTCGATGGGAATTGGTGGGACACCAAGGACCGGATCGGCCAGCCGCTGGAGCGTGCTCTCCACCAGCTTCGTGACCTTGGGGTGCTGTGGACCGGCAGTACGCACAGGGATTGTCGTGACGATGAGTCCATTACTTCGCTTTGGAGCTTCCGCATACCAACGAACATCGCCCAAGTAGCGGCCTCGTGCTGCGGGCTCTCCGGCGATCGCTCGTCCCAGAGTGCGACCGGTTGGAGTCAGTTCCCGACTGTGTGAACTGAGGACAAGGTCTGCTTTGCTGACTCGCGCCAGCTTTGCGTCATCCTTCATGCCAAGATTCGAGAGGATGATGACGCGCTCTGCTCCTTGAGCGCGGAGCGACGCAACTTGCTGTTTTGCGGCTTTATATGGGTCCGCACTCTCGTAGCCTAGCCCTGTCACGCCCTGCGGAAGAACCGAGGTGATACCGAGGGTTCGTCCACCTCGTGCCAATAACAGGGATGGGCGAAAGACGAGGCTTCCGTCCTCGTCCAAGAGGTTGGCCGAGAGGAAAGCAAAACCAGCCCGCTGCTCCAGTCGGCGGAGGTAGTCGAGGCCTGCCCCGAGGTCGAGGCGCCCTATTCCCAGTGCGTCGAGTCCCGATACCGAGCCGGAGTCCACGAGCAACAGCGCTCGGGCCTTTCGTTCCGCTTCATCGGTTCCCGTCATAGCCATGTCGAATCGGAACAGCCGGTCTCCTGCATCCAACCAGAAGACCGGGGGACCATCCACTCGAGCACTGTCCACAAGAGCCGCGGCTTGTGCCGCTCCACCAAGGGGGGTGTCAGGGCACTGGCAGGGCTCAAACTCACCCATTAAGTTGGCGCTGAAAAAGATCCTTCCTTGGAGGTCTCGTTCGCCGCTTGGAGCCGGATCAGCGAGAGGAATTCCCTCGACGATGCGGGTCGCTGCTTGGACTGGTGTGGTCTGAGCGAGCAGAGGGATAAAGAGAAGCAGTGCTAGGAAAAACGAACGGTGCATGGGTTCTCGGTTCTTGCCGCAGTTTGTAGGCGCATGCGAGTGTACACTGAGCCACCGTGAAGATGATTTATTCCCACAGCCCGTCTCGTTCTCTCTCCTTCTTTGCCATGCTGGTTTTGCTCTCTGGCTGCTCCGTAGAGACGGAGAACCTGGAGGTCACCGAGGACTTCTTGCTCGATCCAAGGCCGGTCGATGTCCTCTGGGTCGTCGATAACTCGGGGACGATGGCTGAGCATCAGGCTGCGGTGGGGGCTGCGTTCCCGTTGCTCACGAGTGAACTCTCGGCTCTCTCTGTTGACTGGCAAATGGGAATTACAGCGACCGACATGAGGGACCCTGATTATCGGGGTCGGTTGGTCGATGTGGGTGCGGGTGCTGTGGTCTTGAATAGTAGTTCACCCAATGTCGAGACTCTCTTTGAGGGACTCGTCCAGCTCGGGGATGTCGGTAGCCCCGTCGAGCGAGGCCTTGAGGCCAGCTGGGCGGCCCTCTCTCATCCTCTGATTAATCACGACAACGATGGATTCCTCCGGGATGAGGCTCGCCTCGCTGTCGTCTACCTCTCGGATGACGAAGACTGCAGTCACGAAGGGGGCTTGCTGACAGAGTCCAGTGAAGCTTGTGCGGCGGACCCAGATTCTCTCATTGGAGTGAACGACTATCTGGTTCGCTATGAGGAGCTCAAGCAGAGCCCTCTGGACGTCTCCCTTCATGCCCTCGTTGAGACGGGTACGACGGCTGAGTTTGAAGGATGCGGCGGCTCAAATCCGGGGGTTCGTATCATGCGGGCTGCCCGCGGCACCGGTGGAATGGTTGCTCCGCTCTGTGGGGAACTAGAGAGTACGTTCACGGAGCTGGGCAAGCAGCTCACAGGTCGCCGCACCGCTTTCCCCTTGAGGCGTAGGCCGGACATCACAACCCTCGTTGTGCAACTGCAGCCAGCACAGGGCTCTTCAGCGGGGCCGAGTGCCGTTGTGCGGGACGTCACGATGCAGAACGGTTGGACCTGGCATGAGAGTTCCAACTCGATCCGGCTCTGGGGCAGCGCGGTACCCGCGATAGGAACCACCGTCCGGGTTCGTTATGCCGTCGGCATTGGTGGGTGATCGAGTGCGATTTTTCGCCGTATTGTTTGCACCGCTCTTGGTGGTGCTCGGAGGCTGCCCCAACGGGGGGTCGCAGCTCAGGGACAATCCAGACTTTGCGGATGCGGCTCGGTACACATTTGGCCAGTTTGAGAATCCGGAGGAAGCGGACCTCGCGTTTGCTGTCCGCCGGCTGGAGCGCGAACTGTACTTGACCGCCGACCTCGAGGCCTCGTCGACAGGAGATCGAGCCTTGGTCGTTGCGGCACTGCGCGCTGAAGATGTCGAGGGGTTTGCGGAGACACCAGACGTTTATCCTGAGGGGTTCGACCGCGCGGGCGAGGAGATCTTGCCTGGAAGCGCGAGTCCCTTGGCAGTAGCGACTCTGTCTACCTTTGAAGTGCCTCAGCACTCGTTCTATCCCACTCTGGAGGATCAGCGTCTTGTAGAGCCGGGATCGCCGAATCACTACGACCGGTCCTTTATCCAAGGGACGGAGGTTTGTTGGGGCGACCGTTCCTGCAATGTCCTGCGCACCGAGAACAATCTGACCAAGCAAAATGCGCTCTTACAGATGACCTACGACCTGTCGAAGGACTACCGCTGGGTCGACCTCAACTTGCCCGACCCCGCCTCGATTCCCGAGGGAGAGGTCATCATCAATGACGGTCCAGCTCGCTGGGCGATCGTCGGCCGATCTTGGAACCCTCAGTCGGCGGTGGGGGATGCTGGAGCGAATGCGATCTTTCAGAGCTACTCCATTGAGATCTGGGTTCCTCGTGATGGGGGTGGATTCATTCGAGATGGCAGTGAAGACAACGCTGACGGAGGAGAATGGACTACGGACTCTGCGGGTGAAGGAACGCTGAGAATGATGGCTGTCTGGGCCGAGACCAGTTTTGGGATGAACGCCTTGGTAGAGCAGGTGACTCGAGATGGGATTGACGACATCTTCGATGCCCAAGAAGAGTGGCTTGAGACGGCACCTGATGAGCGCAACTGAATCGCGGCTTCTTGGTTCGCGAGTTATCCTAGTGCCGTGAAGATTCGCCTCCTCTGCCCTCCACCGAGTCTTGAGCCCCCTGTGGTTCGGCCTCGTCACGCTCCTCACTACAGTGCGATTGTTGCAGCTGCTCTTCGTCAGGAGGGTCACGGAGTCTCGATCGCGGACCATCATCTGCAGACTCATTCCCTCGCCGTGATTGTGGACGATGTTGTCCGTTCCGCCCCGGATCTTGTTCTGGTGATGCACTCGGATTACAACCGAGAATTGACGGCAGAGTTGCTTGAGCGGCTCTTTGGTGCGCTCCGTCCTGTGGTTCCGGAGGGCCGCCTCTGGTGCTATGGCCGACTGGATGAAAAGACTGCGCTGAGCGCGATGGAGAGCGCCCCGTCGATGCCTGCACTGTTGTTCGGTGAGCCCGAGTTCGGAGCCGTCGAGTTAGCGAACCGCCTTCAGTCTGGCCAGGATGTCGCGGGGCTTGCTGGAAGCGTTCAGAGAGGCGAGGAACGACCTGAGTTGATCGCACAGGGGCCGCTGAACTTGGATGCCAGCCCTGTTCCAGCCTGGGACCTGATCGATATTACGGACTATGGGTTCTCTCCCCACCAACAGCCCTCGGATGTTGTCTATCCGGTCCTCGCGAGCCGAGGGTGCCCTTTCCCTTGCTTCTACTGTGAAGTTCGCTCGAGACCGTCTTGGATTGGGCGTTCGGTGGATGCTGTTCTGGCGGAACTGAATACTCTGCATCAGACCTATGGAACCAAGTCGGTCTTCATCGCAGACCCCACGTTTGGGGTGCAGAGGGAGTGGGCGATGGAGTTTTGCCGGCGTCTGCCCCAGGAAGGTCCGCCGGGGCTTCGCTGGTCGTGCATGTCGCGGACTGATCGAGTCGACCAAGAAATGCTTCAAGCCATGTCGGATGCGGGATGTTGGAACATTCTGTTCGGAATTGAGTCTCTCAATCCGAAGGCTCTGGCCGCGGCAAGCAAGGCGTTGGACCCCAAGACGGTGGGACCCGCTATCGCAGCGGCCAAGGCGGCCGGCCTTGAAGTAATTGCATCCATCATGATCGGGCTTCCGGGAGATACACCTGCTGGTGTGGATCGCACGATCGAGAAATTGATCGAGTTTGATCCTGACTTTGCCCAGTTCTTTGTGGTCCAGATTGGGGAGCATGAAGTCCCCGATGGAGGGCGCCTAGTTTCCGATTGGGACGGAAGCCGCTACGACTTCTGGGGCCATGTCTTCGCTCCCGATGCGTTTGAGGGGAAAGAGCAGCTGCTCGCTCTTCGCCGCAGCGCATATCGTCGCTTTTACCTTCGCCCGCGGTACATCAAGGGGCGCGTGGGCAAAATGGTGCGGAGCGGTGAGTTTGGAACTCAGCTGCGTCGGGCCGTGCAAGGGGGCTTTCTCGCACTGCGACTCGCCGCCGGGCAACGCCCCTCAGCTTAGGGCGACGAAGAGTCTCCAATCATCATGAGTCATGAGGCGAAAGAAGCAGAGAAGCTCCTTGGGAGTTATCGCCAGAACGTCGTGAGGTTTCTGGGTGGACTCGTTCTGTCCATTCTTCTGTTGTTTATGCTTTTTTCGCACATCAACAGCGAAGAGTTCCTTCAGTCTTGGAAGCGCGTCTCGCTCGTAGGAGCTGTGCTCGCAATCCTTGTCCACGGCCTGTCGCTTGTGCTGCGAATTTGGCGATGGAAGGGCCTGTTGGATGTCTCTGACTGCGGTCTTCCGTCCGGAGCGTCACGAAGTCTGATCTGGGACGCTGCATTCTTCGGATGGCTCATGAATCTTGTGGTTCCTGCGCGGGCAGGAGAACTCGCTCGGCCGTTCGTTTACTCCCGGGGAAGTGGCCGCCCCTTCCCGCGCATTCTCGGAACCTCCCTCGTCGAGCGAGCTGCCGACTTGGCAAGTGTCGCTCTGCTGGGAGTCCTAGCCCTTACGGTGCTACCGGGGGTAGAGAGGCTACCAATGTGGATGCCAAGAGCTGTGGGGATTGGATCTGCTCTTGCTTTGGGGGCGCTTCTTGTGGGCCTCCTCTTGGCCAAGCGGGCCGAGGAGTTGGACTCAGCCGCACCCCCCTGGCTGCGGGCTCTGAGTAGTCTCAGAGAGGGAATGAACTCTCTCCGGCAACCGGTAGCGGCGCTCAAGCTGGCCTATCAGAGTCTTGGGATCTGGCTGCTTGAGGCTCTATCGGTCTGGCTCGTGTTGGTCACCTCAGGACAACCTGCACCGATCAATCTGGCTTTTGTTCATACGATCGCTGTGACCATGAGCGTCTCCGTTGTGACCCTTCCTTTCGGACTGGGTGTCGAGCAGGGCACCACGGTGGGCCTCTTGAGCTTCTGGGACATCTCGGGGCCGGACGCACTGGCATTGAGCCTCGTGCTCACGTTTTCAGCGCTCGTCTGGGTCGTTCCGGGGGGACTCTGGGCTTGGTGGCGGCAGAGCTCTAGACGTGCCCGGCCTCCTCAAGCCAGCTGACGAGTTCCTCGATGGTCTGCTGTGCGGGTCGCCAGGTGTAGCCGAGGTCCCGCTGCGCCTTGCTGCAATCGACAAACCAGTAGAGGACGGCGTGCGCTAGAAGGTCGGGGTTCACGGGGACTGGAAGTCCGAGTCGGGCCATTCCTCTGATCAGTGACAGAGTGAGACGGTTGGGCAGCTTCATGACCCACTTGTTCGGCTTTCCTCCTGCCTCGAGGATCATTCGGGTGAGCTCGGGTGCAGCGACGTTGTCGCCGCCGAGAATGTAGCGTTCGCCCGCTGTCCCCTTCGTGATCGCAGAGACGATACCCGCAGCGATGTCGTCGACGTGGGCCAAGGCTGTGCCTCCGGTGACGGTCATCGCCGGCCAGTCCTTGAGAGTGTCTCGTGCATATTCCGCAGTGATGAACTCGTCGTCGTTGGGACCCCACACCTCGCAGGGGTTGATCGTCACGACGGGGAGCTGCTCCTTCTCGAATGCCTGCAGACAGAGAGCTTCAGCCTCTCTTTTTGCGTGGGCATAGACGAAGGGTTCTTCCGGAAGGTCGAAGGTCGAACTCTCGTCTTGGATGTCGGGACCTTCGGTGGCTCCAATCGCGGTGACCGAGGAAACATAGATGAAACGAGGCTTTCCAGACGCAACACAGGCAGCGAGCAGGTTGCGGGTGCCGGTGACAACTACCTCACGCATGAGGGGAGATCGAATCGCGGCCCAGGAGCTGATCGACGCGAGGTGTACGACTGCGTCGCAGTCTGCAACACCCTCGGCGAGACTGTCAGAGTCTCGTAGGTCACCGAGGTGTCTTTCGTAGGACAGGCCGTCGATTCGCGAACAGTTGCTGCTCTCGCGGAGCAGGCATCGAACCTGGTGGCCTCCGGCGCACAGTGCATGCACTACTCGTGATCCGATGAACCCGTTTCCGCCTGTCACAAAGACTTTCATTCAAACCTCCCGCTGCGCATCCAAGTAGCAGTCGGGGCCGCGATAGGCTAGCTGTAGGTGGGCGAAGTTCCGCCTTCTGATTGGCGCAGGGAACAAGCGCTGCCCTCGGGACCTCGCTGCGGAGCTGAGTCTGGGATGACGGGCGTCAGGACGGACTACTTCGATGACTGAAACCACTCCAAGCGGGGGTCGGACTCTTGAGCCTTGGTCCTAAATAGTTCAGGATTTGATGTGACAGTGTGACTTGTCACTGCAGCGAGACCGAGGTGTTTGATGTCGGAAATGGAGTCAGAGTCGTCAAGGAAAGTGGCTGCGGGCCTCCGCATTGTTGTCTTGGTTGCTCTGGGCTTTGGCTTGTCGAATGTGATCCCGGTCCTGAACTGCTCTGGGGATGCGGAGAGAGCGACTCCTTTGTCGGCTCCTTCGATTGAGCCTGCTTCCGTATCGACGGACCCCGTCTCCCCCGCTCCTCGGGTTCGGATTTCTCCACCGCTGATTCAAGGGGTTGATATTCCCGCTGTTGCAGAGGCTGTAATGCCTTCGGTGGTCAGCATCACAACGAGCACCCGTGGCTTCTACGGGGAGCAAATGGGCGGTGGGTCGGGAGTGATTCTTCGGCGTGATGGTGTTGTTGTGACGAACAACCACGTGATCGAGGGGGCCTCCGAGGCCATGGCTCAGCTGAGTGATGGACGAGAGTTCCCGTGTCGCTTGATAGGAAGGGACACAGCGACTGACCTGGCTTTGCTTCAGATGGTGGGTGCTCCTCCTGAGGAACTTGTTCCCGTCACCTTCGGAGACTCGGAGGGCGTCCGTTTGGGGGAGTCGGTCCTGGCCGTAGGAAATCCCTTCGGTCTCTCCGGCACGGTCACGATGGGGATTGTTTCGGCCTTGGGTCGCGGCGATGTTGGGATCGTCGACTACGAAGAGTTCATTCAGACCGATGCTGCCATCAATCCGGGCAACTCAGGCGGAGCGCTTGTGAATACTCAAGGAGAGCTCATTGGAATCAACACAGCGATACTCTCGCGTTCCGGGGGAAGCCAAGGAATCGGCTTTGCTATCCCGGTCCATCTTGTCCGTCCAATCACCGATAGTTTGCTTGAAAATGGTCGTGTGGAGCGGGGCTGGATTGGCGTCTATATCGCCGAACTCAATCCGTACTTAGCGGAGCGCTTACAGATTCCAGCCGAAGCTCGCGGGATTGTCGTGCGCTCCTTGGTGCGGGGTGGACCAGCTGATGAGGCGGAGGTTCTCCCGGGTGACTTGATTCAGAGTGTGGATGGCCGAGAGGTGAACTCTCCCTCTGCACTCAGGAATGCTATTGCTCATCGCCGTGCTGGAGACACGGTTCAGCTTCGTTTCCTACGTGGGGGAGAAGCACTGAGCATAGGGGTGGTCTTGGCGCCCCTTCCTCAAGAGAGGAATCCTTTCCGTACGCGGAGAAGATGACCTCTATCCGAGTGCAAATTAGGGCCTAAGCTACGACTTGCTTCGGGGCATTGAGACGGATGTCTCGCCTGTGGTCTTCTGGGGGACTAGTCCTGAATGATCTGGAACTCGACCCGGCGGTTTTGACTCCGGCCGGACTCACTGCGGTTGGTCTCGAGGGGGACGCTCTCGCCGTAGCCTTGCGCACGCAGGCGATCGGACTGCACCCCTCGGCGAATGAGGTATTCGCGCACGGCTTCCGCTCGCTTCTTGCTGAGCTTGAGGTTGTAGGACTCTTTGCCTTCCGAGCTGGCGTGGCCTTGAATTTCCAGGCGAACGCCGGTGAATTCATTGAGTACTTCTGCCGCTCGATCGAGAGTTGGGAACGAGGAACTCAGAAGCTCGTCACTGCCCGACTTGAAGTTGATGTTGGGGATGACTCCGGTGAACTTCTTCAGCTTTTCGGGGATCTCATCGGGGCAGCCATCACGGTCTTCGAACCCGTTGATCGTCTCCGGATGGTTGGAGCACTTGTCCTCGGCATCGAGGATTCCGTCCTGGTCGTTGTCGAAGTCGGGGCAGCCGTTATCGTCTTCAAAGCCATCGTCATCTTCGGCCTTGTTGGGACAGGTGTCTGACTTGTCGGGAAGTCCGTCCTGGTCGTTGTCGAAGTCAGGACATCCATCGCCGTCTTCCCAGCCGTCTTCATCTTCGGGGGTACTTGGGCACTGATCGACTTGGTCGGAAAGTCCGTCGCCGTCGTTGTCTGGGTCCGGACATCCATCGCCGTCCTCGAAGCCGTCGAGATCTTCAGCCTCACCAGGGCATCGGTCCGCCCCGTCGTAGACTCCGTCACCGTCTCCGTCTTGCTCGGGACAGCCATCCAGGTCATCGATTCCGTTGAGTTCTTCGGCGGCGTTCGGGCAGCGATCCGAGCCATCCATGATGCCGTCACCGTCGTTGTCTGGCTCGGGGCAGCCATCGTCGTCTCGGAATCCGTCTTTGTCCTCGGGCTCGAGGGGGCACTGGTCTCGTGCGTCGGGGATTCCGTCTTGGTCGTTATCGAGTTCGGGACACCCATCGGCATCTTGGTGGCCGTCCATGTCTTCCGCTTTGCTCGGGCACGCATCTTCCTCGTCCTGCAGGCCGTCCCCATCATTGTCGGGATCGGGGCAGCCATCGCCGTCTCTCCAGCCGTCGCGGTCTTCTTGAATTTCAGGACAACGGTCGTCGACGTCCAACACGCCGTCCTTGTCGTTGTCCTTCTCAGGGCAGCCATCCTCGTCTTCGAAGTCGTCGCGATCTTCGGGAGCGTCCTTACACTCGTCGCGGCGGTCTGGAATGCCGTCAGAGTCGCTGTCTTTTCCCTCGCCGCCTCCAAGCAAGAAGAAAGCAGCCCCCGTGATCTCCGCGTGATGGAATTGGTCATTCCACACGACGGATTGGCCTCCGTCGGAGTTGTCTTGCCATGCAGGAACGCCGTCCTCCTCGAGACCGGGCCCGATACTGAAGACGTAGCGTGCATCGAGTCGAATGCCTCCCCGTTCGAAGATAAGGAACTTAACGCCTCCGCCGACGTCAAAGACGAAGTCGGTGTCTTTGGACGAGTACTTGAGAGAACAGGAAGATCCAGGGTCGCACTCCGCGAGCTGGGCTTCGGTGAGGAAGGGGTCCCTCAGTAGACCCCCTTCAGGAGCAACGCCCTGCCGGTAGGCCTCGTCGATCTGCATGTAGCGAAACCCTGCTCCGACGGCAAAGTAGGGGACGACCTTCCAAGGGGTAATGTGGATGACCAGATCAAAGTGCGGCAGGAGGTAGTGGGCTTGTCGACCGCCGTGCACCGTGGAGGTCGGTACGTATCCAAGAGTGGCTTCAAAGCCAACGTGTTCCAGGAAGTTGATGCCGAGTCGACCACCGAAGAACGGACCGTTGCGAAGGTTCTCTAGATTGCCGCCCCAGAAGTAGTAGCCACCCATGACGTCAACCTCGAGAGAACGAGGAAGAATCTGGGCCTCGGCAGAGCGCGGCTGAGCGCTGAGCGAGACTGCACAGAGAAGGAAACTGATGAGTAAAAGTCGAAATCGATACATGGAAACCCCGGGTCGGGTGTTCTACCCTCCTGCGCACGAGCGCGGCAAGAAAAAGAGCCGCCAAAATATTTGTTCAGGAGATGTGCATGCGCGACATGGTGACCTTTCCCCAGATCGAAGAGATCCTTGAGATTCTTGATGACCGCGACATAAGTCGAGAACTCATCGAGATTCCCCTGGGTTGCCAGGATCCAGGTTCCGTGACTCGGTTAGCCAGCGGGAAAGTACGAGTCGTTGTGGCCGAGACAGGGCCGTTCGAAGACTGGCTCGCACAAAACGAGGCAGCAATCTTGGAGGCTCTAGGCCACTCCGAGTGACAGGCTCAGTCGAGAGTCATCGGTTGCGATGGACTCAGTCGAGGGTCATCGGTTGGCCGACGGTCGAGCGAGCATGCTCAAGAAATTGTCGGTCGAAGGGTGTCAGCGTCGGCAATCGGAGCCCAACCCCCGGAGAATCGTTTGTCTGTACCCAAGTCACTTCGACGAGGGAGCGGAACATCACGTGCGACTGTGGCGGAACAATTTCGAGGTAGAGGACCTCTCCCTCGAGAAGCTCGACGCCGCTGACGGGGACAAAGACATTGTCGTTCTCGAGAAGATGCGTAGCGATCTCCTCAAACAGATTGC
>Ga0315322_10002774_pt1 | contig 13594 bp, 7 predicted proteins | sample M110021515metaG_FD_203461 | JGI IMG/M metagenome (GOLD analysis project Ga0315322, IMG submission 203461) | Ammonia-oxidizing marine archaeal communities from Monterey Bay, California, United States - M1 100m 21515 | ecosystem: Environmental > Aquatic > Marine > Intertidal zone | place: USA... | reverse complement strand
ACACATTGCAGGTAGGTCTGGAGCATCTGGACGCGTTAAAAATCGGTACATCTCATCCGAAAATACGGTGATGTTGTGGTGGCTAGCCAGCTCTATTAATTCGCGGTATTCACTTAAAGTTGGACTATAACCAGTAGGGTTATGTGGAAAGTTTACGACGATGAGTTTCGTTTTATCAGAAATCAAATTTTTGAGGTCCGTAATACTGAAATCCCATTTTCCTGCCTCTTCGCTTGGCTTCCAAGGTACGATTGCACATCCCAAATCTTTAGCAACCTGATAAAGAGATTGGTATGATGGCAGCATGCAAACAACTTCATCCCCTTTTTCCAATAAAACGTTCATCAATATGAAATTGGCTTCACCGGGTGATGCGACGACAATTTCATCCATTTGAATGGTTTGATAATGTGTCTGTATAGCTGCACGAAGCGGGTCGCTTCCAATGGTTTCGGTATAGCCGAGCGTTAGCTCATTCCAACTGTTTTGCTCTTTGTCGGATGCAAGGTCTAGTACATCTTGCATGGCGTAACCGTCGCAGTCGGAACTCGATAATAAATATTGGGCGGTAAACTCGTACCTTGCAAAATACCGTTCTACTGCGAAATCTTTGATTTTCATAATTGGGCCATTTTAAATACGGTAATTTACAATAACTTATGTGTTTTATCAGCCGTTTGTATATGGTGTATTGCTAAAATTAGTGTTAGGAAAAGAGCAATTTTGTATCTTGAGGCATTAGCAATTTCAATCATTAAACAGACAATGAGAAACCTTTTTTCTTTTATAGACATGGATAGTAATGATCAATCTGTTCAGGATTTTGTAGAAGAAATGTATCTAAAGGATCCCAAATATTCCTGTAATGCAGCATCAGAAATAAACATCAAAACTCCTCAGGACAACTCGGTAAATCACCATTCCACATTACTGAAAATAGGATTTGAAACGGTATCCGATCGAGTAGCTATTTTTAGTTTCAACATGGGTTATGATGCCGAATTTAAGACGTTGATGCTTGATGATCCAATATTAGATTTGCTTGAAATAACGAGTAGGGAAGAGTTAAAAAGTGTGCTGGGCGCTCCTTTTAAGAGTAAGGCGTATTTCGATCAATACTTGTTTAATGATAAAATTGTGATAGGTGCATTGTCTTACCCGAAAGGTGGAGATACGATCACTTCCTATCATTTTGGTTCTAGAAAAATTTTTTCAGACCCGAAATTAATTCCAAATCGGTTTGGGTTTAGTTTAGAGTCTGTCACCTTGTTGGAACGCAATGAATAACGGGCATTGTCAGTATACAATCATCGTTTTAGAAGTATGACCAATCTGGATTAGATAGCTGCCTGATTTGAGATTGCTGATGTCTACATTTTCAAATTTCATAACGGCTCCTGCTTGCAAGATTCTGCCTGTGAAGTCAAAGATTCGATAGTTCATTTTTTGGTCTGTAGGCGATGTAAGGCGTATGACTCCTTGGGCAGGATTTGGATAAAACGACCAATCCAACTCTTCAGATTCACCAAGACTGGTACTGGTTTGATTGATACCAAGACGAACCGTAGGAGTTGAGTTTACGTAAAACCAGTCTATTTGGTCTGGGGTGTACAAGGACGTAAAATCGGGAGAGTACTGTGCCATTTGCACTTTAAGTTGTTTCGTGCCTGTATTGCCGACCATTCCAACATAATAAGACAATGGGTCAGTTACCAAAGGCGGAGAGAAAAATAGCGTAACTGTGTCTCCTAAATCGTCCGAGTCAATAAAATGTGTGGGAGTGGAAGCTACTGGAAATAAGTCGTAATCGTACAAGCTAAAGAATATTTGAGCACCTATTTCTGTACTTGAATCCACCACGACCGAAGCTGAAGTAATTTGGCAGACATTAAGAAACTCGTATATATTTCCCACTTCATAATTAGAGGTGCTTCCAATCCATCCGTTGGTGCCGGAATAGCTGCCGTCGTCTCTTTGGTATAAAAATTCAGTTACTTGAATAGATTGTGTGGCTGTATTGTTTCCAGGAATGGCATCCACACTGTCTTGATACATGACGAACAAAAATGTGTACGTATCTACTGCGGGGGCATTGAAAGGCGTTGAAATTTCTATACTGTCTGTTGTGCCACTCACCACGGTTATGACTGGACTATTGTTGTCGTAGACTGTATCGTTACTCGAATTGATCACTTTGAGGTTGACATAAACGCCTGTGTGGTCATAGCTTCCAATGTTATCTAAGTAAGCTTTACATGTTAAGTTTTGCGCTTGCGGAATCGGCATCTTGTAATAGGAAAGGAAGTAATCTTTTATAAAAGCGTCGGTTAGTGCTAAATCGTCTGCAGCTTTAATTGAATAGGCAAGGAAAATAATCACGAGAGCTAGAATTAATTTTTTCATTTCGTTGCTGTTTAAAGTACAATAACAATTAGTGGTAACAATTGTTTTGAAAAGAGGAGGGAACATTCAAATTCTTGAAAAATCGAATTTTTTATCTAGGTAATTTTATTATTTTTAACTGCCCTAATCAGTACTCAATAAAATTGCAGAAGATCAAGCTTTTCTTGTTATTTTTTGTCTTATCCAATACTTCTAGTTGGTCTCAACTGGATTACCTTGTAAATTCCTATAAACCAACTGAATATCATTCTGCTCCACAGGTGCTTTCTATTGCGCAAGATTCCAATTCAATTTTTTATTTGGGTTTAAAAACGGGAGTGCTGGTATTCGACGGTATTCGTTGGGAGGTGCTTGAAGTTGGAGATGAGCAAGCCGTGTGGAGTCTAAAAGAAGAGCGAGGCAGGATATATGTTGGTTCCGACAGAGATTTTGGATTTCTAGAACAAGTCGATACGGTTGCTGCAGTTTTTAAGTCATTGGCTCCCGATTCTTCTGTTGGTAGGGTAGAACGGATCCTTTTTGATACAAAAGGGAAAGGCTACTTCCAGAGCAGCAACCAAGTATACACTTATTTCGATGGTAAAACAGAAAGCCTCAATTGCGTGTCTGCTGCAGACGAGATCTTTTTTTGTTTTTTAGTGGAAGACACGCTGTATGTGCAACTAAAAGAGTTGGGCCTTCAAAAATTAATTGGGAATAAACTGGAACCAATTTATACGGGCTTTGGTCTGGCCAGAAATAAGATTTTAGCGCATACACAGTTCAAGGGGAAACATTTGCTTGCTGTTGACGGAGTTGGGTTGCTGACTGGAAAGAATTTGGATCAGCTTTCGCCCGTTAACAGTCTAAATTTCAATATAAATTTGATTCATGCCTTGACGCCGACCAGCGGGAACTTATTGGCGGTTGGAACAATTGGAGAAGGAGTTTATTTGCTAGACGCGAACCTCAATTTTGTAAAAAACATCAATGCAAATAGTGGCCTGAACGATCAAGTTGTGAATACACAGTTTTGCGACGCGGACGGCAATTTATGGGTAGGGGGCAATTACGGTTTCAACTCGATTTTGGTCAATACCGCAGTAACTGCGATTCTTCTAAAAGACCACGGGTTAAGTAGCATTGAGGATATTTTAGAATACCAAAACAACTTGTATCTGGCAACCCAGAGTGGCGTTTATAAAATGACGCAACACGCAGGTCGTGTTTCATTTGTTAAGATTCCGGTTACCGATAACGATACTTATGGACTTTTAAACTTCGATTCTGGGTTAGGGAAGTTGTTGATGATTGCAGCGAATGACGCTATCTATTCTTGGGATGGTGAAGCGATGCACAGATATGCCGATTGTGGCCCTTATGGTTTGATTGCGGATGTAATGGACACCAATCGCCTAATTATAGGTAACTACAACGGATTATCTGCTATTCGCTGGAATGGAACTTCTTTTATTGACGAAGGTTACATCAAAGGCGTTGATCTGGATATTCCTTCTATGGCTTACGATAAAAACGGCTGGTTGTACATCGGGACAGAAAATGACGGTTTGCACCAATGCATTCCGATTGCAGAAAAGATGGAACTCATTGCACAGCCAGAATTTAACAACAATCATGTGGTTGTGCGTAACATCAATGACACGCTTTATGTGGGAACGGAAAACGGGTTGTATCGGCAATATGCCACCGGATGGGAAAAGCTCGCGCTTTCGGCTGAAGTTTGCAGCTTTGAAGAATACGGTGTACACCGTGTTTTTCAATTCAGTAATGATCTGGTGGGCTTGGCATTGTATAATGGGTTCGATTTCGAGCTCGGCTGTTGGTCGTTTGACGGAACAATTCACCCGCTTAATCACGACCTTAAATTGCACAGGTCGTTGCCTCATGCAGGTTTTGCAGATGACAAAGGTAAATTTTGGTTGGGTGGAAATGATCGACTGATTTGTATCGATACGGACTTCGAACACCACTTGTTGATGCCCAGAAAAACGTTTGTTCGGTCTTATGCTAAAAATGGAAAAAATCAGGTTAATCTATCCCGCGCAGATGTACAATTCAAATACAGTTCGAGTACGTACACCTTTCATTTTTACCAAAATGACTTTTCAAATCCGAAAGAAAACCAATATTCCTACAAATTGATTGGTCAGGATGACACCTGGTCGTCTTGGTCAACACAGCCCTTTGCAAGCTACACGAACCTGATAGAAGGGAACTACCAACTAATGGTGCGCGGCAAAACTGCGCTGGGCGAACCAGCAATCGGCTCTTCCTTGCATTTCGAAATATTACCGCCTTGGTATCGAACGTGGTTGGCATTTGTGGGTTATTTCATCTTATTTGTATGTAGCGTCTGGTCTGTGGTCCGCATCCAAACCAGGCGTTTGAAGGTGCGTCAGAAAGAGTTGGAAGAAGAGGTAAGCAAAGCTACTGTGGAGATCAGAGAACAAAAAGATGAAATAGAAACCCTTTTTGAAGAAGTGACCGATAGCATTCGTTACGCGAAACACATTCAGAACTCGATATTGCCATCTGATGTATTAATAAAAGAGGCTTTCCCAGATCATTTTGTTTTGTACCAACCTAAAGACATTGTTTCAGGTGATTTTTATTGGTCTGCAATTAAAAATGGAAAATCGTTTATGGCAGCAGTAGATTGCACGGGTCATGGGGTTCCTGGGGCTTTTATGAGTATGCTAGGGGCATCCGGTTTGAATAATGCGGTCAACGATCAGAATATTCAGAATCCCGGAGAAATATTGGACGCTTTAAGCAATTACGCACATGTTAATTTGAATAAAGACAGAATAGAAAACAAGGTAAACGATGGCATGGATATGAGTCTGATTTCAATTGATTCGGCTTCAAATATTTTAGAATACGCAGGAGCATTTAATCCGGCTATTGTGGTAAGAAATGAAGAGCTCATTTTGTTGAAAGGAAATCGACAATCTGTCGGTAATTCTATGGATTTGGGCTTGTTTAAATCTCAAAAAATGAAACTCAAGACGGGCGACATGATTTATTTGTTCTCCGATGGATACCAGGATCAATTTGGTGGCGATCGAGGCAAAAAGTTCATGACGAAAAATTTAAAGCAGCTCTTTGTTCGAATAGCACACATGGATACAAACAAACAGTTGAAGGTATTACAAGACTCTTTAAACAAATGGAAAGGCAATTTCGAACAGGTCGATGACATTTTGGTAATTGGAATTTTGTTTAACTAATAAACATAACTATGAAAACAATTTACGTTTTATTTACAGTACTACTTACTAATGCCGTTGCCTACGGGCAGTACTTCAACAAATTGTCTCAAACAGAAGATTTGAACGACAACTTTAAGAACCATGCGTCAATTAAAACATCGGATGGAGGATACATCGCCGTTGGCGGATATTATTTAAGTATCAACGACTACGATCAAATATCGGTTGTGGTCAAATACAATGCTCTGGGTGATACGCTCTGGACAAAGAAATTGGACTTTCCATCAGGAACTCACCTGGCCATGGCTTATTTCAGTGATGTGGCAGAATCGGCTAATGGAGATATAGTATTGGTTGGGCATATTGGACCAAGTGATCTTTCTTCAAAAAGAGGTGGCTATGCCAGCCTTGTTCGTCTGGACCCTGCGGGAAACTTGATCTGGTCGCGCAAGATCGGGTACACCGTTGCCTTAGCTACCAACTTATTGCCCAGCAGGAAGCCCAAGGTCGAAATGATTGGGGATGATGCTGTCGTTTTGAGCAGCATTAATCAAGAAATGGACTCTATTGATTTGAATTTGAGTAGAATTGATGCCGCCGGGAATACGGTTTGGTCGAATGACATTCAATACGATGCGCTATTCTCATACGACAGTCCCAGTGTATTTTTTGACAATTCTAACGGAAATGAGGGGGTAGGGGCACTCACTATTCTAAACAATGGCAACATTTTCATAGCTGGAGAGCTAATTGGTGCAATTGGCACTGATGCAACCCAACGTACGACACTTTACGCTTGCATTGCTGACGCGAATGGAACAGTGCTGAATGGAGCGTACACTGACCTGTCTGCGGAAAATCCCAGCGGGCAGCCATTCATGAGGGTAGAGGACGCATTCGAAATGGCCAACGGCGATATAATTATTACAGGTTATGCGAATCAATTGGGAGGTGCAACGTATGAGGGAGCAACGGCGATCACTTTAGATTCTGGACTGAATTTTGTGGCGGGCGACAATTATCAGACCGGCTACTCGAATCGCTGGTTAATTCATGAAAATTCGGATGGTACGCGCTACTGTTTGGCGACGGCGAATGTTCTTTCACTTCCGGATGCAGTGGTACTTACTAAAACAGATGCTTCAGGTGTTCCTTCGCGTACAACGAAATACGGGATTGCCGCCGGGGATGTTTCCGGACTTTACGTCGATGAGCTGAATAATCAAATTTTCTTTTCAGCTTTTACTAAAGGATACATCAACAACAACAGATTCAAAACCCATTTAGCAGTAGTAGATACTTCCGGAGTTGCGCCGGGTTGTTGGGGATATTCAATGGATGTATTAAATGACGACTTTTCTCAAACCTGGACTTCATTCACACCCTCCGAAAGTGCCGGTTTGCCAATCAGCACCATAGTATTCAACGAGTCTGCTTTTTCAATTGATGTAAGCGATGTAACCATCAATTATAGCGCTACGATCATTGAGGCGCCTTGTTCGGATGATCAGGGAGGCGTAGATCTATCGGTTGGGGGCGCAGGCTCATTTGCCTATGAGTGGTCTAATGGCACAAATGCAGAAGACCTCACTGATTTTGCAGGAACTTATTCGGTTCTGATCAATAATGGGTTTGGCTGCGAATTGTCAGACACTTTCGCGATCACAGAGCCCCTTGAACTCGAAGCTTCGTCAATCGTAGATAATGTAACTTGTTTTGGTTTTGGAGATGGGCAGATAGACCTTACCGTTACCGGTGGGACACCGGGATACCAATTCAACTGGACCAATGGAGCAGCAGTTGAAGATCTTTATGGACTTTCCGGAGGCTTTTATCAGGTGGAAGTTACCGATTCAAATGGCTGCACGGATTTCCTGAGCGTTTCTGTAACGGAACCGCCCCAGCTAACAGCGGTGATCTTGGGATATGAAGACGTAACATGCAATGGAAATTGCGATGGTAGATTAAATGGATTTGCAACAGGTGGGCGACCTCCCTACACGTATGAATGGAACGATCCGCTACTGCAGACTACCGATACAGCAAGCTTTTTGTGTCCGGGGACCTATTTATTTCGGGTAACAGACGACAACGGCTGCATCAATTTTGTAAACGGATACATTGCTGAACCGGATGAATTAATAGCCAATGTGAATACTACACCAACTACCTGCGGCGATTCCATTGGAACAGCCAGCGCAGCCGCAATGGGCGGTACAACACCGTATTTTTACAGCTGGAATAGTGCCCCTTTTGCCTCGCAAGACTCTACATTTGGATTAGGTAATGGATTGGGGGAGCTGCAAGTGTCAGACATAAACGGTTGTTTGTTCAACACCAGCTTTGCCATCGGAAGCTATACCCAACCGGTAGACATCTGTGCGATAACCGTAGATTCTTCTGAAAAGAATTTAGTTATTTGGGACAAGCCTGCCGATTCGAGTTTGTCGGGCATCAAGATATACAGAAATGTGGGCGGAGCGTACAGCTTGGTTGGGTTTCAGCCATACGATTCGATTAGCCAATATGTAGATAATGATTTCGGAGTGAACCCCAACATGACTTCTTATCGCTACAAGATTAGCGCCATTGATACCTGTGGAAACGAGAGCGACCTGAGTGCTTATCACGAAACCATTCACGTAACGGCATCGTTGGGCGTTGGTGGCGAGGTAAACCTGATCTGGGACGATTACGAAGGGTTTACTTTTGGCCAATACGAGATCTGGAGAGATTCTACGGGCAATGGAGATTGGGAAACCATCGGTTCGGTGCCCAGTACAAACTTTACTTACACCGACTTTCACGTGCCTTCAAGCGCATCCATCAAATACGCCATCGATGTAGTATTGCCCCAACCGTGTGTTGCCGAAAAAGCGATCAGCCACAACAATGTACGATCTAACAGGGGGTCTATTCAAGGCCCCATTGGTTTGGCTAACTACCAATGGGCAGGTGTTCGTCTTTTTCCCAATCCTGCACATAACCAAATCACCATAGCCCTTTCTAATGCTTCTTCGTACTCCATGGTTGAGGCATTTGATGTCGGAGGAAGAAAGGTGATGGAAAAAAGTTTGGAAGGTGTGATGAATACGATTTCACTATCAACATTGAAGCCGGGAGTATATTTTTTCCGACTTTCCGGAAAATCTGGGCAGGTGGATCATCGAATTATAAAGTATTGATTAAACGCAGAGCGATTGAAAACGACAAAACAAATAGGCTGTGCATTGCTTTTTCTGATGTTTACATATGGCTCAGAAGCTCAGTCGACCTATTTGTATTTTCAGAACAATACGGACTTAAACCTCAATGTTTCGGCTACTCAATTCGGTTCGCACACCATGGATTCGGGAGAATGGGAGTCCAACACAACATCCATTCAATCCTGGCAGCTTTCTGAAGATGTGCTGCGCACCAATCGTGAAAGTGGTGTTCATAATGGAACGGATTTCTTTTTCGATGTAGTGGTTAGCCACGGTACCGACACGGTTGTATTGCAATTGAAGCTCACAGGTAACTTCATCGGTTCAGACATGTGGCATTCTGTAAAAGGAAGTGGTTTTGACCATCCTTGGCGCAGCGATGGAAGTTATTACGAACAAGACTTGACCTTTGCCGGTCGGGCAATGACGTTAAAGTACCGTTCTGCCTTAACCGGACTCTACGACGATGTTACCTATGTGCTGCACGAGAAAGAGCCTTATCCGTTGGATGCTTCCGACTTGACACAATCTAACATCCTCAACCTGATGAGCTACAACATCTATTGCCTAACACCACCCATTGCATTTACCGACCAAGACGAGCGATGTCGGCACATTGTAGATGTTTGCGCGAATTACGATGCGGTACTTATTCAGGAAGCGTTTGACAACGACTCGAGGATCAATGAACTGATTCCGAATATGAGTACAGTGTTTCCGCACTACACCGCGATATTGGATACGTCAAACGCGCTAGAAGATGGAGGCGTAATGATTTTTAGCCGTTGGCCAATCTTAACAGAGGCGCAGTATTATTTTGATGCCTGTGAAGGTTCAGAATGCTTAGCCAATAAAGGAGTGCTTTATGCGAAAATAGAAAAGCTGGGAAGCCCGTACCATCTTTTTGCCACGCATACACAGGCATTTACTTCTACAGCCGAAGTGTTGTCTCGAATGGCGCAGCTCCGCGAGATACGTTCTTTTGTCCAAAGTAGAGGAATACCGGCGAACGAGCCGATCATTATCGGGGGAGACCTGAATGTGGACAAGCTCGTGAACAACATGTCAGAATACGATTCGCTATTGTCCATTTTAACTATCCAGGAGCCAACCTATTTGGGGCATCCGACTACATTCGATCCCTCAATCAATTATTATGCTTCGGGCACTTCGGAATACCTGGATTACATATGTGCTGTTCCGAATCCTTTCCTTGCGGTAAGTACCACCAATGAACCATTGATCGAGCGCTCTATCCACGACGACCTTTGGGGCTATTTTGACCTGTCCGACCATTTCGCCATTCACGGTAGGTTGGTCTACTCAAATGCTGCTGAAACGGTCGAAAGTGTAATGGAAACGATTTTTGCTTATCCCAACCCCGCTAACGACATCCTTCATTTTTCTAAACAGCTGGATGAACTCAGTTTGATTTCAATGGAGGGCAAGTTGATCTTGCAAGAAAAACGGGTATCAATGGTTCAGCTCGCCGCACTTCCAAAGGGTATCTATTTTGCACGTTATAAGGATAGCGGATCTGCAGGTACTATTCGATTTTTCAAAAATTAACATCCGAGACCTGCACAAACTCACTACTGCTTGTTTAACCGTAAATAGATTACGTAGTTGTATTTTATCATATTGAGTTAAAGATATAGGATCAATGAAAATAACATTTCACGAAGGCAGAATGAAACAAAAGGTAAAGAGATTTATACCAACAGTAGCAGACAAAGAATGGCTAACCGACATGTATCATCAATTAGAGGATGGCAGCCAGCTGATTACAGATGTGGCCACATACCAAATGAGCAACCGAACATTTGTGCTCAAGAAAATAAATGATTTGGCTTATCAAGCGAATTTTGATGCCCTAACCATTGAGCAAGAGATAGACAAAATGAGGGCTACTGCCGACGCCATTGAAGTGCGGTTTTTTGATGCCCGTCCTGAAAAATCAAACTAAATGGAAAAGAATAAAAACAATCTAAAATCACCGCTTACCAAGAATGTACGGCAACCCAAGCAAGGGTTGTCGTACAGGGAAGTAGGCAGAAGGTTTTTACAATAACTAAAAACGCAAGGACCAAAAAAGGGTGCCCAATGTCGAGTGTACATTACAAAAACAAGCGGCGACGCTACCCAATCAGCTAAAGATGAATAGAACAAAAGAAGCCATTTATGTGATCTTAAATCAGGGTGGAAAGGTAGAGTTCGCCAGAACAGGTATTTATCCGCAATACTTGCATTTTCATTCTGAACTGCACAACAGATGCTGGAATCATAAGCTAAAGGGCGATACAAAAGAAGGTGTTTTGAAAATCGAGGGTAAGGTGCTCTATTCGTATCGGTTTTCGTTTGAAGGTTGTGCGGTGATCAAGCCAAACGGTCAAGAAATTGAAGTGGTATTTTCGCATCAACTTTGTGATTGAACGGTTACGTCATGTTCGTGCTTTTTCAATTGAATTCATTTTAGAGAATCTCTATTTAATTGAGAGTGGTGGTATACAGATAAATTTGATTGCCATCCAAAATATATTACTATCTTCAATTCGACTTAGGACGTATCCTAAAGCAGCTTGTTTTGCCTCTAATTACTGTTATTCATGAGCCTACTTAAAGAAATAGAAACAGGTGTTGGAATTGCCAACCAATCTCTAGAGTTTATCGATTACGTGCTGGTTAAAATAGATCGATACAAAAGCCTGCAAAGTGACAAGTCTGCTTATTTGCGCTTGGTTTATTTAGAGGTAATCAATAACCTAGAGGTATTGCAAACCATTGACCTCGGAAGATTAAAAAATTCAAAACCCAATGAGCCCGCTATAAAAACGGTGTTAAAATTGCTGCGTACTGATATTTTGGAAAGTATTTTCTATAAAACAGAAAGTGAAGTTTCACAAAAAATTTACGATCGTTTAAAGACCAAAGGTAAAATCGATAATAAATACGGCTTATTGAAGAGACTCACATCCAAAGGCGAGGAGCATCTTACGAATAAGGCGATTTACGAAAACATGCTGCAAGCCATTTCTTTTGTGGTTACCAAAGTACATTTGCTTAAAACACTCGAAAACCTGGATGAAGAGGAAGTTTTGGTCTTGAATAACGTTAATATTCAAGTGAGGTTAGTGAACATCAATCAGCGGTTGCTGATGGTCAAACGTAAATTAGACGAATTTGACGAAATCAAAGAAATGGCGCGTTAAGGAATTCTTTACCCAATTACATCCGTAATCAATCTATCTTAATGATTCGTTCTACCAAGTTCGCATTAGGCGCACGGCAACACAAAAAATAAATCCCTGGATGCAAGTCAGCGATGTTCATGGTCGTGTTGTTTTTCCAAGTTCTTACGGTTTGACCAATACAATTTCGCAATTCAATAGAACTTACAGAATTATGGAGCCCATCAATATTAATTTCACCTGAAGTGGGGTTGGGGTAGACGACTATTGGCCTTTGGATTTTAATGTTGCTTGCACCGACAGGAGCAGCTTGTAATTTTACTATTAGGGGTACATTGGAAAGTGATAATGTTACATTACCTACTGAATAAGTAGGAAGTGCTGCTGGGGTTCCTGTAGTGCTTAAACCAGCAATTGTCCAAGCAGAATCAGGTGCGTAGGGTATAGATACAGAAAGGGAAGAAGTATTTCCATCTGCTTCGTCAATCGGTTTCCAACCGACAAGGTACGTGGGTGTTCCTGTAGAGTCGCCAAATAAATAGACCCAGTGTGTACCGTTTTCAGCCAAGGTATCTAAAAAGTACTGATCACCAAGGTGATGAAGTAATCCTTCAAATGCGGTAAACGATTTCTTTTCGCTAAAGGAGGTTGCGCTAGAACCAGTAAGGCCAGAACGCGTAAAGAGTGAGGAGGTGGCATTACTATTGGCATAAAAGAACCAGGTCATGTCGTCTACACCCAGGCGATTCATCATCAGTGCATATCGAACGCCGTAAATGGCCTGAGCCGATTCCGAAACACACTCGTTATGCGTACAAGCTTCTCCCGCACCATCGGAATCCCAACCCCATTCTGACACAAACATCTTTTTTCCTGGAAAATTAGCGTCACGAAAACGAAGGTCGTTCAAGATGTTGCGCATACCAGAAACTTTATTTTCGGGGTAAGTAGCTCTGCGAATACCGTTCGAGTCGTTGTAAAAGCTGTAGTAGTGCCCGTTGAACCCATCGATGAAAGGGGAGATGGTATCCAACAATCGTACACCCGCATAATTCCAATACGTAGCAGTTTCGGCAGTGGAGTCAGCGGCTTGAAGTGCGCAGGGATAAACCTGTAAGGTGGAGTCTGCTGCTTTCGCACCCTCTGCCATGCCTTGTAAAATTTCGCGGTAAAAGGCAGCAGGGTAATCCCAAGGTTCGTTGCCTACTTCTATTCTTTTTACCAGGCCATTTCCAACACCAGGACCAAAATGCGATGCAAAGGCATATCCGTAATTGTAGGCAGCCTGATAAGGATTATCCCAAGAAATCTCGGGTTGTGTAGCATTAGAAAACTGAATACTGGCAAAGACGGCTAAATTTGCAGAATCCCAAACTTCGTATTCTCGGTCCCAATCTAGCCACCATTGCGCAAGGCTCCCTGGCATTCCGTCAAAATCAGGGATATCGTCGGGATCTGCAATGTCCCAGTTTAAATTGTGGTAATTGCGGGCGTGCCTCGCAATCCGATTGTGCTGAAAAGGACCTTGGCCGGGAGCCAGCAAATCAGAATAGACACTGTGTCCCCATCCCCATATTCCATTGGT
>Ga0315322_10002772_pt1 | contig 13602 bp, 12 predicted proteins | sample M110021515metaG_FD_203461 | JGI IMG/M metagenome (GOLD analysis project Ga0315322, IMG submission 203461) | Ammonia-oxidizing marine archaeal communities from Monterey Bay, California, United States - M1 100m 21515 | ecosystem: Environmental > Aquatic > Marine > Intertidal zone | place: USA... | reverse complement strand
CATAAAGAATAAACCCTGAAAATAGTAATACTGCAACTGCTGAGATGCCTAGAGACGCTGCTGGTATATCAAGAAATATGTTTGCAACCATTGCAATTATCAATAAGATCATTCCCGCAAACAGGAAATTTCCCATGAAACCAAAGTCTTTGCGTGTCACTGTTGCATATCCTGCCAAGGAAAAAAGAATGGTGGCGGTGCCTCCGGCAGCAAGACCTATTAATTGTGGGCCATTACTGAACTGGAGTGCAGAATTAAGTAGTGGTCCAAGGAACCAACCAAGACAAAAAGTAAATCCGAATAATAAGATAATTCCCCATATACTGTTTCGGGTGGCTCTTATTGCAAATATGAACCCGAACATCACTGCCAACATCACTACCATACCCATAACTGGAGACTGAGCCATGAAAGAGAAATTCGTGCTCATTCCAATCATTGCACCAATTATCGTTGGGATCATGGTTAGTCCAAGCATCCAGAAGGTATTACGAAGAACTTTATTGCGGACAATAGAAAGTTTTCCTGATTGTGCCTGGTTCGGATATTGTAATTCGGGTTGCATATGTTCTCCTTATTTTCTTAGTTACACTAGATCTTTAATAAGTAAGACTACTAATATTCATGAAAAGTTGCAATATTTTTTTAGAATTGAAAACAACGTTTCAAAAAAATACTTTTTACAAAGCTAGTAGTTATTCCACTGCTTCTAGATTAGTCTGTGCATCAACATGTCCCTGTGCTGCTGATTTTGCATACCATTTTTTAGCTTCGGAATTATCTTGTTCTACACCTTCACCCATATGATACATAACACCAAGGTTATTTTGAGCATCAGCATTTCCTTGGAGAGCCGCTTCTAGAAAAAATTCAACTGCCTTAACAGAGTCTTTAGTTAAGCCACCTTGCCCCATAAGATACATCAGACCTAAATTATACTGAGCATCAGCATTTCCCTGGAGAGCAGCTCTATGGAACCAAGCTGCAGCTTTAGCAGGATCGGTGCTTAATATTTTGCCCGATGTATCTTTAGATATAGCTTGGCCTGTAAAATACATTATACCTAGAGTAGTTTGTGCCACTGCACTTCCATTTTTAGCTTTTTCTCTCAATTCTTCGAATTTCTCTTCTGGCGTTGGATCGTCTGGAGAGGCCATTGGTAATATTTCTTCGGTGAGTTTAGCTTTTTCTTCCGGGGATAGCCCTTCTGTTAATAATGATGGTAGTTCTCCTTCAAGCGTTATCTCGCTACCTAAGGGAACCGCTCCTTTCATCTGCTCTTTACTATCAGCAGCCTCGTTATTACAACCAACAATAGTTAATAAAAAAACAGTAGTTAATGAAATGATAAAAATACTCATTAATTATTTTCCTTTATGGAGTTTATTAAGCACAGAGTTCAGCGGGATTGTTTGTACGCTCTCTGTATAGTATGTAGATTTAGCGACCACATTCTGGAGTGGCGCTCTATACGCTTATATATTTGTTAGCATTAGAATAGGTTATAAGCTGTAGTACATATCAAATTCAATTGGATGAGTTGCCATACGGGAGCGCATGACTTCTTCCATTTTTAAATCGATATAAGCATTTAGCATGTCATTGGAAAACACATCTCCACGGATAAGAAAATCACGATCATTGTCGAGGTTATCAAGAGCCTCTTCCAGAGAAATACAGGAATTTGGAACTTTGGCTGCTTCTTCAGGCGGCAAGTCATAGAGATTCTTGTCCATAGGGTCACCCGGATGGATCTTATTCTGTATACCATCTAATCCAGCCATCATTAAAGCAGTGAAAGCAAGATAAGGATTGGCAGTAGGATCGGGAAAGCGCGCTTCGATACGACGTGCCTTTGAATCATTAGTATGGGGTATACGTACTGCAGCAGATCGGTTGCTTACTGAATAGGCAAGATTACTGGGAGCTTCAAAACCAGGGATCAATCTTCGATAGGAATTTATGCTGGGATTAGTAATAGCGTTTAGGGCTTTTGCGTGTTTAATTATACCGCCAATATAAAATAATCCTATTTCAGACAAGCCGGCATACCCGTTCCCCGCAAATAAATTTTTCTTGTTCTTCCACAGTGACTGATGTACATGCATGCCCGAACCGTTATCACCTACAATAGGTTTTGGCATGAAAGTTGCTGTTTTCCCATAGGAATGAGCAACGTTATGGACAACATATTTGAGTACTTGCGTCCAGTCAGAGCGTTTTACTAAGCTACTAAATTTTGTACCTATTTCACATTGGCCTGCAGTAGCAACTTCGTGGTGGTGAACTTCCACCTCCACTCCCATTTCTTCAAGTACAAGGCACATAGCTGAGCGGATATCTTGTAAAGAGTCAACTGGAGGGACGGGAAAGTATCCATTTTTAACCATAGGACGGTGGCCAATATTACCATTCTCATAACTTTCCTTAGAGCTCCAGGCTGCTTCGCTAGATTCAATCTGTACGGAGCAACCTGATAGGTCTGTATTCCAGATCACAGAATCAAAAACAAAGAATTCAGGCTCTGGGCCAAAATAGGCAATATCAGCAATGCCAGTAGACTTGAGGTAAGCCTCACCCCGGTGTGCTAGAGACCGTGGATCACGGCTATAACCTCGACCATCTGAGGGCTCAACTACATCACAGGTAAGTAGTAGAGTAGGTTCGTCCATGAAGGGATCAAGGTTAGCTGTTTCATGGTCAGGTACTAACAGCATATCGGAAGACTGGATGCCTTTCCATCCAGCAATTGATGAGCCATCAAACGAGTGGCCGTCTTCAAATTTATCAATACCGAAAGCATGTGCCGGAATAGTTACATGATGTTCCTTGCCCCGAGTGTCAGTAAATCGTAAGTCAACAAATTTTATTTCGTTGTCTTTTATCATCTTTAAAACGTCAGCTGCTGCCATTTTTATCTCCAAACTAGATGTTACAACTTAACATAGCATAAGAAATGAGCAAAATGCCAAATATAGATTATATCAGGACGAGCAAGATTATCGTTTGAAACAAGTTAAATATTATGGTGTAAGGTGTTATTTCCATAATTTAAAATAAAATAGCGAAGTATCATATTAGGTATCCGTAGCTATTGCAGAATAATATTTCTATCAGTATTCTTAATACATTCGTAATAAGTATGGAATAACATTACATTCTTTAATCCTTAAACTACTGGAATATAATATGGGATCAATTACAGAAATTCTAAACAGAGCTAAACTTCGATCCAAAGAAATGGATTTGCCATATGAAGGAGCGCTTCTTCCTACGGAGGCGCTTACATTCATGCAGGAAAACTCTGGCGCAAGATTAGTAGACGTGCGGACAAAAGCAGAATGGTCTTGGGTAGGGAGAATCCCAGGTGCAGTTGAAATAGAATGGTTGGTTTTTCCGAGTATGCAGACCAACCCTGATTTTTTTAAGCATCTTTCGCTTAAGGTACTTAAAGAATCACCGGTGATGTTTATATGTCGAAGTGGTGTTCGCTCGAATCAAGCTGCCATAGCTGCCATGGAATCAGGCTATTTAAATTGCTTTAATGTTCTTGAGGGGTTTGAAGGAGATAAAGACCCAAATGGTCATCGTGGTGTCCAAGGGGGATGGAAGGCGGCAGGGTTACCCTGGGTACAAAGTTAGAATCTTAAGAAAGGGAAGGCAATGTAGTGGTTAATCTGCGGACCATTCTATCAGTCCAGAATATGCCGTACTTAGAATAATTATGCCAAACATAATACGATACCAAGCAAAAACTGTGAAATCATGATTACTAATAAAGCGTAACAATCCGCGTACTGCTAGAAGCGCACTAATAAATGAGGCAACAAATCCAATACTAAACATACCGATATCATCTAAATGTAGAAATTCACGATGTTTGAGAACATCGTAGAACGTAGCAGCAAACATAATGGGAATTGCTAGAAAGAAAGAAAATTCTGTTGCTGCCTTGCGGGACAAACCAAAGAGTAATCCGCCAATTATAGTGGCCCCTGAGCGAGAGGTTCCTGGTATTAATGCAAGGCATTGTATTAATCCCACTTTTAGAGCGTGTTTCCAATTCATATCTTCTATTTGGTCTACATCTACGATATGTTTTCTTTGTTCGGCCCATAAAATTATCACTCCGCCGACAATCAAAGCAATTGCAACTGGTATTGGGTGGAATAGATACTGCTTAATGGTGCTTATGAACAATAGGCCCAAAATCGCAGCAGGTAGGAAGGCAATAAATAGATTCAAAATAAAGTAGTTGGAATCTTTATTGGAACCAATGCCAGCTAATACAGTATTAATTTTGACACGGTATTCCCAGCAGACGGCTAATATAGCGCCTAGTTGAATCACTATTGAAAAAACCATACCCTTTTCATCGTTAAAATTAAGTAAATCACCAACCAGGATAAGGTGTCCAGTAGAAGAAATTGGAAGGAACTCAGTTAGCCCTTCAACGATACCGAGGATCAGCGCCTTAATCAGTAGTGTCAGGTCCATGTGATTATCTTAAGAAAAAATTTTTGCTGTGGATAAACATAAATGAACCAAAATGGACATAATTTTTTTAAGAAAGTTAAGGCGCAGTCGGGCTAGAGATGTTATGTCCATTCCACTAGCCTCGTTCTTATGAGCAGATATAACAATCTACACTAATTTTAGAAGCCAGAATAGTTATGGGAATATTATTTCTTACTATATACCTCAGCTCCTTTATTCATAAATTCAATAGACTTTTCTTTCATACCTTTTTCTAATGCCTTGTCCTCATCTATACCAATACTATCTGCATAGTCTCGGACATCTTGGGTAATTTTCATTGAACAAAAATGTGGCCCACACATTGAGCAGAAATGGGCAAGTTTAGCCCCTTCCTGTGGAAGGGTCGCATCATGAAACTGTCTTGCTGTATCAGGATCAAGACTGAGATTAAACTGATCGTCCCAACGAAACTCAAACCGAGCTTTAGATAATGCATTATCACGGATTTGTGATCCTGGGTGGCCCTTTGCTAAATCAGCGGCATGTGCGGCAATTTTGTAGGTAATAATCCCATCTTTTACATCTTTTTTCTCCGGGAGACCGAGATGTTCTTTTGGTGTGACATAACATAGCATTGCTGTACCGTACCAGCCAATATTAGCCGCACCAATAGCAGAAGTAATATGGTCATAGCCGGGAGCTATATCTGTGGTGAGTGGGCCCAGAGTATAAAACGGCGCTTCATCGCAATGCTCCAACTGTAGATCCATGTTTTCTTTAATGAGGTGCATAGGAACGTGCCCTGGTCCTTCTATCATTACTTGTACATCGTGTTTCCAAGCAATCTTAGTCAACTCGCCGAGGGTCTTAAGCTCTGCAAATTGAGCCTCGTCATTAGCATCATAGATTGAGCCTGGACGCAGACCATCTCCTAAAGAAAAACTTACATCATAAGCTTTCATAATTTCACAGATTTCCTCGAAATACGTATAAAGAAAACTCTCTTTATGATGCGAAAGACACCATTTGGCCATGATTGAGCCCCCCCTTGAGACAATGCCGGTCATGCGTTTAGCAGTCATGGGCACGTAGGCTAATCTCACGCCTGCATGGATGGTGAAGTAGTCAACTCCCTGCTCGGCTTGTTCAATTAAAGTGTCACGGAATATCTCCCAGGTTAAATCTTCAGCTTTCCCATTTACTTTTTCTAGTGCTTGGTAAATGGGAACAGTACCAATTGGAACAGGACTATTACGAATTATCCATTCGCGTGTTTCATGGATATTTTTCCCCGTGGAGAGGTCCATTACTGTGTCTCCTCCCCAGCGAATAGCCCATGTCATTTTCTCTATTTCTTCCTGGATACTGGATCCAAGTGTTGAGTTGCCAATGTTAGCGTTAATTTTTACAAGAAAGTTGCGCCCTATAATCATCGGTTCAGATTCTGGGTGGTTAATATTGGCAGGAATGATTGCGCGACCACATGCTACTTCATCCCGTACAAATTCTGGTGTAATGAATTTGGGTGATGGCATTCCAAAATTATTTCCTGGGTGCTGACGAGTAAGTATATCTTGGTTCTGTGAAATTAATTCTTCACAGCGTTGATTCTCGCGTATTGCTATATACTCCATTTCAGGTGTAATAACGCCAAGGCGGGCATAGTGCATTTGTGTCACATTTGCTCCGCTCTTTCCGCAACGAGGGCGACATTTTAGATCAAAACGCATTTCTTTAAGTTTTGGGTCAGCATGACGTTCTCTGGCATAAACGGAAGCTGGCTTAGAAAGAATTTCAGTGTCGCCACGCTCGTCTATCCATTTTTCGCGTACCATAGGCAGGCCAGAGCGAATATCAATTTTTTTTTCAGGGTCGGTATAAGGGCCGGAGGTGTCGTAAACATATATATTTGGGTTTTTTTCTGTGCCTGATTTAGACGGTGTATCAGACTGACTGATTTCTCGCATTGGTACTTGGATATCAGGCCGGGAACCTTGGACATATATTTTTTTGGAGTTAGGTAAAGGCTTTATTGCCGCATCATCTACTTGAGCAGTTTGATTTGAAAATTCTGTGGGGTCTGAAATTACGGAACTCATATAACACTCCTTGTGAAGTGCCTTAAGGAGCATGGGCGGTGGGCACCAGCTTCCCTACGGCGGCATTACCCGTGTCAGGTATTAAGGGACTTTCTCACCGATCTTCCATGTTTCTAGAAGTGGACCCCTAGCTTATGCTGCGAAACTAAAGGAAATATGGAATAATTGCAAGTATGAGATAAGAATTTATTTAGGAATAAATATGAATTTAGAGCAAACCCGTTTTAATATGGTAGAACAACAAATCCGCACATGGGATGTACTCGACCCGGAAGTCATCAAGCTGCTTTTTGAGCTGCAGCGAGAGGAGTTTGTCCCTGCTTCTTATCGTACTTTAGCATTTGTAGACATGGAAATCCCATTGGGGCATGGTGAGGTGATGCTTGCTCCTAAAATGGAGGCCCGTATCTTACAGGAATTACAGGTCACAAAGGCTGACAGAATATTAGAAATAGGTAGTGGTAGCGGTTATCTAACTTCATTATTAGCTAAAAAAGGTGGGCATGTTTACAGTGTTGAGATTTTGCCGGAGTTAAAAGTAATTGCAGAACAGAATCTTCAGGATCATGGGATAACTAATGTCACTTTAGAAGTGGGTGATGCTTCCCATGGTTGGCCTGAGCACGGACCATATGATGTTATTGTACTAACTGGTTCCACACCAGTATTGCCTGAAGAGTTCCAGAAAAGTCTTGCAGTTGGTGGGCGTTTATTCGTAGTAGAGGGTGAAGCGCCAGCGATGAATGCCACACTTATCACATGTGTGAAGGAGGGCGCCTATAATAGAGTAGGTCTTTTCGAGACTTGCATTCATGCATTGAGGAATACCAAGAAGATAAAACAATTTGTTTTCTAATTTTCTACTTCATAAATTATTCTTTTAACATTGCTAGCTTTTAAGATAACTGTAATCTAGCTAGAATTTCATTTTTAAATAATAGTAACTAATTAAGAATTAAGGTGAGTATTTCGCGAAATTTGTATGTATTATTAATTTCTTGTCTGATTCTGCCGCATGCCCCGTTAAATGCTGCTGACCTAGTTGATATTTACCGGGAGGCACTGGATCAAGACGCGCAGTATGCTGCTGCCCGTGCCGAGCATAAGGCAGCTCAGGAAAAAATACCTCAGGGCAGAGCAGGCCTACTTCCTAATCTGACGCTTTCAGGTGTAAGGAAAAGGCAAATGATAAATCCAGAAGGTTCTCCAGAAGTAGGGCTTAATAGAGGTGGAATAGTTATTCAAGCTGTTCAGCCACTTTTCCGAATGCAGAATTTCATAGCTTACGAACAATCTAAAATTCAGGTTATGCAGGCAGATTCACAATTTATTATAGCTTCCCAGGACCTGATCTTGCGTGTGGCGCAGGCATACTTTGATTTATTAATTGCTCAGTTCGATGTTAGGGTGGAGGAAGATCAGAAGAGAGCTATTGAACGACAGCTAAAACAAGCTAAAGCTAATTTTGAGGCTGGGAACTCTACTATGGTTGATACCAAAGAAGCTCAGGCCCGCTTTGATTTATCAGTTTCAAAATTAATCGTTGCTAGGAACGTGTTGGAAATTAATAAACGTAAGTTACAGAAAATTACTGGACGATACCCAAGTATTATTTCTCGTTCACATGAGAACCATGACACCAATTTATTTGTTTTAAAGTATGCCAATATGAATGATTGGCTCGCAGTAGCCCAACAGAATAGCCTTGCGATCAGGGTTCAGCAATTAGTTCTTGAAATGGCAGAGCATGAAGTGAAGAGAGCTAGGGCAGGGCACTACCCAACCCTCGATTTAGTTGCGCTCTACAGTAATCAGAAAGGTGTGGGTGGTACTTTTACCGGGCGGGGAATAGATCTAACTTCAAAGGAAATTGGACTTCAACTAAACATCCCTTTGTTTAGTGGGTTTGCAGTACAGTCAAGAGTGCGCGAAGCGATGGCCACTGAGGAAAAAGTACGTCATGATTTAAAAAATACATATCGCGATGCTGAGCTTAATGTTAGCCAGGAATTTCTTAATTTTACTAATGGCAGGGCTCTAGTGAAGGCACAGATAGAAGCCGTGAGATCTAGCCAAAGCCAACTTGAATCAACTAAACTCGGACAGGAAGTAGGTGTAAGGACTGAGGTAAATGTGTTGAATGCACAGGGACTACATTCTCTTGCTAGGCGAGATCTTAGTCGGGCATACTATAATCTACTCATGTCAAGATTGAAGCTAAAGGCAGTGGCAGGCGAATTGGATGAGGAGGATTTGGTGCAGGTAAATAAAGTTCTGCAGTAGCAGGATATTTTTGATTAGAAGAGTCTCTTTTTATTTCCTAGATAGAATTTATTGTGTAATAAACCTAGCCTCTTATAACTATAAAATAGGATGAGTGGATAATGCTAGAGAAGATAAATATGGCATAAAGTTTTTTTTAAAGTAGTTCTTAATAATCACCAGTTTCTACAATACGATTGTGTTCTATTGCAATAATACGATCAACCTTTTCGTAAATTTCTTTATGACGCGCAATAATTATGGTGGTGCGATCTTGCATTAAATTATCTAGTGCTGCTCGTATAAGATGTTCCGAATCAGAGCCCGATACTGTAGTTATTTCATCCAGAATAAGAATGGATGGATTTTTGAGGAGTATACGGGCAATAGCGATATGTTGACGCTGTTCTTTTGAAAGTTTTATACCATTATTACCTATGAGTGTTTGCATTCCCTGTGGCATCTTCCTAATAAATTGTATTGCATGGGCGGCATGTGCAGCTGAAATAATCTTACTTTCAGTTGAACAACCCATCTCTCCATAAGCAATATTGGCAGCGATTGAATCATTAAACAGTGTTGTGTCCCGTGATAAAAATCCGATTGTAGAACGCAAACTGTCTAATTTAATGGTTGTTAACTCCTTATTATCGAGTAATATTTTTCCATTGGTAGGCTGTATGAATCGTGGCACTAAATTAATTATGGCGTTTATAGTTTCATCAGAAGAACCAACCAAAGCAATTTTTTCTCCTGGTCTTATGGCAAGTGAAAAATCCTTTAGAGCGCTGTGATAGCTAACATGTTTGAACTGTAATTCACCTTGTGCATGATCTATGGTTATTTTTCCCTTGTCTGATTCGGTTTCCAGATCTAGAACAGAAAAAATATCTTTTGCTACAGCGGCACAATTTTGTATCGACCCATTTTCTTTGATGAGCTGCTTCAAGGATGCAGATAAAATTAATATTGAAACAATAAATGAAAAAGAACTACCAGCGGTTATCTCATCAATAAGAGCCTGATGAATAGCTAGGTAAAAGATAGTGGACAGGGCAATAGCTATAACTATATTTATTGATGATTCTTTTAAAATAGTAGTATTAGTATTCTTGATATTAAATTTCCGTATCTGGTCGACTTCATCTTGGAAGCGCTGAAGTACATGATGCCGACCTCCATTTAGTACTACTGTCTTGTAATTTTCTGTCGATTCTTTTATTACCTGAATAAGATTCTCTGTTATTTGATATTTCTTTTCATCGGCGCCATGTGATTGGCCACAAATTATCTGTGCGCTTAGTAAAGCTATTGTAGTTAGCATTAAAGCTAATAATGATAACTCTAAGTTTAGATAGAGTATCCATATTGATAATCCAATAATAGTCAGTATATTTTTTATAAAGATTGATGCTGCCCTAGCTCCATCTTGAGTAACTTGGATTACATCGGAAGTAAGTTTTGAAACTAAATTTTCATTTGTTTGTCCCTCGTAGTAGTGGGAGGGTAGCATTAGAAGCTTGTTGAATATTGCTGTTTGCAGATCTGATGTTAAGGTACTCCCTATCCAATTTATTCCATAATTGTTGATATATCTAGATAGACTCTGCACCATAATAAAAGCAATGATAATTAAAGGAATGAACTGTATGGAGCCATATTCTTTACTGATAAAGATGCTATCCAATATTGGTTTAATAAATATTGGGATGGCTGTATAAGTTGTCGCCATTAGAACTATGCTTGATAGAACCAATATGAATATTAACCGATAGGGGGCAAGGTGGCCCATTAAGCGCAGGAACAACTGATAATTAGTCATGATTTGAGTATTCAACATCAGCGCACAATATCAGAAATAAGGGAAATAGAGTAAATGATGCTTCAAGTTGCAGATGACGGCAAATTGAATTTTTCTGACCATATTATTTGTTTAGTTAAGAATTAGGCGGTAGGGAGCGTAGATAAACATATTAATAATATCAGGGAAATTATGTTCATGAGGAAGGAACGCAGAAAGCTATGTACCCACAAATCTGTAGTTGTTAAATTAATGGAGAAATAACATTTGAAGTGCTCTGTTATCGGTTGACTTGGAAGGGATTATCAAATTATAGTGCGTTGATGAAAGAAGAACTTAAATTACTAGAAGAAAAGATTAATCAATTTGTACAATTGTGTCATCATCAGCGTACAGAGAATATGCAACTAAGCGAACAATTGGCAGAAATTACCAGTGAAAATAAGAATTTATCAGAAAAAATAAATGGAGCAACTGATCGTTTAGATGTAGAGAATACCAAACTGCGCGAGCAATTAGCAGAGGCTACTAGTGAGAATAAGAATTTGTCAGAAAAAATAAGTGGAGCAACTGATCGTTTAGATGTAGAGAATACCAAACTGCGCGAGCAATTAGCAGAGGCTGCTAGTGAGAATAAGAATTTGTCAGAAAAAATAAGTGGAGCAACTGATCGTTTAGATGTAGAGAATACCAAACTGCGCGAGCAATTAGCAGAGGCTACTAGTGAGAATAAGAATTTGTCAGAAAAAATAAGTGGAGCAACTAGTCGTTTGGAAGCTCTCCTAACTCAATTCCCAGATTCTCCAATTATAAATAATATAAGTGATGACTGATAACAATGCTGTAGATGTCGCCATTATGGGGCGTGAATTTCGAGTTACTTGCCCTGATGAGGAGCGTGAAGAATTGCTTCAAGCGGTGGCGTATCTTGATAAAAAAATGTGTGAGATCAGGGGGAATGGAAAGGTTGTTGGTTCTGAGCGTATCGCTATAATGGCGGGTCTTAATATAGCCCACGAACTTCTTGCTGTGAAAGTAAAGGGGGATTGTGATATGGGGGAAATTAAGCGTAGAATAGATCACATGCAGATGTTGCTTGATACAGCAACCCCGTAATAAATTTTTAATTAGAGTTGTCCCCTGTGATGTTAGCTTAGGTGTATATTCTTTGAGCCAATATCTATAGATGGTCGTTAACCAATGTGATGCTGTTGTGTGTATCCTATATGGAAGTGCCTGATGCGTCCGGAAAATGACCGATTTGAGCCTTATGGTTCAAGATGATCGTCTGGCGGCATATACGGGGGGCTTTAGTAATGATGATAGCTAGCCTCATTTTATAATATGCGCTACTGGTTAGTGAAGGCTGATCCGTCAGATATAAGCGTTGACGATCTTAGAAATAGACCCAACGGAACTATTGCTTGGTATGGTATACGCAATTATCAGTCACGAAATTTTATGCGTGACCAGATGAGTGTTGGTGATCAAATCCTTTTCTATCATTCAAGTTGTAAACAACCTGGTATAGTAGGGACTGCTGAAGTTTGTAAATTAGCATATCCTGACTCAACCCAATTTGATCCGAATAGTAAATATTTTGATCTGAAGGCTACTTCAGAATGTCCGCGTTGGTTTAATGTAGATATAAAGTTTGTTAGCAAGTCCCAATTAATTAGCATTAAGGAACTGAGAGGTATTCCAGCTCTAGAAGGTATGCGCATTTTACAAAAGGGCAATCGTTTATCTATTACACCCGTGGATCCTGCAGAATGGAAACATATTATTGGGATCATGCGATAGCAGTTTCTTCGTCAGAGTTGTTGTAAACAAACCAGGCTAAAATAATGCCAAAACTAAATTTCAGCTTAAGTAAAAAATAAAGTGGAATGGTTGCTAGGTTACCTGTGTTTAGGTGCAGTTGTAGGTTTTTTTGCCGGATTATTGGGCATTGGTGGCGGACTGATTATGGTGCCAGTGCTAAGCTTTCTTTTCAGTGCGCAAGATTTTCCCTCTGATCGTATTATGCATCTCGCCCTTGGTACTTCCATGGCAGCAATAATTTTTACCTCTCTTTCCAGTTTACGTGTTCATCATATAAACAGAGCAGTAAATTGGAACATAGTAAGGCTTTTTACGCCAGGGATTATCTTTGGAACATTCTGTGGAGCAGCTCTTGTAAATAGTCTTTCTGGGAGATGCTTGAGTATCTTCATAATTCTATTCATTTATTATGCTGCAACTAAAATGTGGGTTAATAGTGCTACTAGCGCTAGTAGGAATCTTCCGGGAAAAGCTGGGATGTTTGCTGCGGGGTGGATTATAGGCGGGATGTCTAGTTTAGTAGCTATTGGTGGGGGAATATTAACTGTACCATTCCTTTCTGCATGTAATGTAAGGCTGCAGCATGCTATTGGTACTGCAGCCGCAATTGGCTTTCCTATCGCAATTGTAGGAACAGCTAGTTATATTGTTGTCGGTATTGTTCAGTCTCAAGAGCTTCCAGAATATAGCCTGGGCTACATTTATTTACCAGCACTGGTAGGAATAGTTATCTTTAGTGTAGTTTCTGCCTCTATAGGTGCAAAGGTTGTTCATATTACGCAGACTGCAGCTATTAGGAGAGTCTTTGTAATATTACTATATGTTTTGGGAACTAAAATGTTAGTGGGTCTTTTTTAAAATACTTATATGTTTGTCAAAAGTTTTAATACTTCCTGATATTTATCTGAAGTCTTGGTAAGAATGTCCTTAGATAGAATGGGAGCTGGTGCTTTTTTGTTCCAGTTATGCGTTTCTAACCAGTCTCGAATTAACTGTTTATCGTAACTTGGTGGGTTTTCTCCGGGATTATATTTATCAGCTGGCCAGAATCTAGATGAATCTGGGGTGAGCGCTTCGTCAATTAGATAAAGTTTGCCTGTATGGTCCTGACCAAATTCAAATTTGGTATCGGCAATA
>Ga0315322_10002771_pt1 | contig 13603 bp, 15 predicted proteins | sample M110021515metaG_FD_203461 | JGI IMG/M metagenome (GOLD analysis project Ga0315322, IMG submission 203461) | Ammonia-oxidizing marine archaeal communities from Monterey Bay, California, United States - M1 100m 21515 | ecosystem: Environmental > Aquatic > Marine > Intertidal zone | place: USA... | reverse complement strand
GGGTATGGCAGCAACTTCGATAGTCATTAGATTTATCCTTGCCGGATTGCTATGGGGAGATCTGCGGGATCTACGCAACGGTGATTTGGTTTGTTAGTACACACCTAGAATCCAGCCCTCTTTGGCCGCAGACTTTTTTGTCGATGAATCGATTGGAGGATTGAAAAACGTCGGTAATTGTTTTGCTTGATCCATCTCATTGAGCCACCGGCAAACAGAATAGGCATCTTGCTGATCAACGGTACGTGCTTGCCTTGGAAAACGGTTCCGAAAGATCGAAGGATAAATCTCAGTCAAAACGGAGGTGCCCGGCGGTATTTTCCAACCGTCGAAGGGCCAGCAGTGTACTTTGGGGACTGCGTTTCGAAGTCGATAGATAAAGGGTAGACCGGCATGTGTGGATTTTGCGACCGAGCCCTGGACATCGAATTGAAAAACACTCTTTGCAGAAGAAGTCCAGTTTTCACTGATCCGCATCTCATCATTGGTTCCAATGCGAGACGACGTTTCTCTGAATTGCTCGACCGTTGCTTCGGGGTGATCCGCTGGCCAGTGAGTGGCGAAATCTTTTAAGAAATCATTCCACGAATTCAGTCGGTATCGATTAAAGTACGAAATTGGAAATGACAAACCGTGGTCAATCCCAATGATGGTCGGGTTGGACTGTTCGAATTGACTCACGATCCAGTCGAAAAGCTCAAGGCGATTCCAATTCCTTTTTCGCTGGTCTGTGGATGCAGGTGAAGCAACGTGAGTCGGCGCATCACCTGCTCGACTCTGGTAGGCTTGGATCGTGGCCGAGCGAGTTCTCGGAGTGGCGGCTCCGCTATAGTCAATGCCGATATGGTTTTCAAACTGCATTAATTGTGTGTCGTTGTTTGGGTTGGGATTCAGCCGCACTTAAATTGAAACGGCCGTGATTCAAAAAGTTATCGACCAATTGAATGGTGTTTGAATACCAGGTCAAAATCCCGTGGTGCCCGCGAACTTCCGCGTAGTCTCGATAGCCTTCCAGCAAAACATTGCCCCTCTCGATAACGCGGTCTTTTTCAGCTTCCACGATCCCGAAGTCAAATTGATTGTTTTCAAATGGATTTGGTAAATTGCGAACAAAGCTGTCGGGCGCATCGGACAGTTGTTTGAGACTTGGAGTGAGCCAACCAAAGAACGGGTACAGCTTCCTCGCCGCATGGGAACCTTGGTGTGGAGGCGCGAGCATCACGACACGCTCGAGGTTGTCTAGCTGGAATTGAGAAAGCATGGTGCGAGTAATGATTCCACCCATGCTGTGTGTGACGAGGTGGAGTTTCTGGTTGGGATGATCAGACTCTAATTTCTGGAGGAAAATGCCAAGCCGATTAGCATGAGTTTCGATACGATTGCCGAGACTTCGGTAACCCCATCGCCGTGTCTGGAATCCAGATTTTTTAAGCTTTCTGGCAATGGGTAGCATGTCTATACGCGTGCCACCGAGACCGTGGATCAAGACCACGAGTTCCTGCGTTTTCTGGGACGGTTCCAAACTTAACTCCTTACTAGGTAACAAGTTGGCGGTTACAAAAGACTGACGAGCGAAAATAAATAAGTGGTTATGTGACGAGTGATGTCGATATTACTGTCGCTAACATCCAAATGACAAAAGCTCCGCGGGCGGACCATGCAATCGTTCTGAACCAGTTCGACAACACGAGTCTTTGGTGGATTGAAGTTGTAAAACCTTCAGCCAGTTTTTCGTGGCACGGCACCTGAATCACAGCAGTTGAAACCCAAATACTAGCCACCATTACAATCCCACTGACCACCATGCTTAGCGAAATGCCTGGTGGGATATACCAAACGAGAAGTGCTGCACTCAATGCTTCAGTAAGCATTGGCGGTCCGACTGCGATTGAGGTAAGGAACTGATGTTTTCTTGCGTACTGGGGGAACTGTTCCAATCCAACCTCAGCGAACAATGGGTAGTGCACAATCTGCACCATCCAAATAAGCCCTGTCATGTAAAGTGTCGCCACTGCATTAATTAATAAAATTAAAACTGAAAATTCCATTGTGTAAGTCGCCGCGATGTTTTTCTGTCGATGTTTTTCTGTTAAACGGATTCAGTCATTGAGTGTTTGGCATTTTTCGCAAGCGTACATTTTTCGGTTTCCCAATTCCCAGGTTCGAATTCGATGATTGCATTGCGGGCAGTGTGAGCGTTTGTAAATGTGGAGTCGCTCTCTAGAGTTGAGGCGGCTAAGTGGTTTTCCACCCTTTTCACGCTCAACTGTGATAATGCGATTGTACTTTACACCTGTTTTTAAAAGTGATGTTGTGAGTTTCCAGAGTTCGTCAAATGTTTCGCGGTCAATTGTGTTTGTCGGAGTTTCTGGGTGGAGCCCAAGAAGAAACAGGATCTCTGCTCGGTAGACATTTCCCACCCCCGCGATCACAGATTGATTGAGCAAAAGAGTGCCAATGCTGGAACGAGAACGTGTGAATCTAGCCCAAACGAGTTCGGGAGAAGCGTCGCTTCTGAGCGGGTCTTGTCCTAAGCGGTTTAGTAGAGTCTCCAGTCGATCGGGAGGTAATAGCTCACAGCAATTCGGGCCGTTCAGATCGAATGTCCGTTCATTTCCAATCATGCGAACTCGAACGGCACCACGAGGTTCAGGTGCCGGATTTCGATGCACCCGAAACTTGCCGTATAAACCGAGATGGATGTGCATGGTCTGTCCGTCTTCCCAGTGGTAGAACAGATGTTTTCCATGCGCCGAGGTGGAAACTAATTTAAGTCCCGAAATCTGCTCGGCCTCTTCAGAAAATCTTCCCTGCGGAGAGAGTGCCCCCATCTTTTGCCCGGCGAACCACTTTTGGTGGTCTTTCGCAAGTCGGTGAATTGTATGTCCTTCCGGCATGTTCAAGTTTCTCGAGGTAAACACATTGAAATTGTTTTTGGCGGTAGGGCGAACCGTAAATAGCTCGTGAATGCAACTTACAGGATTGTAGAGAGGTTCTCATTTAGAACCTTGTTTTCCCTTGATTTTGAAGTTAAGGTCCCCAGAATTCGACCTGCGGCAGACATTCCACTCAGGAATGCCCCTTCGACTCGTGAGCCGTTTGCCCAGTCTCCGCAGGCGGCAATGCCCGTTTCGGCATCGAAGTAGCTTTCAATTTTAGCTGGGTTAACGGGGATAGCGTATTTCCATCTGTGAGCGATTGCGGTTATGGGGTTTTGTGGAGCAACCGAGGTCGCTCGCCACAGCTCATCGAGCAAGGTCGCTGAAACTTGCTCAGGATTTTCATCCCAATGATCGGTGCTCCATTGAGCGTTGGCATGAATTACTAATTGTTCATGCGATGACTGTCGCCCAGGTTTTGTTTGGTTTCGGGCTACCCAGGAAATTGACGAGTCGTTTACGAACGCTGCCGCCCATGCAGTGCCAAGTGGTTTGGGGAATTCTGCCATTACGGCCCAACACGGGTTCATCGTTATTTTTGAAATAGGCTCTCCGATGATTGGAAAATCAGAGAGTAATTCTGCAGTCTGTGCGGCGGGAGCAGAAATTACCAAGCTGTCAAAATCGCCGAGGACTTTTTGCGAAGAATCTTTGAGTGTGATCTGGTTGTTCGTAAAAGCTATGGATTTAACCTCTGTTTTAAGTTGGATGTCGAGGCCATCCGCGAGGTGTTTTCCTATCGCGTTCATGCCGGGAGTGCCGACAAACCTTTGCTCGGACGTGGAGTAAGATTTAATTTCCCCGTTTTCAATCACTGCAATTTGGTCGCCATTGCCTTGGTTTTGATCTGGCCAACTCGCAACGACTCCCTGTGCTTGCCACGAGCGGACGTGTCTTAGAAAGCGTTCATCCCTTGCAGTAAAATACTGTGCACCATGGTCGAATCTTTGCTGGGACGGGGTGCGGCGAGTTGCCATTCGACCGCCTACTCCTCGACTCTTTTCAAAAACGACAACCTCCAGTCCGTGGTCTGCGATCGTTCTTGCTGCGAAGAGTCCTGAGATACCGGCACCAATAACTGCGATACGGGGGTGGTGTTTTATTCTTGGGCGAACAAATTGATCTCGGTAATCTGACACCGAGAGGCGGTCTGCGTGAGTTTCGGTGCATCGCTCCCTGACCGTTCCCATAATTGGGCGAGCAGGTTTGAACGGGCGGTCGAATTGTCCAAAGCACCATAAAATACCACCGACAGATGACGGATCGCGGCCGTCGAGTGCGTAGCGGTGATTCAGGTCAAAAACTAACTCCATCGCGTCTTGAGGCGTTCTAGTCCAGTTGAGAAACGCTTTCCCCCAGGTCATTCGGAGGTTGTTGTGGAGTTCACCATGCCTCAAAAGAGTCAGTTGAGCGGCATTCCAAAAATCGTCGTTAGTTTGGGCTCTCGCTAGAGATTCCCACGAGTACACCGTTGGACGGTCATCGTTTCCATGGGCCTCAAGCGTTTTTCTTGCCCAGCTAGGAATGGCATTCCAGCGATCATGTTGCTTTTTATGGAAGCAAAAAACAAAAGCAAGCTCTCGCCAGAACAACAGCTCATCCAGATATTTATCAGCGCCTGCATTTCCAAATTCAGCGGCTTCCCTCGCCAAACGCATTGGAGATACCATTCCGTAGTGGAGATAAGCCGACATTCGACTGACCCCGTTTTGCAGTGGGTCGTTTCGGCGATCGGCGTACCGACTGAGTTGTTTCTCTTTGAAGGAATCCCAGCGTTGATAGCCAGCGGTTGTGCCGCCTTGAGTATCGACGACAGGTGAAATGGAGTGGTCAATTTCGCAGCTTGAGATCAGATCGTTAATGTCGGTCGAGTTAAAATCAATTGGCTGGAAAGGTAGTTCGTCAATGGGGAATGGGCGAGGTGACAGTAGTGTTGCTGGCCACGGAATTGAGACCCTTTTTTCATATTCGTCCTTAGTTGCGTTGCGATACTCGAATGCACGGGTATACGCCCCGTTTGAAAGTTGCATGGGAAGAACGCAGGCTGCATCAACGCATAGGAACGGGGTTTCAACTGAATTGCGGAGTGAATCTAGCTCTTTTCGAGCGAAGGTCGTCGGCATCTCTTCGGTAATGACGAGTTCAGCCTGACGAGCAAGTTCGACTAAGGGAGATGACTCGTTTTTGTTGGGAGTCAGGTGGAAAGCATAGCTAATCCCTCTGTCGGCAAGCTGGGTCTGAACGTCGGCGGCTCCCTCTAAAGCAAACGTGTAATGACGATCGGAAGAATACTCATCCAGACAATTCAGTTCTTGAACCACCAATAATTGGCAGTTGTGAAGGTTTGCAGTGTTTATCGCGACATCGAGTGCTGGGTTTTCTTCGGCGCGAAGAGCATATCGCATCCAATAGAGAATGAACCCTCCAGCGTTTGACGTACTGAAGTCTATCTCGGGATTTACCCAACGGCATCGCTCGGAAAGATGAATTTGAGAGGGTAGCATGGTTTCTCGGCGTTGTTATCAATTGTTGGGGGATCTGGGTTACCCACGGCGTTGCAAATACGGTCAGCCAATCTTGAACCGTCTGAAGATGCCGAAAATCACGCTAATAAGTCGAGGGTTTTTCGGTTCGGAAGAATTTTGTCAGGCACGCCAATTTTTGAACGGGCTGCTGGGATCGGCAAGCTGTCTGATGACGGTGGTGGTGGGTAGTGGTTTTTATTGAATAACGAGGGAAAACAATCATGGGTGGAAATTTTGTAGTTGCGGGCGGCAGCAAAGGCATTGGGCTGGAGATAGTCAACCAGTTGGCACCGTTTGCGGATCGCATCGACGTGTATTCGAGGTCACCGGGGGAACTTGCTGACCATGAAAACGTATTCCGGCATGACATGGATTTTACTGCAAACGACCTCGATTTTTCCAGCATTCCAGCGGTGGTAAACGGAGTCGTCTACTGTCCCGGGACAATTAATTTGAGGTCTTTTCGCGCTCTCAAGCCAGCCGATTTTGTTGCAGATTTTGAGGTTAACCTAGTCGGTGCGGTGAAATTTTTGCAGGGCTGTCTGCCATCCCTTAAGAAAGGGGCGGCCGAAGGAAGTGCAAGCGTGGTCATGTTCAGCACGGTTGCGGTCTCGCAGGGGCTTTCAATGCACGCCTCGGTTGCAGCGGCGAAGGGTGCGGTCGAGGGGTTAACCCGCTCCCTCGCGGCCGAGTGGGCTCCAAAGATACGCGTCAACTGCATTGCACCGGCCCTGACAGATACCCCGCTGGCTGCGAGATTTTTCAGTTCCCCGGAAAACCGCGAAGCAATGGCGTCTAAGTATCCACTTGGAAGAACGGGTTTGCCAACAGATCTCGCATCGACCGCACGGTTTTTACTCTCCAAAGAAGCGAGTTGGATGACCGGTCAGGTACTCGCTGTTGACGGCGGCATGTCGACGTTAAGAAAGTAGTAATAAATTTATTAGGTTTAATGCCAAGCTTGGAGGATTTCCCAGCGATTAATCCAATGGACAGGAATCGGGTCGATCGCAGTCCCGAGATTCGTTCGTCCCCGGCAAATCTCAGCGGCGTTGACCCATTGGCAGTCTGTCGATTCGTTCACTTGCGAACGGGCGGAATTACCATAAAGATGAACGAGATAGAAAGCGACCGCGATCTTGTTTTTCGCAGTCATCCCGGGAAGCACGCCAGCGTACTCCATCGACAGTTGAGACATGTTAGAAACAACGAAGTCCTTGCTTCGCTCTAACTCTAGCTGCCAGCTTACTTCGCGGGAAATCGCTTCCCGGAAACTCTCTTTTTCAAGACGCTCACCGGTTACGAAATTTAACTGGTTTCGGCCTGCGTTTAATTTCAATAAAAATTGAGATTTCTCATCGTCAAATTTTTGAATTAACGCAACAGAGCGGAATACTTTTTCCATGGAAATACAGCCTGTGTTTGTCAGCGGGACGGTGTACCCGAATAACCGTTACGCGAGGAAGTCGGGTAACTAAGTTGGCGGAATTTCAATACAGTTCAAGCTGGGTCGGTCAGTTCATCGCCGAGGACGTGTTTTCCTTGGAAGCATCTACGGGGGTGGTGGCCGCAGCTTTACAAATATTGCGTAACATTCCTTCGAAAACGAACTGGTGAAGCGGGTAAAGTGCATACCAATAAGCGATTCCAAATAGCCCAACTGGGTCGAAAAGCGCAGTCTGCCGAACAACCGTTTCTCCGTCTTCTTCTGTGACCTCAAATTCCAGCCAAGCTCGTCCAGGGACCTTCATTTCTGCTGCAAGCCTAAGCAATTTTCCTTCAACAAATTTCTCTACTCGCCAAAAATCAAGAGTGTCACCGACCCGCAAATGATCTGGGTCGCGTCGTCCCCTTCGGACGCCAACGCCCCCGACAAGCAGGTCCATAAAGCCTCTGATTTGCCAAAGCCAAGTTCCGTAATACCAGCCTGTTTCTCCGCCAATTCGACGAATTGGAAGGAACGCGGACTCCGTAGTCGTCGAGACTTGTCTGGTCCGGGAGTCTACGAGACGCGAGCCAAATCGTACCCCGCCCCAAGATTTCGGTTGCCCTCCTGACGAAAGTGCGTCGGACCAACGAGTTTCGGCGAATTCTCTGTCTTCGTTAACCAATGCGCGAGCGATTGATTTTTCGGCCGATCTTGGTCGAACCTTGAAGTGCCGGTCTGCAACGTTATTGGACGTCAGTGTTGGGTTTTTCAGGCTATCAACTAACTTGCGGCCTACTCGCGAATACAGCGGTGTCACTAGTCCCAACCAGAGACTCGAGAGATAAGGCGTCAAAAACGGAACTGGAATCATCCATCGTTTTAAACCCCGCTGTCGGGCGTAGCACTGCATAATTTCCCCGTATGAGATTTGGTCGGGCCCCCCAATTTCAAAAATTTGTGTTTCGTCAACAGGTTGATCGAGGGATTCCACGAGGTACGCCAGCACGTCTTCAATTGCGATCGGTTGAGCCAGGACCCGCACCCACTTCGGGCAGATCATCACTGGTAAGCGTTCCACGAGTGCTCTAATCATCTCGAATGATAGGCTGCCGGAACCGATGATGATTGAGGCGCGAAACTCGATAACGCTGGCGGTGGAAGTTCTCAAAATGTCGCCAATTTCTTGCCGACTTCGCAGGTGTTTTGACAGCTTGTGATCTGGGTTGCCGAGGCCGCCGAGATAAATAATTCTTTTCACATTTTGACGTGTGCATTCAGCGGCAAAGTTTTCCGCAGCACGCCGGTCCATTGTTTCAAAGTCGTCAGTTGAGCCCATAGAGTGAACTAGATAGAACGCCGTGTGGACGTCTTCTAAGGCGTCTTTAAGCGAATCTGGATCTAATAAATTACCCACCGCAACATCGATCTGGCCGAGAGTGTCCTCCAGGCCGTCAGCACGGCGCGTCAAGCACCTGACGTCGCTGCCTCGCTCCAGCAATAGTGGAAGAAGCCGACCGCCAACATAACCTGTTGCGCCTGTAAGTAGTATTTTCATTTGCGATGCTTTGGGAAACGGATTTAACCCTGATTAATCATTCAGGGTGCACGATAGGTAGGCTCTCTTGTTTTGAGTCCGGAACGATGGAACCGGAGGCATGAATTGGATCTAACCGCTAGATTTGGTCGACCTCTGTAAAATCGACTAACTCACAATGCTTTTCTCAGCCAGAACAGGCGTAATCTATCAGATCAACGAAAATGTCGCATCGATCTGGAAGGGCCGATGCTTGTTCCATGCGAAACTTCCGGACGCTCCACGATTTTGGCTCGTCGTATGGTCGTCGATTCCCAGTTGAGTGGCCGTAAAACCGCAATGTGTCTTCGTGCATAACTGGTTTAGGGATAAAAACTTGTTTTTTGTTTAGGGGACGGGAAGCTGCGGGCGGAATCGGGGTGTTTCGAACGCTTTGCGACCTGCATAGGTCAAAAACCGTCCAAAAGTCAACAAAATCTGGAAATTTCGCATGTCAAATTAAAGACGTTTTATCCAAAGAAAAGCGAGAAAACCGTTACTTTACGAAGGCATTACTCGGTTGGGGTTAGACAAGGGCGTAAATTTCTACGAAAGCTAACTTCGATGACCAAACCAGCAATGACTTACGCTCGCGCCCGGCTGTGGCTTGGGATTTGCGGAGTTGGGTCACTCGTCACGATTTGCACCGTCGCATTAGTGATGGGACTCCCTGCTCGTTGGCTCTCTGAGTCTACGACCTTTGGGGCAACCGATCTGACTCAGCTTTCCGCGTTGGCTGTGCTGTTCATTCTTTGGCTTGCTCCATTTGATTTCCTCGGAGGCTATCGGCTCCCGAAGAGTTTTTTAAAATCTCAAGAATCGTTTGGCCGTTGGCTTTTAAGTTACTTTCGGGCTGCCCTTGGCCAGTCGTTGTTATTTGTTGCCTTCGCGTGGCTGATTCTGGTGTTCGGTAGGTGGGTCGGATTGCGGGGGGCAATTTCCATGGTTGTTCTCGCCATCGGTTTTTGTTTCATTCTCCGCAACCAGTCCATGAGGTTCCGGCGTGTCGAGTCGCCTTCAGGTTCCAACAAACTTCTTGATTGCTTGACGCTGATTCAGTCGTGGCAAATCTTTGTGCCGAACATTATCGTAGTTCGCCATCGGGATGTTGGCTTTACGGGAGGCATTATTGGTTTTGGCAACGGCGCGACTATCGTAATCCCTCAGGCTTGGATAGAAACGATGTCGCGAGCTGAGTTAGCAACGGTGATTGCACGGAGAGCTATTGCATTCAATAGCGGAAGCTACTATCGGGGACTCGCGTTTGCCGGTGTGTGGAACTTGCTAGGTTTTATCGTTTGCACACAACTTCCGAACGCGGGTGTGGATTCAGTTGCCGCACTTGCCAACACGATTTGCGGTTTTACCCTTTGGTCCTTCCTCGGCCTTTTGACGCTACCCACTTTGAGCCGCAATGCGTCTCTGCAAATCGATCATTCGCTTAGCGAGCATGGGACACCCAAGGAGTTTATTTTAAACGCAGCCGATTCGTTTGATCAGATGCAAGACGGCGAACATTCCCGTCCCCGATGGATCGAAGCTATTTTTCATCCTGTTCCCAGCGTTAGCCGCCGAGATGTTTTGCCCCAACAGGGGCCTGCCGCTTGGAATGTGGCGCGGACTGCATTGTTTTTTTCCTGGGCATGTTTCGGAGTTTTGTCGCGGGCTGTTCATTGCAATGTCGGCCGCCCCGAACTGTGGACGATGCTGCCAATCGACTAAATACAAGAGCAGTCAATCTTCAGTACTTGCAGCGAGTCGATCTAATTTAAACCCTTTACTCGGTGATAACCATGTGGCCCCAATCTCCTCAGACTGAGCAACTCATTGCGAACGCCAAGGCCGGCGACCACTCCGCAGTGAATCAACTGATGGACCGCCATCGGAATTCATTGAATCATCTGGTTCGGATGCGACTCGATAAGAAGGTTCAAAATCGCGTCGACGTTAGCGATGTGGTTCAGGACGTCCTAGTCGAAGCCAATCGCCGTCTCCAGCGATATCTCGAGACTCCAGTCATGCCGTTTCATCTTTGGCTGAGGCAGATTGCGAAAGACCGAATCATTGACGCGCACCGAAGACACCGAGTTTCAGCAAAACGATCAGTGGACAGAGAACAACAGCTGTTCGCTCCCGGCGGACATGATCAATCATCAATTCAGCTGGCTTCGCTTTTGGGAGACTCAAAGATCACGCCTGCTGCTGCGGCGTTACAAAAAGAACTTGCGAAAAAAATAGAGCACTCAATTTCGCAATTGGAAGAGAGAGATTCCGAAATCATTATCATGCGGCACTATGAACATTTGACGAATCAGGAAATCAGTAAGATCCTGAACCTTTCGGAACCTGCCGCCTCGATGCGTTATCTGCGGGCTATTCGCCGGCTGCGTGAACTGATGCAGCCCGAGGAAATTTCGCAGACTGAATTAAACTAGATTGTCCAACCGTCCGATTGTTCTGATATTGCTTGTGCAACCCAATCGTTTTGTTTGCCGAACAGGCGCTCACCCGTTTCACTTGTAGAAGAATATGTCGTCACCACAAGTCGTTATCATTGGAGGTGGTGTAGCCGGACTTTCTTGTGCGAAGCACCTTCACAACCGGGGCGTTTCAAGTTTGATCTTGGAGTGTTCTGAAGCGGTCGGCGGGCGCATCCGCACTGACGTTGTTGATGGTTTTTGTCTCGACCGTGGGTTCCAGATTCTGCTGACCGCTTATCCCGAGGCACGTAAACTTTTAGATTACGAAGCACTTGAGCTAAAAAATTACGAGCCTGGGGCTTTGATCCGTTATCAGGGAGAATTTCACCAGTTCGTTGATCCGATCCGTCGTCCGCGAAAGTTATTTTCGACGTTGAAGTCCCCAGTTGCTACCGTCGGTGACAAGTTGCGTTTAGCGAGGTTGAAGGTCAACTCTTGCCGTGGAGCGATCGAAGACCTTTATACCCGCCCAGAAACATCGACGCTTGAACGATTAAGGTCAGAAGGGTTCTCTAGCGGTTTTATCGATCGTTTTTTCAAGCCGTTTCTCGGCGGCGTTTTCTTAGAGCCAGAATTGGCGACATCAACGCGGAAATTTGACTTGGTTTTTCGCATGTTCTCCTCGGGCGATGCAGCCATCCCATCGGGGGGGATGGAGGCGATACCTCGGCAACTTGCATCTGGCCTGCCCTCTGATTCAATTCGTGTCAATGCTGAAGTGAAATGCGTTGACCCCGAAACAAACACCATCGAAATGAAAGACGGTGAGCAGATTACAGCATCCCGCATCGTTATGGCTTGTCCTGAGCGAGTGGCCAGCCAATTGCTCGATTTGGAATCGGATCCTTTAGAACCGCACGGGGTCACCTGTTTCTATTTCGGTTCAGAAGATTCTCCCGTCGAAGAGCCAATGCTAATATTGAATGGTGAAGGAACCGGTCCGATCAACAACATGTGCGTGCCCAGTTTAGTCGATCCAACTTGTGCACCCGTTGGTAGATCACTGGTCTCGATCAGTTGCCTGGGAGCGATAGATGACCACCGTGAGGACAGGCTGAGAAATGAAGTTGTCTGTCAGGCCAGAGAATGGTTTGGAGACCTAGTCGACCAATGGCAACACTTAAAAACTTATTCGATACCTTCTGCCCTACCCTCGTCAAATCCGGCGTACTTCAATCGCAAGAAATTTGAAAGCACTCGGCGTGGCGACATCTTACTCTGTGGTGACTACCTAGAGACGGCATCACTGGAAGGTGCGTTGTGGTCTGGAAGGATGACCGCAGAGCGGTTGTTCACAACGTTGAGTCCTAATTAGCTGCCCAATATTTACTCGATCTCTTGGTGAGACTCCGCGCCCGCTGTTTCAATTACCGCCCACTGCTTCAGCGAATGTCTTAACGCAAGCCGATTGCAACGCACGAGATCGTCGTGGGCCTCAGCGTAGCTGGCAACCGGATGGCGAGACAAAATTACCGCTTGCCGAGGTTTTTCAAAGTAATTACGGGGCTTCCAGCCTGCTGGCTTCTCGACGAGGGTCAAGACATAATCAGGGCGGTTAAGAGAAAAGCGGTTGATGGACGACATGCTTATAATTACCAAATCAAAAGTTCAAAAGCGAAACTCTTCAAGGTAGACTGAAATTCTTGGTGCAAATTAACTTTTTTCTCAGGGCGAACCCACACCTGACCGATTTGTTCTAATTCCATAAACGAGCGGTAGTTTAGCCGAGATTTTCCCGGCAAACCAATTTTAATCCGTCTCCTTCAATGCTTCTAATTGGATGCGAATCTTATCTGCCTCTGCGGTTTTTTCATCGCTCTTGGCTCGATTGGACGTAGAAAGCTGAAAAGCCTCCTCGAGAAGCTGTTGATACTTTTTTTCGAGCTTTTTTGTTTTATTACCAAATCCCAACATGGATTAACCCTTTCAGATCTACTGGCGCTTGTCACGCGGATAAACTTTTGAACTTCTGCACTATTTGAGGCGGATAAGTGTTTCATTTCTCCGTAAAATTTTCGGAGTCCATGGGGGATCGTAGCCGGCAAACTCTGTTTGGTTCTCTCGTTCCCAGCCTTGCTTCTCAATCCAGTCGACTAACTTAGCTTCACTATCCGCCTGGGTCCGCTCATTCAGACGTCCATTGAAACGCATCACAGCGTACTTGCCTGCAGTTCTCTTCTCAATTTCAACTCGAGCCCCCGTCGGTTGCGGAATGGTTGATTCTGCTACCTTTTGCGGGATGACAAAACCCATCGTGCCCTTTGCCCCGGTGGGGTCTGACTCCATAAAGACAGGGGTCGTCATTTTTACTTTTTGTCCGACCTCGTTGCCGCCGCTGATGTACTGAAAAAGCCGCCCAAAGCTACCGTCGTTCCCATTTGAGTTTAGAGCCATGTCTGTCGTGACCAGCATAATCTCAGGGTAATCTCGAAGTTCGAAGGGGCCATCGGAGTCAATTACTTGGTAGGCAGCTGTCTCGTAGTTACCTCTCGCAGTTAGTTTCCAACCTACAAACAGGAACGCTGTCACGGTAAAAACAGTTATCCAAAAAGTCATTTTGGTTCCAGACATGATTGCCTACAAAACGTTGAATTTATTGACTAGTAAATCGAAGGACTGAGCGTTTAGGCTCGGGGGTGCGGTCAGTAGCAGTTTTA
>Ga0315322_10002769_pt1 | contig 13607 bp, 11 predicted proteins | sample M110021515metaG_FD_203461 | JGI IMG/M metagenome (GOLD analysis project Ga0315322, IMG submission 203461) | Ammonia-oxidizing marine archaeal communities from Monterey Bay, California, United States - M1 100m 21515 | ecosystem: Environmental > Aquatic > Marine > Intertidal zone | place: USA... | reverse complement strand
ACAGGAGCATCCTGCCAAATGTCGCGCTCGATGATGCTCACCGGGCGTCTGCAACATGCGATTAAGAGTTTTGATATCAGTAATTATCCGGGCTGCGACTATGATCCAAAGATTCAGCCTTTTTGGCCGGCCAACTTCAGGAAGCATGGCTATAAAACCGCCTGTATTGGGAAATGGCACCTCGGCGCCGATGTCGGCCATGGCCGTGACTGGGATCATTCGGTGATCTGGGATCGGATGGGTAAGAAAAATGGAGGCGCCTATTACTACAATACTCTGGTGCGTTACAATGGCGGCGAGCGGGTGCCTCTGGGCGGTTATAGTACAGATCGGTATACCGAACTGGCCGTCGACTATATCCAGAACAAGTCAAAGGCAGATGAAAAGCCGTGGTTCCTCTGGTTGTGTTATGGCGGTGTTCACGGTCCGTATACTGAGGCTGAGCGCCATAAAGAGATGTATGCAGACGCCCCTCCCACAGACATACCCTCCGATATTTTTGGGCCACGCCCTACCAAGCCTAAACACCTCGTTGATTACACCAAGTGGAAAAAGACCAAGGATGGGAGGCCTAAGGATTTCGACAAGCGAGTCAAAAAGTATAACCGCGCAGTGGGAGCGCTCGATGAGGGCGTGGGCAAACTCATTGAAGCACTCAAGAAGAGTGGGCAACTGGACAACACCCTGGTGGTTTACACCTCTGACCAGGGCTTTGCCTGGGGACAGCATGGTTGCAGTTCCAAATGGATGGGCTATGATGCCAATATCGCCGCGCCGCTAATCTTTTCACAACCTGGACGTATCAAACCCAATCAACTATGCGCTGAACCAGTTAATGGCGTGGACATTGTTCAGATGTTCCATTCGATTGCCGGCATTAAACCAGTCATGAAACTTCATGGCCGTGACATGGTGCCCCTCTTGAAAAAACCTTCCGACAAACTGAAGGAACCGATGCTCCTTACCCATACTGCGCGTCTCTATGGGGAGAAGTTTCTCGAAGCGATCAAGCAGGGCATCTTTGTCGGGCAGAAACCCAAGCCCGCCTACCTGATGATGCGCGATGGTCGGTACAAGTATATTCGGCATATGAAAAAAGACACCATCGAGGAGTTGTACGATCTGGATAAGGACCCTGAGGAATTGAATAATCTGGCAGTGAACCCAGAATATAGATCTCTACTCAAGAAACTCCGCGAGAAGGCTGCTTCCGAAATTCGGAAGAAAGACGGTGAATTCATTAATTTCCTCCCAAAGCCCAAGATCCGTTAGACCAATAACGCACCGACTTCCAGCTTTTAACAACAACATGAGAACAAAGTGTAGAATCACCGAAAATCAATTCCTTGGATGAACTTGAAAGTCATCAGGTAGTTTTCTTGCAAACCAAAACCAAGTATTGCCTTTAGATATCGCCGAAAATTCTACTATCCTGTGGCCGCCACCTTTTTTCCTGAGTCGTATTGTAATATCTCTTAAATTCTGCCGCTGGGTAATTTGCCCCAAAGCCTCACGACCGATTACTAAATCTTGTGGGTCTACAAAGTTAAAGAAGGGTTTGTCGACAAGTTCGGTTGCCGACCATCCTAAAAACTCAGCCCATCCATCACTATCGCCATGAAAATAGACTTCGCCGTCCTTTATTTGAATGATTCCACCGAAATCAGAACCTTGCGATAATTCGTCTAAAGTAAATTCTCCGCGCATCCGGGTTTGTGCTGTCGGATTCTTCATTTTGTGATAATGCCTCGGGGTCACTCCGACGCGTTTCTTGAAAGCACGGTGAAAATAATGCACACTTTCGAAACCGCATTTAGAGGAAATTTCTTTAACGCTTACTCGCACATTTGACAACAAGGTTTTGGCACGTTCAATGCGCTCTCGTATCAAATCTTCAGTTGGGCTTATTCCAAATTCATTCTTAAAAAGGGCCGCGAAACGACTTGAACTTAAATTTGCCAAAAGAGCCATTTCCTCGATAGCCCAATGTTCGACCATTCGCTCGTGTACTACAGCTCTTACCTCTCGAAGTATATGAGAATGGTCGGAAGAAAAAGAAGACAGGTCGTCATTTGCATATCGAGAAAGTTTTAAAATGAATTCTTCCAATGCCAAAGTCGAAACCCGATCCCAGTTGAGCTCGCGGCGCAGAGTTTCAGTCTTCATCTTTTCAAATAAAGACGCGATGTAAGGGGTTCGGTAGGGATAAAAAACTTCGTTCAAAGAAAATCCACCTGTAAGTACAATTTTTTCGGAAGAAGTGCCCGAAAAAGTTAAATGATCGTTCGACCAGCGCTCGCCAGCTCCCCTGTAATATTGCGGATTATGAGGGCTATACATTACGCAAGCACCAGGTTCTACCTCAGTCAAACCCGTAGATGTCTTGACTAAAGCCGGGGTAAGAAAATGTAAGAATGTATATTCGCTAGAACCTTCAGGGATATCAACACAATAGCCTTCGGAATGCTCAACGGAACTATCGCAATTATTAATATGAAGTTTCATTTTCTCTTGAAAAATAATTTAAATCGAAAATTTAAAGAAGGTTAATAAATAACAGGATAAGTACATTCGTAAATATCTAGACCTCAGACGGATAGTGGCATGCTAAATGCGTGTCAATCGGATAATGCAATCAAGGCATCGCATTTTTGTTTTGCATTTAGGCAGATGGTTGATAAGTGATAAATATTTATTTTTTGTCTATTCGATTTAAAAAAAACAATCAAAAACCAAGAAAAATGACAGCCCGAAAAGCTACAAAGCCCAAAAAAGAATCGAAATCGTTTACTACTAGAATTTCATTAGAGACTTGGGAAAAGGTCGAGTCTTACAAAAAGTATGGCAACTGGAACACGAATCAGCTAATGAACCATGCACTGGTGTCATTCTTTGAAATAATTGAGTCCAAGGAGAAAAAGCCTAGCTTACCCCTAATTTGCGAAACTCTTCGAGATCTCGTCTCACGCACTAGAGCGCGCTTCAAGTAGTTTATCTACAGGTATTTTGCCATCATTGGTCGAAAGTGCCCTACCGAAAATAAATATCATGAAAGGCATTCTCAAGCGACGAGACTCTTGACGCATTTAAGGGATTGCAGGATTGGGTTTGCACGCTTTTAAAGCAAATGCACCCTTAAATGCCTCAATGAGTGACAAGAAAGATAATGTGCTAATGCTTCTAGACACGATGTCTAGAAGTAAAAAGACTGTTTTTGCCGAAAAAGAAGGCGTGCTTCGCTTTTACTGCTGTGGACCGACTGTTTATGGTGAGGCCCATATAGGAAATTTTCGTACATTTGTCGCTCAAGACTTATTTAGAAGAGTGACAGAGTGCAATGGATTGAAAACCCTCCATGTCCGCAATCTAACGGATGTCGATGACAAGACCATTCGCGACTCGATAAAGGCAGGGCAGAAGCTAAAGAAGTTTACCGACCACTGGAAGGATCGTTTTCATAGCGACTGCGAAGTGCTCGGTTTGCTAAAACCCCATGTTGAGCCTAGTGCGGTTGCCCACATAGTTCAACAGATTCAGCTTGTAGAGAATCTTCTTCGACTCGGACACGCTTACACTTCCGATGATGGTTCCGTATACTTTCGAATTTCCTCTTTTTGCGAATATGGTAAACTTTCGAAACTGAAGTCTCGAGACCTTTCTGCAGGAGCAAGTCGCCGTACCACGTCAGATGACGAATATTCCAAGGAATCTGTGGGGGATTTCGCTCTCTGGAAAGGAAGAAGGGAGGCGGACGGAGAGAATTTCTGGGAAAGCCCATGGGGCGAAGGGCGCCCAGGTTGGCATCTTGAGTGTAGTGCCATGTGCAGAGAATATTTAGGTGATTCATTCGATCTTCATTCGGGTGGAGAAGATCTTGTTTTTCCTCACCACGAAAACGAGATCGCCCAAAGCATATGTTCATCGGGGAAGCCTTTCGCCAGGCATTGGTTTCATATTGCACACCTATTGGTAGATGGAGGAAAAATGAGCAAAAGCCTGGGCAACATGTACACCTTGGGTGACTTGAGGGGAAAAGGGCACACCCCTGAAGTTGTAAGATATGCACTACTATCAGGTCATTACAGGCAACCCCTCAACTTTACTATCTCATCACTGGAGGCAGCTCGTTCGGCAATTGGAAAACTCTTGAAGGCCGACACCCTTTTGGGCGGAGGCGATCCGCCTTCTTATGAGGAATCTTTAGCTAGAGGGCCCTCCGAACTAGGTCCCTTTCACGCGGCCTGGGAAGCCTTATTGGACGATTTGAATGCACCAAAGGCTCTCGGAGCCCTTTTTTCGGCAATAAAAAACATTGATCTCGCAAGCCTGGCGAACGATGAAAAGGATGAACTGCGAAGTTCATTTTGGTTTGTTCTAAATGCGTTTGGAATTTGCCTGCCAAACATTGCTGCCCCCAAAGAACCTCCCACAGAAATAAAGGACTTGGCGGAAAAAAGACTTCAGGCGAGACTGGGAAAGAACTGGGCGGAGGCCGATAAACATCGTGAAAAGATCGACGGGGCAGGATGGTTGGTCAAGGATTTACCCACAGGTTTCGATCTTATCCCTAAGTAGTCAAAAAGATTGAGCCAAGGGTGAGCTTCGTAAGGGAAATATCCTTTCCGAAATCTTACTTCCGGATTAGGGTAAACTGCGTCCATTCTCCTTCGTCTTTTCTTCGCAGGATGAAGCTTAAGCCTAAGCGATTGATGGTCTCTTGAAAGAATTCGGCTGTCTTTGTAGCTTCAACAGACAAGATTCCAGACAAGGCAAGGAGCCCTTGAGTGCGAATTGCACATAGCAAAGGTACAGCATTCGCACAAAGTACATCTGCCTGAATGTTTGCCAGCACAATATCGGCACTTTCCGAAAAAAGCCCACCTGCAATTCCGTTCGTGGTAAAACTGATGTCGCCGCACATTCCATTTGCCGTAGAATTTTCGATGGAAATTCGGACCGCTTCGGGATCAATATCAAAACCTTTCACATGTCCCGCCCCAAGTAGCTTGGCAGATAAGGCGAGTATTCCTGAACCACAACCTACATCGATACAACTGAGCCCCACAGGATCGGTCTCTTCAAAAAACTCAATGATCGCACCCAAGCACAAGCGAGTAGTTTCATGGAGTCCCGTGCCAAAAGCCATTCCAGGATCAACATACAGTACCTTTCCCCCCTCTGGCAGGACATAGGTTTCGCGCTCCCACTCGGGCACAAGATGCAAGGTGCCGATGCTCCAAGGATGAAAGTGTTCTTTATAGGCTTCTTTCCAATCACGATCCTCGACAATAGAAAGCTTGGGTGAGAGGGATTCGGCAAATGCAGGAAAGATTCTAGACAAATTAGTCCACTCAGCAAGAGCAAGCTCTTGGTTGTCGAAAAAACCCTCAAGCGTTCCCTCGCCCGTAAGTCTATTTATTTGCAAGCACCAGTTGCTGGGAGCCTCTTCATATAAAAGATCTTCCAGCGGAGATATTAGCTCCGAGAGCAACGGGAAAGTCGCCTTGATCATTCACCTAGAAAGGGAGTAACACCAATGGCAAGATCTCGAATTACCGAAGGCAAGACAACATGTTCCGCTCCATGAACCTTTTGCTCCAAAAGTTCGTAGGTATCGCCTGGCATAACTCGCACGGGGGCCTGTGCAATAATTTCCCCTCCATCCACCACTTCATTCACCCAATGAATAGTACAACCCGTTATTTTTACACCGCGGACAAAAGCTTGGCGAATGGCTTCCAGTCCTGGAAAGCTTGGCAATAAACTGGGGTGGAGATTAATTATCTTTCCCGAAAATGCTTGAAGGAATGGCCCTCTTAAAACGCGCATGAATCCTGCAAGGACAATTAAATCGGGATCATCCTCTTTAATTGCCTGAATCCAGAGTTCTTCGAACTCCCCGTTAAGAGTCGCCTGAATGGAGGGAGACGACAGATGACTGTTCTTTACTCCGTAACGATCAGCTTTTTCTAGAATTCCAGCATTTTGAACATCGCTGTAAACAGCAACGACCTGGGTGGGACCGAGCTGACTTGCAGAGGTCGCAGATAATATAGCCTCCGCATTTGTTCCGGAACCTGATCCTAAAATGACGACCTTCATGTTTGATATTGGGTTCAATTAATTGGTATCGGGCAAGTCTTTAATTTTCTGCAAAAGTCCCGTGGTTCCACACCCTTTAAGGAATGGCAGGAAATGAATTTCGGAACCTACATGCTCTAAAGATTCGCGTTCACTTTGATCCATCGTCTGCAGGCAGTAATCGCCTGACTTAGCATAAGCATCGGGCGATAGAGCCTTTATTTCAGAGCTTATTCTCCTTCCGTCAAAAAGAAATACCCCTGATACGGTTTTTAGAGATAGAAGGGCATAGGCACGTTCCCGAGCTACTTGCACCGGGCGAGAGGAGCCCTTAATGGTTCGGACGCTTGAGTCTGAATTCAGAGCGATCCAAAGATGGCTTCCCAATGCTGAAGCTTGCTCCAAGCAATAGATATGCCCAGCATGAAGTAGGTCGAAGCATCCGTTGGTAAGGACGAAAGTCTCGTTCTGCAAGTAAGCATTGCGACGAAATTCCACAGATTCCTCAAGCGAAGAAATTCCGACAGGAAGATCATCTAATGTCGACAGCTTCAATCCTCTCCTTCGAAAAAACGCTTGGCCTTGTCTATGATACCCTCGTCCACATCCGCGTCCTTATCGCCACATGATTTAGCAAACTCTACTAACAATTCGCGCTGTTTTTTCGTAAGTTTTTTAGGAATATGAATAGAAATGCGAGCATAGAGATCTCCAATCCGACTGGAGCTCCGAAGGTTAGGCATTCCCTTGTCGCGCAATCGAAAAGTGCGACCTGATTGAGTCCCCGCAGGTATTTTCAAGGAGACCTTGCCATTGAGAGTAGGAACGTCGATGGAGCCCCCAAGGGTCGCCAAAGTATAGGGGAGGGCGAGTTCATGAAAAAGGTCATCTCCATCACGCTCGAAAAGTTCGTGATCCTTTACTTGTACAAAAACATAAAGATCCGCCGCTGGGCCTCCCATAAGACCAGCATCGCCTCGGCCACGAGAACACAATCGCGTGCCGTCATCGACGCCCTTGGGTATACTGACCTTGACAGTGGCGGGTTCTCGCACACGCCCTTCGCCTCCACAGGTTCCGCAGGGATTGTCGATCGTCACCCCAGAGCCGCTGCATTTGGGACAAGCCCTTCGAATACTGATGAAGCCTTGGTTAGAAGCCACTTGGCCAATGCCACCGCAAGTTGGGCACATCACCTTGCCGGAACCAGAGGCAGCGCCTGATCCATCGCACGGGTTACAGCTTCCATAGCGCCTGTATTTGATCTCTCGATCAACACCTTCAGCAGCTTGCTTCAATGTCACTTCCACAGAGACTCGCAAGTCGGAGCCGCGGGCTCCTCCCGATTCTTGACCCTGCGAGCTTGAACCACCGAAAAACTCTTCGAACATACTGCCAAAGCCGCCACCGCCGCCACCGCCGCCGCCGAAAACATCACGGAAAAGGTCAAATGGATCAACTGCTGCTCCTCCGCCTCCGCCTCGAAATGCATCTGGCCCAAATTGATCATACCTGCGACGCTTTTCCGGGTCCTTGAGCACTTCGTAAGCCTCCGAAGTTTTTTTGAATTGTTCCTCGGCATCTTTATCACCGGGGTTTTTGTCGGGATGATATTTTACCGCTAGCTTTCGGTAGGCTTTCTTTAGCTCTTCCGGGGATGCCCCGCGAGACACGCCTAGTAAATCATAAAAGTCTTCTGATGCCATTGCCTTTAAAATAAATTGGGAACTAGCTACTTAGGTCGACGGATTTCTCTTCTTCACCCGCAGGGCCCTTGGAAATAACGACAGCAGCAGGCCTAAGCAAGCGCTCACCCAACTTGTAACCCGTGCGGACGGTATGGATTACATGACCTTCCTCTATATCCTCGCTCTCTTCGTGACTAACGGCTTCGTGAAGGCTTGTGTCAAATGGCTGGCCCGTTGCATCGATTAAAGAGAGCCCATGGTCTCCAAGGATTGATTCCATTTGAGCCATTACCATGGCAAACCCCTCCACGACACTTTTGGCCTCCTCGCGATTCTGGGCATCATGAAGTCCGAGGCGAAAAGCATCTACGGCGGGAAGAAAATCCCCGATGATGTTTGCTCGAGTACGTGAGGCAATTTCCTCACGGTCTCGAACTGAACGCTTTCTCAAGTTGTCCAACTCGGCTGCCGCACGAAGGTACTTATTTTGTAGTTCATCGTGCTTACCGTAGGCTTCTTCGAGTTTACCCTGCACCCTACCAGCCGCATCGCCTTGAGGAGATTTCTGCTGTAAAGACCCGTCTGCCTCATCGGTCGCATTGGCTTCATTCAAAATCTGTTCCGAAGGTTGAGCTGTTGTTTCTTCTTTAGTATCGTTAACTTGTTCCATCAAAAGTAGCAATGAGTTAAAAGGTATAAAAAACCTTGCACTTCCCCGCCGGTCAACGGGAAAGCAGAGAAGTTTGCGCCAGACTTAGGAAATAAAGCGATCCGTCACTAGAAATTTCGTCTGTTGGGAAGCTTGACCGAAAAAATCCTCGGCAAAAGGAACAAGTCCTGTATCCCCTGCTTTCAAAAAACATCCCTCAGTGTGTAGAGATCCGCTCAGGATATGCACCAATGCAGCATCCCCACCTGCATTTGAAATTTTTTTCGTCTGACCATCTGCAAGCTCGAATTTACAAATACGGAAGTGGTCGCAGGCTGCAATGACCTGCTCCGAGGCATCGGCATCAGAGTGAAATGGTTCAGGTTCAAAATCAGCAAAGTTAATGCATCGCATGGACTCCTCGACATGCAGTTCTCTTGGTTTGCCATCTAATCCTAATCGTTCCCAATCATATACTCGATATGTGGTATCTGAATTTTGCTGAACCTCTAAAATCAAGTTACCAGCATCAATTGCATGAAGGCGACCACTTTCCACAAGAAGAGAGTCTCCTCCGCGCGAAGGAAATCGGTGACATAAATCTTCGAGGCAACCTTCATTCAAAGCGTCCCTGAAGGTCTCTTTGGACACCCCAATTTTCAAGCCCGCGATCAAACCTGCACCAGAAGTAGCTTCCGCCACATACCAGTTCTCCGTCTTGGGCTCACCTCCGAGTTCATGCGCAATGGTCGAGGGAGGGTGAACCTGAAGACTTAGGCGTTCTGTGCAATCCAACCATTTAACAAGAATCGGGAACGGTTTCGCCGAGGACCAACTCGGGCCGAGAAGCCAATCCGAATTACTATCGATCAATTCGCGAAGCGAACGATCCTTCCAAGGTCCTTCCGCCACAATTGATTGGCTCTCGGGCCTGTCGGCAATTTCCCAAGTTTCTCCTATTCTTTTTCCTTCAGGTAAATCACGACCAAATGCTTTCGCAAGGCTACGACCTCCCCAAACACGAACTACGCAAATAGGAATAAACTTTAGAACCGACATTGGTAAAAGTATCTTCAAAGATTGCGTTGCAAGGCAACGAAATCCTCTTATGCCTAGTCATAGTTAAAAAAGGTAAGGGAAATCTAGTGGTGAAAAAAGGGAAAGGTTCAGGGAATCCAAAAGCCTCTGTAGGTAAAATTTCGCCTGCGCGACGACCATGGTTGGCGGCAGGTTTTGCCGTTGTTGCTTTTGTCTGTGGAGTAAGCCTTCTGGATTACGACGGGCAAGGACATGCAGAGCCAAGGGTAGGGGAGCCTCATCTACTAGGTAGATTGGGAGAATTTTTATCGGACCATATGCTCGCTAGCCTGGGATTGGGCGCATGGCTTTTACCTTTGGCTTTTGGCTGTGCCACGTTTCTTACCCTTGCCGAAAGCACAAAGTCCATGAGGATTCGAATGCTTGCCGCCATCGGTTTGGTCATCATCTCAATCGCCACTTTAGCCAACCTAACAGACACAGGATTGAGAGCCGAAGACGGAAAACCTCTCCTCGACGACTACAAAGATCTCTACCGCCACGGAGCCGGTGGTTCCTTGGGTGGAATTTTATATTCAGGTGTTCCAGTGCATGCGCCACCCGAGAATCGATGGGGTGGCTTTCTCGGTCAATGGTTGGGGGGATTGGGTACTGGGCTTCTGATGAGCATTACCCTCGTCTGCAGTTTACTTCTCCCTTGGTCCGGCAAGCCAAGCACGTTGTTAATCGGTCTGCAGGGACGGACAAGAGACTTATGGAAACGCTTGTCCCCGGCAGCCAAAAAAACCAACAACTCAGAAGAAACTCAGAAGCCAAAGGAAAAGAAAGAAAAAAATAAGTCCGCAGAGGAACCAGAAGAGTCTATTGCCCAAAAGAAAAACTCTATTTTTAATCGAAAAAAAGATGATGATATCCTGTTTGGGACCGTTGGCACGGAATCGGATGCAGCCGAATCCACCCCCTCGCCGACAAAGACAATAAAGGAATCAAAGAAAAAATCACCACCAGAAGATCGAGAACTTCCTCCGAACGAGGAAAGTAACATACAAGAAAAAGAACCGGACGAAGAGACTTCTGAGCCAGTACAGAAGGAAGAATTAGAGGAAGACAAAGGCGTAGATGGCTTTAAAGTAGTAAGAGCAGCTAAAACCGAAAAAGCTGCAAACCTTTTTCCTGAACGAAAGGGCGACTATCACTTCCCCACTTTGGACCTTCTCATGGACCCACCAGAAGAAGAAGACTCCGCAGACGAAGATCATATGGTCAAAGCCGTCAGGCTGAGAGAAACTTTAGCTCAATTCAAGATTGAGGTTGAACTTGGCGAAGTTCACACAGGACCCGTAATAACTAGATACGACATTCATCCTGCCGCGGGCGTGAAAGTAGCAAAAATTGCAAATCTGGAAAAAGATCTCGCGATGGCTCTAAAAGCCGAAAGTGTTAGAATAATTGCTCCGGTTCCGGGAAAAGGATGCGTTGGCATAGAAGTGCCCAATGACAAGCCCGCTGCAGTCTGTCTTAAGGAAATTTTAGAGTCCAAGGCTTGGGCAGTTGCAAATGCCGAGATTCCAATTGTTCTCGGTAAAGAGGCCAGCGGTATTCCACTTGTAGCAGACCTTACAAAAATGCCTCACCTACTGGTGGCGGGATCAACCGGGTCGGGAAAGACGGTTTGCATCAACACAATTATCGCATCCCTGTGTTACCATTCGAGCCCAGAGGATGTAAGGTTTATCATGGTCGACCCGAAGATCGTTGAGATGAAAGTCTACAACGACCTTCCTCACATGCTCATTCCCGTCGTTACCGAGCCCAAGAAAGTTCCGGGCGCGCTCAAGTGGTTGCTTATTGAAATGGAACGGCGCTACCAAATTTTCTCAAAAGTGGGTGCTCGAAACATCGCGGGCTTCAACGCTAAAATTTTAAAAGACAAGGAAGAAAAAGAAAAGGCGATAGCACTGGAAGCCGAAATGACTCCCGAGGAACGCGCCGCATTATCGAATATAGAAGTTCCTAGGGATGACGAGGTTTTGGAAATCCCAGAAAACAAACTCCCCTACATCGTCTGCTTTATTGACGAACTTGCCGATCTCATGATGGTGGCACAAGCCGACGTCGAAACAGGGATCGCTCGATTGGCCCAATTGGCTCGTGCGGCAGGCATACACTTGATAATTGCGACCCAACGACCATCTGTCAATGTAATCACCGGTGTTATCAAGGCTAATCTTCCAAGCCGTATTTCTTTTCGCGTCGCATCTTATAGAGACAGCCAAACCATACTCGACTCGAAAGGGGCAGAAACGTTAATTGGTCGAGGAGACATGCTTTTTATACCTCCGGGCAGTGCCACTTTTATGCGAGCCCAAGGAGCATTCGTAAGCGATGATGAAATCAACGGCATAGTAGAATACTTAAAACGAAACGGCCCTCCGGAAATCATTGAAGAAGTTCGCGCTCAAGTAGAAGCAGCTGGACAGGAAGAGATTCTGGGAGAAGACGGAGACAGTGACGAAGATCCTATGGTCAAAAGAGCCATCGACATTATTCGTTCTACCAAGCGAGCCTCAACCTCTAACTTGCAACGGAAACTTAGCATCGGATACAATCGAGCCGCACGCATCATGGATGAACTAGAAGATCGAGGATTAGTGGGACCCGACAATGGTTCACAAGGAAGAGAAATTCTCTTGGACTTGTAACGCATGAGCTGGTTAAAGTAGGTTCATGAAAAAAAATATCCGGGAAAGACGGTTGCTGATTGAATACCGAACCTTCTTGTGCGTTAAATAAGTTTAGTCATGGCATCCATCGGACAAAAGCTGGAAGAGGCTCGCAACAGAAAAGGCATTTCTATACGAGAAGCCGAAGAAGCCACTAAGATTAGAGGCCACTTTCTCGCGTCTTTTGAAAAAGATGACTTTGATGTAGATTTGCCTCCGGTTTATTTGAGTGGCTTCCTTAAGAACTATGCCCGCTTTCTTGGACTAGACCCAGAGGCGGTCCTGTCTGAACTGGAGATCTTATTGCCCGGTCGCTCGGGGAAGACCGCCAAAAAGTCACTCGGTTCAATTACCACAAGCAGCGAGGGAGGAGAAATCGATGTTGCCTCTGGAGCCACGAACCATTCGGTCGCAGCAGATCCTCGTCGCAGCTCGCCTCTTTCTACCCCTGGACGAACAACCAGTCATCAAGGAGTTCTAAAGCCTGTCATCGTGATCACATCCGGTGCATTGGTCCTCGTCGGTATAATTGTCGCCTTGGTTTATATATTAAACAAGCAAGATGCTCCAAACTCTCCCCCTAATGATGCGGTTATAACTGAAAGGGGAGCAAAAGCTGCGGATTTGGAAAGCAATGAATCTGTTAAAAAAATTCAGCTCAGGCTCGCGGCTTATGGTCCCCTTGATCTGGTTATTCTTTCAGACGATGGAGCGAAACCAAAAAAAATATACTATGAGCGACGCTCCCTCATGACAGGATGGGAAGAAACCTTCAGTATTCATGGGTCTTTCCGCTGCTACGCCTCTTCGTTGGAAAACATTCGCTATATCATCAATCAGGGGAAAGAACTTGTTCCGCAAAAAAGTGGTTCAGGCTATTTTGTTTTTCCACCGGAAGGGGATTAGAGTCCGTCAGTCTCGGGCTACTGGTATAATATCTAGTTTGAGCGCTTTGCTTTTGCGGTTGACCAATATGGTCGTGACGACCTTCGGCTTCAATTCACCGATTGCGTCGGTATAGTCATAAACATTTTCCACTTTCTTGCCCGCCAAGCTGATGATTACGTCACCTCCTCGAAGCCCTGCCTTATCCGCTGGGCCACCTTTTGCAACACCAGACAGCAAAACTCCCTTCAGGTCGCTTTGAGAATAATCGGGGATTGTCCCAAGATAAGCAGTTAAGCGACCCCGACTTTGCCTCTTTGGGGCTGCCGAAGATTTGTAAGGGATTGGACTATCTCGCTGCAGGAGTTCCATGATCACTCGAGAAAGAAGTTTGCCGCAGTCGGCTGCTGCTTCGTAATTCAGTTTATCAGCCGTATCCGTTGGTGAGTGATAATCTTGGTGAAGACCAGTAAAGGCACTAAGTATAGGAACACCGCGGGAGTAAAATGACGTGGTATCAGTTGGCAAATGGCTATCGTTTTG
>Ga0315322_10002767_pt1 | contig 13613 bp, 9 predicted proteins | sample M110021515metaG_FD_203461 | JGI IMG/M metagenome (GOLD analysis project Ga0315322, IMG submission 203461) | Ammonia-oxidizing marine archaeal communities from Monterey Bay, California, United States - M1 100m 21515 | ecosystem: Environmental > Aquatic > Marine > Intertidal zone | place: USA... | reverse complement strand
CGCCAGCTCCATGTGGGGCTCGGCCAGACGGGGCTCGACCTTGAGGATGGCCAGGAGGTCTTTGTGGGCGCGATCGATGTCACCGTTGCGGCGGCGCTCCATCGCGGTCATGAAGCGAATGGCAAGCCCCTCGAGGTGGGCTTCGTCTGCGAGAGCGGAGACGATTGCGGAGGGTTGCGGAGAACTGGGCTTGGTCATCGGATGTCCTGGGCACCGATTTGGCAAGGGGACAACTCAGTCCGCCAGTGACGGCAGCGGTGCAAAGTGGACCCGGAATTCGGTGCCGGACGCGCTGCTATCCCACTCCAGGCGCGCGCCGCTCTCGTCGACCAGCCTTCGTGCAATGGCCAGTCCCAGTCCGGTACCCCGCTCGGGCGGCTTGGTACTGAAGAAGGGGTCGAAGATGCGCCGCGCCACATCGGGAGGCACCCCCGGACCGTCGTCGACCACAATGAGCCAGGTGTCTTCGACCACCACCCGGACTTCACTGCGCGCGGCATCAAGAGCATTTCCAATGAGATTTCCAGCGATCTGACGGACTCCCACTGGGTCTGCGAGAATGCCGCGTGCTTGACCATTCATATGTGCCGACAAGCTGCACCCTCGGGCGCGTGCACGGGCGCGAAGGGTCTCCGCAGTGGTGTGGATGGAGGCCCAGAGGTCCATGGGCTCGCACGTGCCTGGGCTCCGTCGAGCGTTGGACGCATACCGACTCACCAGCGCATCGAGGTGGTGCACCTGTTGCTCCAGCACCGCGAGGTGACGGTGCTCGGGTTCGTCTCGTCGCATCATCGACACCAGCGACTTGATGGAAAACAGCGGCTGCCGAAGCTCGTGGACCATCTCGGCGGTCAGGAGGCCGAGCTCGGCCAAGCGTCCGGTCTCCATCCACCAAGCGGCGTCTTCCGTGGCCCGCGGCCCAGGAGGCAAGGACAGCAGCGGTCGTTTGGTGTCGGCGCTCACTGGGACTCCGGGGCGGAGATGGGGTGGTCGACGCCGACAATGACCGAGCACGCAGCACCTTCGGAAAAGTTGCTGTCGCGGGCAGTGACCTGGAGGCTGTAGGTGCCAGCCTGGACGATGTGTCCGTGGACGTCGCGACCGTCCCAGTCCAAGCTGACGGTCGACCCGGTCGCGGTCGTGGGCGCCCAGTGGACCGCACCTCCGTCATCGTCGGTCACTTCGAGCCACCACATCGACGGAATCGCTGCTGCACTGACCGCAATTTCCATCTTGTCGGCCTCGACCCCAGCTCCGGAGTCCCCATCTGGCCGGAAGTGGGTGAGGTCGGCTACGCAGCTGGTGATATCGGGCGCGGCGTTGACGACATCGCCAAAGTCGACGAGCAGGGAGCCTGCGAAGCCCGTCCAGCTGCCATCGATGCGGTTTCCGCCCCCATCATCGCGCACGCTGGCCTCCATGGAGAGGGTCCAGGTGCCGAGGCTGCCGTCGACTGGAGTAGCTGGAGTGATGGTGACCAGCTGGTCATCCTCGGACAGGTTGACATCAGACAACAGCACCGCATCACCGTCCGGGTCGGTAATCTCGACAGACGAGGTGGTCACGCTGGACGCATAGAGCGGTTCGCTGGCCCGCAACACCACCGTGGACCAGCTGTCCAAGGTACTGCCCACTGGAGACAACTCTACGATGTAGGGCCGCCGCGCATCGCCGCTCACCATCGCGACCGCCTTGCCATGGGCCGCGCCGCTGGGGACGCCCGCATGAATCGCCGGCTCACCACCGTTGTCCGCGGACGTGACGCTCCAGTCCACGCTGCCTTCTCCATTGGCGTCCAGCACAATGGTCAGGCCAGTCCCTGTGGAGGTGAGCGTGGATCCTGAACTGACGAGGTCGCCAAGCTCGGTTCGAAGCTGGAGAGTGCCGCGTCGAGATGGATCTCCTGCGCAGTCCCACGCTGCAAGGTCGACACGGGTGGTTCCGGCGCTGGACGAGCCTGCAGACAGGGTGTTGTCGTCGAGTTCGATCTCGACAGCTCCAACCGGTTCTCCGTCGGAAACCCCCACCCAGACCGTGACCTCCGCGAGGTCCGCACAGCCAACATCGTCGACCACCACGACATGAGGAACCCGGCCTCCCGCCGCCCGCCAGCTCTCGGTCCACGCGTCGGTGGTCAGCCGAGAGGTGGCGCCGTCCCCATCTGCTGCATGCCAGGACACAAGCGCGCCACCGCCCTCCACACTGTCTTCTGCCGACAGGTCGGTGACGCTGGTGGTGCCGCCCACGAGACAAAGACGCAGTTCGTCGGCATCCGACACTGTGAGGTCAGCCGTGGGTCCGTCGACACAGTCAAACGACACCACATCGACGGCATCGCTGGAGCCGGTGAAGGTGCCATCGGTCACCATCAGCTGGTCCTGGAGAACGACCGCGTCCCAGACAAACTCCACCGAGACCGTGCCGCCCAGCAAGTCGACCCTCTCCAGGGGGTCGCCGGCATCGAGCGCCGAAGCGAGATCGATGACGGAGTCGACCGAAGTGGCCACATTGCCCCAAGAATCGATGGCGAAGACCTGCGCGCTGTGCGAGTCGACCACCTCGACCCAGGTGGAGCCCAGCTCTACAGTGTACCCAGCGTGGGGACCCGGTGTGACTGACAGTGGAGTGCTGACGCCCAATTGGACGCCAAACACACTGACCGTGAGGGCGTTGCTGTCTGTCGCGCGAACCAGCGTGACCGCGCCCGCTCCCTGGCCGTCGCCATCCAATGCAACGGCAATTGGCGTGAGCTCGAGGCCAAGGTCTGAGAGCAACACAGTGGATGTGGACTGCTCGACGTAGGGATTGCCATAGGCATCGAAGCCAGCCAGCTCAAACGACAGCGACTCACCCGCCATGAGCTCGGTCACGTCGACGTCAATGTCCACCAAGGCGACCTCAGCGTTGGCGACCCGCACTGGGTCGGCATCGGCCGAGAAGCCGCCGGAAGGGACGCTCGCGGTGACCACACTGGCGGGGTCAGCCACGGTCAGAGAGCACAAGGAGTACAGCAGACCGTCGTCCGGCCCTTTGAAGCGTCCTGCACAGGACAGGCTGGCCGTGGAGTCGGAGAGCACCACCGCGCTCATACCGCCAAGAGGATCGAGTGCTGCGGCATTTCCGTAGCCATCTCGAAGCTGGGTCAGGATCAGGACCTGCTCACCTGCCACCAGCTCCTCAGCATCGACGTCCACTTCGACAGATGTGGCGGAATTCGCCAACACACGAAATTCTGACGACACTCCACTCAGGCCCTCCCCATCGACCGCAGTGACCACGACCGCTGGCCCGGCGCGCTCGAGCGTGACGCCGCAGACCGCCTGACCGTCGAAAAAATCGGAGCACGAAGCCGTTCCAACGCCGAAGTCTGGGCCAAGGCCGCCGAGGTCGTCGGTGAGGTTCAAGGTGGCCGTGTGCGCAGGGACGGGATTGCCCCAGGCGTCCTCGGCGCGCACCAGAAGAGTCTGCAAGTCGGTGCCCGCGACCACCTCTCGACGCGTGGGGAGTACCTGGTAGCCGACCACCTCGCCTGCCTTCACATCGATGGGGTCTGACTCGACTACGAATGCTTCGCCGTTGAGCACCCCTACCAGCCTCAGGCGGTTCTCGTCGCAAGCCCCCGGCACAGTGGCGCCCGCCAACACCACGTCGTTGACCACCAGAGCATCGGGAATGGTCCATACAGAAGTGTAGTCGTGGCTGCCGTATCCACATGTCTCTTGGGCGGTGGCGACCAACAGTTCCCCTCGGGTGGGGTTTCCATCGGCATCGAGCAGCTGGGCGGTCACCGAGAAGGGCTCGCCCACGGTGATGTTGTCGGGATTGGCAATGGAGAGGCGCACGTCAGCGATACTGGCCGGCTCGAAGCGCACCTGGGGACCCATCGAGTAGAGGTGTTCATTGAGGCCCAGTCCCCTCACCTCCAACGCCACGTCGTCGACCACGGCGCTCGTAAAGTACAGGTCCGCACCACCGCCACTGTCTAAGAAGCCCCGAATGACCCCTGGCGCCAGACTCTCCTGGTCGACCAGACCATCCCGGAACACAATGGCCGAGACATCGCCGCTCAGCGGAACGGCAGCGATCTCCACCTCGATGGCTGAGGGCACATCACCGCCGGAAGGGTCGCGCAGCTGAAGCTCGATGAGGGCGTCTTCCCGCACATCCGCCCTGATCTGCGGGGCAGACAGCGAGATGAACGCCGCCTCCGTGTCGGTGACCGTGAACGCCCCTTCGAGTCGATCAGACGCGCCATCTGGACCGATGACCGTAAGGTCGTACCGACCAGGCCCCAGACCGGCAGGCACAGTGGCGGCCAGCTGGGTGTCGTCGCGGCGGTAGACGCCGCCCAGCGAGGTTGGCGGCGAAGTCGCCAGAGTCACCGAAAAGCCGTCCTCCACGGCAATCTCGCGGGCTCCTCGTGCTTCGACCAAGGGGAAAAAACGCCGGCCATCGACCACTATTTCCGTGTCTGCACCGCGGTATCCCCACTCTGGCGTGACCCCGTAGAGCTTCGGCTGCAGAGCGTCTGGGGTACACGCGCAGACGGCCACCGCAACGGCAAGAGGTGTCAGGTTCTTGGGGGGACAGCGCATTGCTTTCCGGTCTCGGCAGACCCGCTCATTGTAGCGTCTACATGGTCCACTGGACGCGCCAAGGCGCAATGGCCATGGGTGAGTGGACCACCACCGGAGCCCGCATGAAGTCCCCCTGCATCCCACGCGGTTGTGACTTTCCCGCCGCACACTCGATGGACTCAACCTGGTTTGCGGTTGACGACGATGGTCAGGTCGCTGTCTTCGAGACTGGCGAGGGCGGCGCACTCCCAAAGAGCTCCAGGTTTCCGTCTGCAGGAGAAGCCGCCGAAGCCAACGTGCTGGAGGTAGGAGACCTCGCCGCGGCCCTCCTCCAGCTTCGCGCAGAACAGGACCCCGAGCTGGCGGCGCGAATGCTGTCTCCGGCCCCTCAGCTGCACAGTCGACTCTCCCGGGCGTGGCAGTTCGAACATGAAGACAGCGTGCGCCTGCTCGCGGCTCTGGGCGCCCACTTCTACGAAGTCAACGACTGCTGGGCGGGGCCTTACTTCGCTGCGTCTGAAGTCTCTGAACCCATCGTGGTAGCCGCGCTGCCTTTGGCGATGCAACGCCAGCTCGCCAAAGCACGACTGCCCGTCCGCTTTTCGGTGGCCCCCTTGGTCGCACCGGGTGACCACGTCGACATCGAAGCTTGGGGCAAGTGGTGGGTGGACACCAAAGGGGTGGTCCACCACATCGAGCGCTTCCCGCTTTCAGAGGAGGAGCGAGCCGCTGCCGAGGAGATGTTGGGAGTAGAAGCGGCCGATTCAGGGCATCGAAACCGTCTCCCGGCACTGCAACGGGCGCGCTTTCTGGCCTTGGTCGACCACTGGATTCACCGGGCCGCAGCGGAGAATCCACAAGTCACAGATCACCCAAAGCCAGGCGTGCTTGGCTGGCTTCGCGGACTACTGGGGAGCTGAGTATGCTCGATAGAGTGTCCATCGAGCTCACCAATGCATGCAGCAAGGGGTGTGCCTTCTGCTACAATGAGAGCCGTCCCCACGGGGCGACCGTGTGGACCGTGGATGAGCTGTCTGGTTTCATCGAAGACATCGCCGCACGCGGCATTCAAGCCGTTTCATTCGGGGGTGGAGAACCTCTCGACTACCCGGGCTGGGTTGAGCTGCTCTGCCGTACACAAGGCATCGTGTTTCGCTCGATCACGACCCATGGACTCCATCTCGACCGGCACCTTCAAGCCCTGGTGAAGGCACGTCCCGACAAAGTGCATGTGTCGATTCACCACCCAGATCGCTTGGCAGAGGTGAGCCGAGTGGTGCGTCAGGTGAAGACCCTCCAGGCCCACGGAGTGGCGTCGGGTGTAAACCTCTTGGTGCGAAGGTCGGGGCTACTACATGCCCGACAATGCTCCAGCACGCTTCAGTCTAATGGAATTGGACTCGACCGGATCATGTTCCTCCCAATGCGAGGCCACGACACACCGAGCGCGAGAGAGATGGGGCAGGTCGCCGGGGGACGCCGCTTCCAGTCGATGACGTGCTTGCTCGCATGTGGACAGAGTCCGCGCTTTGCGAGCATCGGGTGGGACCGCACTGTGGCGTGGTGCTCGTACACCGGATCTCGACGTCCCCTCCCCTCGCTGGACTACGCTGGATTGCTCGCAGCACTCAATGATCTCGGCCTCATCCCCTGTGGTCCCATTCCGCCCTCCGCAGAAGACGCAGAAGACGCAGAAGAACCGTCTCAGAAGGCGTGACGGTAGCCCAGGGTCGACAGCACACCGCCGGCGCCGCCCTGCCAGCCGCCGCTGCCCGACAGCGTGGTGATGAACACGTAGCCAAGCGACAAGTCGACTTGTCCAGTGCGGGTGCGGAAGCCGGCACCACCGAAGGCATGGGCCCCAGGAGGTGCGAGAGCAAGCCCCTTCACGCCGGTGGTCTCACCCACGGATACCCGCAACCAATACGGCACCACCAGCACAGAACCACCCACCCAGGTCACGAGCCGTGCGCGGGTCTGGCGCCCAACAAGGCCGACGCCCACAGGGACGAGGTCTGCGCTCACCCGCACCGGCGACCCGCTGCTGGGATCAACATCGGTCGCCCGCGCGCCGTAGAAGCCAACGCCCACCCGCAGCCGGACCGAGTCTGGGAGGGCGTTGAGCGCAATGTCGCCATCCAGCCCGACCCAAGGACTCGACAAGCCGTCCGAGCCGGCCAGCCAGCCGATGTGAAGTCCTGGCGCACTCCGGAGCGCATCGGCGACAAGCTCGAGCTGTGTGGCGGTGGTCGGAAAGGCCTCCTCGGGCGACCGGACCAGAATTTCGACTGCGCCGGCGTCTCCCTCCCGCGCAGGGGTGTAGGTCGCCTCGATGGTGCCGTCGGGTCGGCGCCGGGGCTCGGTGAGGGTTCCTCGCGATGCGACCAGCTCCACCGGCACATCGGTGACTGGGTTGCCATCACGGTCCAACAGCTCCACTCGGACCCGTGCGGTCTGACCGCCAGCGCTGATCAGAGTGGGCGGGTCTGTGCGTAGGTTCACACGCCGCACCGGCCCGGTGACGATGCGCAGCTCATGCCGGGTGGAAAGGTCCGCGGCAGTCCAGTCGGGGCCGCCAGAGCTGCCCAGCAACACCCACGCCCCCCGCATTCGGCCGGTGGATGGATCTGAGACCGTCACCCACAGCACATCCGACGGAGCCTGCACACTAGCAGCCGTCCAGCCCTGGTCGAGTGCTTCGCCCGACAGGCGGCGGTCACCGACCGAGAAGACAACGTCGGACCCCAAGCGAGGGCGTCCTTGCGCATCGAGTGCGCGTCCAGCCAGCTGCAGGGTGGTTCCGTCGGTACTCCAGGCGAAGTCAAAGTCTCGGACCGGACCCGAGCCGGCCGGCGCCGACCAGCGGGCTTCGATGCGCGCACCGCCTGAGACAATGGCTTCTCTGCCGTCATAGTCGAAGATGGCCACACCGGGCGGTGAGGACGACGCCGCGGCGTCGGATGTGGACTGTCGCGCAAACAAGGTCCCCGCATTCGTGGTCAGCTCCGGCAGTCCAATGGAGAGCCGGTCGCCGTGTCGGTCCTCCACCCAGGCACGCACCAGGGCGTTCGGGGCGCGGGCATCGAGCTCGGGTGGGGACACCCGGAGCACCAAGCGCTCGGGCCGAGGAGTCGGTCGCGGAAGGGTCAGAGTGGCCTGCGCATCTAGTCCAAGGTGACACTCGACGGTGCGCGTGCCATCGGCTTCGCTTGCCGACAAGTGGCCCCGCCAGACTCCCTTCGACTCTGCGGCGAGCCCGATCGCGAGGCCAGACGGTGTCGCACATCGGGGCTCAGCCCCGGTCCATGGTGCCCCACTCGCATGGGTGGCCCCTACGACAATGCTCGGCTGGCGTACATCCCCTTGGCCCGGCACCGCGAACCCCACTAGATGTGGGCGGGGGTCGCCGCCAAGCTGGATGCTGCTAGTGGACCGGTTGCCCGCGGGGTCTTCGAGCGAGATGCGGGCAGATTGCTCTCCCGGCCGCACATAGACCGACACCGCCGCCACCCCATCGTCGCCGGCCACCACCTCTGGCAGGGTCCGCCCGCCAAGCTGCACCACCACCTTGGTGCCCGGCGTGGTGCGCACTGGAATCGTGGTGCGCGCACGCAGTATCAACACCCCAAGATCAGCTGGAGCGCCCGGTGCTGCGACATCTTGTACCAACAATGGTATCGCTCGGGGGAAGGGTGTCGGTGGCGGCAAGATGTCAATCTCGATGCCTTCTGGGGTGGATCGCAAGGCCGCGAGCTCGCCTGCCGCAGTCGCCGCCCGGATGTCCTCCACCCGGCCCGACAGGCTCCCCTCCAGCACCACCTCCACCGGCACGTCGGATCCGGCCACGCCCTGAAGACTCTGGGGCCATCGCAATGAAGGCGACGCTGGCGCAGGCTGCAGATCCACCTCGAATGCCTGGGTGTTGCCCCCATGGCTGAAGGTGCCATGCAAGGTCTGAGCGTCGGGACCGCCAGTCCAGGTCACATGCCATCGCCCTGGCCCCATCAGCACGGGCGAGCTGTGTGGCTCCACCTGAAGCACACCATCGACCGGACGCCCGTCTTCCTCGACCAGCACCTCCAGCAGGCCACACTCCCCTACCGCCAGAGGCCCTCCCACTGGTGCGGCACGCACAGTCGGTGCCGCGTGGGCACCCGAAAAGATCGCCGCCAGCAGGACCACCGGGGTCATCCGCCGAACCTCACCTCGGTGGTGGCCACCGGGACCTCGATCGGCCGCTCCAGCTGGCCGGTCTCCGAGCGCCCCGAGCCCAGCCCGTCGTCGACCTCAACCGAGACCGAGTGACTGCCGACGGGCACGGTGAGCTCCGCATGGAAGCGTCCTTCGGCGTCGGCCTGCAGCTCAGTGGTGCCCTGCGGTCCACGGACCCGCACATTGGCATGCGGAAGCGTGCGTCCATCGACGGGCGCCGGGGCTTCACCCGGAGGCAATGACGGCCAGCGGATCTCCAAGAGAAGCTCCTCCACCACGGAGTCACGAATCACAGGTGGCTGACCTATCCGCGCGTCGAATCTCTGACCCGAGGCGAGGCTCAGTGGCCCATCGGGGCCCTCCATGCGCACGCTCCCCTCGTCGACAGCCACCCGCACAGTGCCTTCAGAGTCGCGCGCCATCCGGAAGCCACCTTCGTCTGCCGTGACCTCCCGCACACCCGCTCGCACGCCGAGCACCCGCGAGCCTGCCCTCACCCGGGCCTGTACCCGTCCTTCGTCGAGCTCAACGCGCACCCCACGACGATCGGCGGCCAGCACGCGCACGCTGGTGTGGTCTTCTAGCCGAAGCTCACTCCCCTCCCCTGCTTCGAGGAGGACATGCCCAGACTCACCGACCCGAATTTCGGTGGCTTCAGTGAGAAAGTCACCCGTGCCAGCGGGTTCTACTCGGCCATCTGGCGCCACGCGACTGACCTCGCCAGCCACCGCGGTGACCATGAGACGACCGGTCGTGGGGTCGGCAAACAGCACGAAGTAGCCGCCGTAGCCCACAGCAAGCACGGCCAGCGCCGCGAGCAATACCGACAGATGCTCCTTCATGCAGCACCTGTGTCCCGCGGCAGCACGATCCGCCACTCCCCACTGCCTTCGAGCAGCACACCGGGGTCGACCAGCTGCCCCCCCATCGCGCGAAGGGTGCGCCGAGCCCCCCAGAAGCCGAGACCGGACGCCCGCCAGTCGTCGCCCCCGACGTCGATGACCGGCGCCACCAGAGTCAACACCAGCACAACCTGTTCGGCCTCCAGTTCACTGCGGATAGACAGCTGACCACCCTTGGGGACCGCCGCAGAGATGCTGCTCAAGATCTGCGCGAGTGCTCGGCCGAGGTCAGTACGCACGAGTCGCGTGAAGGCGGCCGGACCATCGATGATGTCCACAGTCACACCGCGCTGCCCCAGCGGTCCACGCACGAGGCCAAAGACATCGCGTGCCAGGACATTGACGTCGATTCGCTCGGGGACTGACGACCCTGCACTTGCATCGCGGGACAGACCGAGGAGCTGTCCCACAATCTCCCGACAACGACGCGCTTGGGACTCCAAGCTACGCAACAAAGGGGCGTCGGCGCTGTCACCGCCGCGCGACAACAGCACCTGCGAGAGTCCGAGAATGCCAGCGATGGGGTTGTTCAGCTCATGTGCCATGCCCGCGCCCATCTCCCCCACCGCGGCCAGTCGCGCCGACTGCACGAGGCGGTCCTGAGCCTCTTCTAGTTCCCGGGTGCGTGCGTCGACCCGCTCTTGAAGTTCTTCGTTGAACGCCGCGATCTCGTCCTGCTGGCGGCGGATGCGCTGGGCGTCTTCTCGGAGTCGGTCGCTCATGTGGTTGAACGCTCGGGCCAGCTCACCCAGCTCGTCGCTGCCTCCGCGAGTGTGGACCGACCGACCGTAATCCCCATCGGCAACGTGGAGTGCTGCGTCCTTGAGGGCCACGACGGGGCCAGCCAGCTGACGGGAGAGCAACGCACCTACCACCAGCGCCAGCGCGATAGATACAGCCGCGATGTAGGCGGTGCGCAGCCGAATTTCTCGCAGGGCCGCCGCACTCCGTGACACCGGCTCCGCCACCACGACAGTCCACCCGAGGCGATCCACCGGCGCCAGCGCAGCGACGACCGGCTGATTGGTCGTGGCCGTGTACCGCACATCCACTGCGGTCCCCCCAAGAAGCCCGGTGAGTGCGCTGGGATCCACAAGCCGACCGCCACCGAGCACAACCGCACCATCTGCCCCGAGCACGGCCACTTCCAGCTCTTCTGACGCGCCTGTTCCCACCCGCCTCGCGATGGACTCCAAGCTCAGTTCCACCGCCACCCGCGCGCCGCTCGGATCATCGACTGCCACGGCCATCGAGGGAACGAGGGTGTCCGGAGTCGTATAGGGCGCCGACGCTGCTGGCAGACCTACGGGCACGGTCTCCACGAGGTGCAGCGAACGAAGGAGTGCCCGTTCGGCCGCCGCCTGGTCCCGCACGGTAGTAGTATGCGCCGAAGGCACCAGCACGCGCCCGTCTCGTGAAATCAGCATCACCAGCCGAGAGGCCGGGGTCTGCTCCAGAATAAGCCGGGGAATGGCCCCCCGTGCCTCTTCGGACACCCGGGAAATGGGCAAGGTACGCACTTGCTGAGCCACCAGCTGGAGCTGGAGGTCGAGCCAAGTGTCCACATGGACTGCGATGGCCTCGGCAGTGCGTCCTTGAAGGTCAGCTGTCTTTTCGAGCACACGGTTCGACGCCACGGTCGAGGCGCCTCCCCCCAGCACCGCGAGCGGCAGCACCGACGCCAGTGCAATGGACACGACGAGCCGGGCGGCCAGCTTCACCGGTCAGGATTCTTCGGCAGCGGGGAGCCAGACCGTGAAGCGTGCTCCCAGGCAGGACGAGGCGCCCGACGGACCCGGCGGCCCTTCGACATTTGTGGCCGCGATGCCGCCATGGACCTTCGTGACGATGCGGTACACCACGTTGAGCCCCAGGCCAGTGCCCTTTCCTGGTGGCTTGGTCGTGTAGAACGGGTCGAACACCAGCGCGAGACTGTCAGGAGGGATCCCAGGACCGTTGTCTTCAACCACCACCTCGAAGGTGTCGCCGCTGGGACGGGCCACTGCGCGCACGACTCCGCCCGCCTCACCACGATGTTCCGCCACCGCTTCCGCCGCGTTCTTCAACAGGTTCACAAAAACCTGCTGCAGCTCATTGGCGCGCGCCCGCACGGGCATGGGAACCTTGGGAAGGTCGAGCGCGAACTTGACCCCCCGAGGAGCCAGAGACCGCTCCACCAACCGATGGGCATCGCAGATACACTGAACGAGGTCGACCGACGCCTGAATCCCCCCATCACCGACCCGGCTGTAGTCCGACAGCTCCTGCACAATCTCACGGATGCTGTCGCAGTAGTCGACGATCTCGTGGGCATGGGCCTGCGCAACTTCGATCGCGGGCTCGTCGGTGATGGCCTCGGCGAGTCCGAGGATGCCGAAGAGTGGGCTGGACACCTCGTGGGCGATGCCGGCGGCGAGAGTACCGATGCCTGCAAGCTTTTCAGCCTGAATCAGCTCGGCCTGCAACGCACGGGTCTGTTCGAGAACGACCTCCAGATCTTCGTTTCGCGCAGCCAAGCGCCTTAGCAGGGCGCGGTTTTCCAGCGCCAGCCGCCGCTTCTCAAGGGCCCGCTGCGCCTTTTTGCGGATGTCGAACACGTTGTCGAGCGGCTTGAGCAGGTAGTCGAACGCGTCGAGCTCCACCGCTCGGATGGCGGTGTCGATCGAGCCGTAGGCCGTGATGACGATGACCTCGGCGAGCGGGTCGTGCGCCTTGCAGGCGTGGAGCAGCGCCATCCCGTTGAGGTCGGGAAGGTTCTTGTCGGTGATCAGCAGGTCGCAGCCGCGGGTGTTGAGAATTTCGAGAGCGGCGGCCCCCGTGTCGACGCACGACAGGGTGTAGGCGTCGCCCTCGAAGACCGCGGAGAGGATCTGCAGGATGACGGGCTCGTCGTCGACAATCAGGATGTGGTCCGGTCGGGTGCCGTTGGAATTCACGGGTGGTGCGGACACGCGGGCCTCGGGTTGCGGGGGAGTCGGCTTGGGTCTAGCGTACCTGACCGGAACCGGCCGCAGGAGGCTGGGGCGGCCGGCTTCTGCTCGGGAGCTCTTGACGATGTTTGACAGACTCTGCAGCGCAGCTAAACTCCCTGCCCCAAGAATGCCGATAGAGAAGCTCTCAGCTATCGGCAGTCACACGAGCCGAAGGCCGTCCCGGGAGTCCGCCCCATGCATCGCTTGTCCTTTCCCCGCGCCCGGAACGAGGCCACGTCCTCGAACCGCATCGGAGTGTTCGCCCGGTCGACATCCGTGATCCTTCTCGGTGTTGCGGTCGCCTGTGGCACCAAGGACGGCAAGCTCGACAACACCGCCGGTGTCCTCAACGAAGAGACCACCCCGGATGGTCTCGTGCAGCAGACAATCGACCTCAACAAGGACGGTCGGGCGGACATCTTCAACTACTACAAGGAACGCAAGGACGCGCCCCGGCTGCTGGTCCGCAAGGAGATGGACCTCAACTGGGATGGTCTGGTCGATGTGCGTACTTGGTTCGATCCCTCCGGTGCCATCGAGAAAGAAGAGATGGACGGTGACTTCGACAGCCGCGTCGACTGGGTCGATCACTACAAAGGCGGTCGCCGGGTCACAAGCGAGATCGACACCGACAACGACGGCAAGTTCGATCTCTTCAAGACCTATGAGCAAGGTCTGGTGCGCCGAAAAGAGCGCGACACCAACGGCGATGACCGCATCGACTTCTGGGAGTACCTGGACGATGCCGGCAACGTGGTGAAGACGGGTCGGGATGTCGATGGCGACGGTGTGATGGACGTCCGCGAGGACTGAACAGCCACCGAGCTCTCCTCAGCCCAGGCGGTCCACGTCTGCGGCCACCATACGCTCCACCAGAGCATCGAAGCCCACCTGGGGCGACCACCTCAGCGCAGCCTTTGCGCGGGAAGGGTCTCCCCGGAGCGACACGA
>Ga0315322_10002766_pt1 | contig 13613 bp, 8 predicted proteins | sample M110021515metaG_FD_203461 | JGI IMG/M metagenome (GOLD analysis project Ga0315322, IMG submission 203461) | Ammonia-oxidizing marine archaeal communities from Monterey Bay, California, United States - M1 100m 21515 | ecosystem: Environmental > Aquatic > Marine > Intertidal zone | place: USA... | reverse complement strand
ATTATTCTTTTCATTCTCTTATTCTCTTAATTTTTCTAGAAGTTTGTTTAGTCAGAAGATTCCAGCATCAATGGAGCTCTTCTCGCCCTGGTGCGTTGTTCATAATCGTAAGCAATAGAGATTAATGCAGGTTCAGAAAAGGCGCCAGAGAAAAACAACAACCCGATGGGAAGCCCATCAATGAAACCGGCCGGAATAGTCATGCTCGGATAGCCCGATACCGCCGCCAAAGAAGAGGAGTTAATATAGCTGAAAGTGCTGTCTCCGTTTACCAAATCTATAGGCCAGGCAACATCGTTGGCGGGAGCTACTATGGCATCAAGATTATTCACTGCCATTACCTTATCGATTCCCGCTCGCTGCGATAAGCGCTTTGTCGTTTGCAATGCTTCCTGGTACTCATCGCTTAGGAGTTCTCCCTTGTCTTGGGACTGCTCAAATAATTCCTGGCCGAAGTAAGGCATTTCCTCTAGTGCATTCTCTCGATTAAATTCAATTAATGCTGCAAGAGATTGATGCTCACCGCCGCGATTTTTTAAATAAACGTTTAAACCTGCCTTAAATTCATAAAGTAGTACTTCTGTTTCTGCGTTGCCCATTTCTTCCAGATTGTTGAATTCAATGTCAATTAGAGTCGCGCCACCAGCTTCCAGTATCTGTAGTTGGCTCACCAATAAATTGTTAAGCGCAGCATTATCATTGAACAATTGTCTTGCAACACCAATACGTTTGCCGCGCAATCCATTTCTAGTAAGAAACCTCGTGTAGTCAATGAGCGGTCGGCTGCCGGCAACGACACTCGCATTGTCGCGCGTATCGATACCAACCATACCATTTAGAAGAATAACCGCATCTGTAACGCTCCGCGCCATAGGACCTGCGGTATCCTGAGAATGGGCAATGGGAATGATGCCGCTGCGAGAGATCACCCCTAAGGTAGGCTTGATGCCAACCAATCCATTAATAGCAGAAGGACAAACCACAGATCCATCGGTTTCAGTCCCTACAGCAACCATAGTGAAATTGACAGCAACAGCAACCCCAGAGCCAGCACTTGAACCACACGGACTTCGATCTAAAACATAGGGATTACGTGCCTGACCTCCTCTTCCTGACCAACCACTAGAAGAGGAAGTGGATCGAAAATTGGCCCACTCACTCAAGTTAGTCTTGCCAAGAATAATCGCTCCTGCGGCGCGCAATCGATTAACCAGAAAAGCATCGTCCGCGGGCGTTGGCGCGTCAACCAAAGCTAAACTACCTGCAGTTGTTAACATATCATCAGCGGTATCGATGTTGTCTTTAAGCAGCACGGGTATACCATGTAATCGTGAGCGAACATTACCTCTTGCCCGCTCTTCATCAAGCGCTTCTGCTATAACTAAAGCATCAGGATTCACTTCGAGAACTGAATTGAGTTGTGGATCAATTTCTGAAATTCGCGCTTGGTAAAAACGGACAACATCTGCCGCACTTATAATTCCTTCCCCATAAGCAACTTGCAGATCATTTATGGATATTTCGATCAGACTATCTTCGAAACTTGGAGAGATTAGAGATGTACATGACAACAGAGTCAGAGCAATCAATATTACTGATATTCTAAGTGGAAGTTGGAATCCGCGAGTTAATTTATTGACCTTGTTCATCTTTGTCATTGCTTCGAGAATTTCTAATTCAGAAGTTTTTTGAATTTAGTCGGAGTTTAGAATGTCACCTTTTCAGCCATAGAGAAAAAATATTCACTCCAACTATTATTTGCCACACGACTCAACTAATAACGTGAAGCTAGAGCCCAACACATTGGAGCAATAGCAATAAAACCAATCAACGATGCTGCCACTTCAGATATTTTACATAAAAGCTCTTGAAGCTCCTTACTACGCAGACATTCACAACGATTACACTGTTTTTCAGATCATTGTTCTGCAACAAACCCCTTCCAACTATTCATATACTCAATGAATTTTTGAGACAGGCCTTCTTTGGCTAAATGTTCACGGGAAGCAGGTAACTCTATTGGCTCGAAACTAGGGTCATTCGCCATAAGCTTTGGAAAATCATGGTGCAGTATTGCTGCCCTACCCAACATGATCCAGTCAACTCCGCTGGCGAAAGCCTTTTCTGCCTCTTCTGGCGTGCGAATTTTTCCTGCTATACCTAGACGAACCTCTTTTCTATCTATTTCCGAAAAGTAAGACAGAAGACTCTTACCCCGCTTCTCTTCTTCATCCGGCTCTTTAAATACATCCCATAGTGACATATCAAGAAAATCAATTTTGCCATCAGCGCAAAGTCTCTGAGCAATAGCTATACCGTCATCGAGCTTCATGCCGAAGCGCTCCGCTGACAAACGCACACCCAACGTAAAATCCTCACGGCATTGTTCTCTAACACCATCAATTATTTCGAATAGCAGGCGTGATCGGTTTTCCAAGCTGCCGCCGTATTCATCGTCTCGGTGATTGATTTCACTTGAAAAAAACTGACAAAGTAAATAACCATGGGCGCCGTGTAATTCGACCCCATCGAAACCTGCTCTTTCAGCTCTTACTGCCGCAGCAACGAAATCTTCTATCAGCTTTTTTATTTCCGCTGTCTCTAAAGCGCGAGCTCCTGTTTCTTCATTCGCTGAAGGACATACTGGCCTGTAGCCAGTAACATCTTTAGGTGCGCGCATACCTCCATGATAAAGCTGGCAATTAGAGACACTACCTTCAGCCTTAATTGTTGAGGCTAGTCGAGCCAATCCCGCCACATGCTTATCAGCAAAAATTCCCAATTGGCCTGGAAAGCCTTGTCCGATTTCCTGCACATGAGCCGCGCAAGTCATGGTTAAACCGAAACCCCCTTTCGCACGCATGGTGAGCCAATGGAATTCTTCATCAGATAAGATCCCGTCTTCGTGACTCTGTAAATTAGTTAATGGCGCCAGCATGAAACGATTTTTCATGCTAGGGCCGCGCTTGAAATCAAGTGGCGAAAATAGAGAACTCATAACTACTCTTAAAAAATAAAACAACAAATATAGAAAAACGGGCGGTGTCCAGCAACAGCGCCCGTTTCGATTTAAACACGAACTACTATGGTATCAAACGCGGGACGAAGCGAGTCACTCCCTGAATTACACCTACTTCACCGCCATACACATTTCCATCTTTGTCTGCCGTCACGCCTTCACCCATGCAGCCGATTCCACCCATGCCGGAGTAACCCCTTCCTCCGCATATATGCTCTGGAATGAAATAAAGTACTTCACCGTTGCGTGCATTTCCTACTCGCAGACCCTTTCTCCAACCTCCAGGGTTGTAGTTCTCGTCAGTTTCAGAATCAATGGCATACAACATATCGTTGCTAGGATCGATATACATACCGCTAATGCGGCTGAACTGGTACCAAGTATCTAACCATTCTCCATCTTGAGTAAAAATCTGTATACGATTATTGCCACGGTCTGCTACGAATAATCGACCCTGTGAGTCCATGGCTAAACTGTGGGGCGCACGGAATTGACCGTCATCCCATCCATATTCGCCAAAGTGTCCTATGTATGTGCCGTCTGGCTCCCACATGGTGATGCGGCTCTTGGTCTCGTCATTCGGCTCACCTTGAAATTGAGCTTGGTGAGTTTCTGCGATAAAAATACGGCCGTTTGGCGCTATCAACACATCGTTTGGTTCAGTGAGATGTGTTGGGGGATCGCCAACTTCCCCTGGTGTACCTATTGTCATTAACAAGTCACCATCTGGGCTGAATTTCATAACCGCGCTTCCGATGTTAGCGGCAGCTGGATTTTGGCTAATTTCATTGTCATTGGCTACGCGAGCATCGGCTATCCAGACGCTGCCTTCGTGATCAACATCCATTCCATGGGGCCAAAGAATCTGGCCTGCACCAAACTGAGCAACGACCCTCCCGTTGGGATCCAGTTTCACTATTGGATTAATATCTGGCGTGGTTGCGCACTGATTAGTGCCGCAGCGATCGCCCGCCCATATGTGAACGCCATCGATATCAACGTTAATAGCACTTACAGAGCCCCAACTGCGTCCATCGGGTAACGAGCCAAAATTACGCTCTGTCACGTAGGGGTTCGGTAAATTATTTATTGGTTGCTGGCCAGCGTGCGCAGCCGGCTTTCCCGATTCTGCCATCGACCCTGCTGTCATTTGTGCCATTGAACTTGCAGAGACGACAGAAAATGTGAGTCCTACTAATCCGGTTTTTACTAAGAGTCCTGCCCCGGATTTTCTTGTTCTAATCATTGTGACCTCTCTTAACTTCTTTTATACCTATTATTGGATGTCGAACAGAACTGAGAACATGAACCTAAGCGTATAACTTGTCAAGGATAGGCAATTCCGAGCAAGAGCTGGAAACTTCCCTAGACTCCAAGCCTTGGGCTGTTTATGCTCTGCCTCTCAGTTGCTTCAAGTACATGGACTTTGAAGCCTATTTTTTTGCAAGTATTAATGGAGGGGGACACATGAGTTCTTTCACAATCAATAAAGATCTAAAACTAGTCATCGGCGGGCTCTTTGTACTGACTCTGGCCGCCTGCAGTCAAGAAGATTCAAACCCTCCCCCTGCGCCGACAGCACAAACTTCAGCTCCTGCAGAAGAAGCTGCTAGTGACTTGCGCGAAGGAGAAGTCCCCGTTGATATTCAGGAACCTGGCGAAGGTCTTGTGATTACTCAATCGCACTGGATTAATGAAGATCCTATAGGGAATGGTTCTGGAGATGTAACGTTTGATTTGCTCTCGCAACCCATTAGTGCGAATCCTGACTCATGGTTGCAATACGGAGGAGACTATTCCAATACCCGCCACAGTCCCATAGAAGATTTATCTCCTGAAAATGTAGACGATTTGCGCTTCGCTTGGGGCTTTCCCACTGGGACACTGGGCCAATTCGCTGTTTCCCCTGTCGTCTACGATGACATCATGTATGTTACTTCGTCTTACAACAGATTGTTTGCACTGGATGCTAAGAATGGTGAATTATTTTGGCGCTATGATCATCCGCAACCGGAGGACTTACGTTTATGCTGCGGCCCCGCGAATCGCGGTGTTGCAATAGTCGGCGATAAGATTCTAATGGCTACCCTGGATGCGCGCATTATGGCATTCGATCGCATCTCTGGCGAAATCCTTTGGGACTCAGAAATCATTGAGTATTACCGCGGTTTTAGTGCCACCTCTGCTCCTCTTATTGTTAAAGACATGGCCATTATCGGTATTGGGGGCGGCGAATACGGTGTTCGTGGATTCTTTGATGCGTACAACGTGAACACGGGTGAACGAATGTGGCGACACTATACAGTACCTGACGAAGGCGAACCTGGTTATGAAAGCTGGTCGGGAACTTCATATGAAACCGGTGGCGCACCTGCATGGACCATCGGTACCTATGACCCAGAATTGGATTTGCTTTACTGGACTACTGGCAACCCATCTCCTGATTGGAATGGCGACGCAAGGCTAGGTGATAATCTTTTCTCTGACAGTGTATTAGCTTTGGACCCAGATACTGGAGAAAGGCAATGGTATTACCAATTTACCCCTCATGACGTTTGGGACTATGACGGCAATACTCATCTGTTCCAAGTAGACCTCAATGTTGATGGCGAAACTGTTAAAGCTCTTGTGCAAGCGAACAGGAATGGATTCTTCTATGCCATAAATAGACAAAACGGGGAATTCATTCGCGCCACTAACTATATGGAGCAATTAAACTGGGCGACGTCAATGGAGCCTAGCGGCAGGCCGGTAATTAATCCTGAAGCGCTGCCTGTAGAAGAACCCACATATCGAGTATGTCCAGGGGTTATGGGTGGGATGAATGGATCAACTTCTGGTTCAGTAGATCCCGATTTAGGTCTCGCTTTTGTTCCCGTTATTGAAAGCTGTCAGTTGATGCAAAAAGGGTTAAGCTTTCACGTTGAAGGCCTGCAATTCACTGGAGGTTTTCCAATTCCCGTGGATGCTGCCGACGAATCAGCTTATGGTCATATCACTGCTATGGACTATCAAACCGGAGAAGTCCGCTGGCGATTTATGGATCCACAACCAATGATGGCAGGAACCATGAGTACAGCAGGTGGGCTGGTTTTCACTGGTAGCCTAACCGGCCATGCAATCGCCCTCAATTCAGAGAGCGGCGAAGAAGTCTGGCGCGCCAAGTTAGGTGGCGGGGTTCGTTCTCAACCAATAGCATATCAAGTTGATGGCGAATCTTATGTCGCAATTGGCTCAAGTAACTTTCAAACCCTTTCCGGCTTTGTCGGAGGAGATATAGCGATCCCTGAAGGGGGTCACTTGTATGTTTTTAAACTAAGCAATTAGTCGAATATCTCTTTTGCGAGAAAATCAAAATGCGAAGTAAGTTGATCTATGTGATCTTCGCTGTGGCTACCCTTATGGCTGGGATTCTTCTCGCCATTTGTCTGACAGAAACTGTACCTGATGCTGGTGGCAAGGCACATGCTGAAATTTCGGGCCTGCAAGTTGGCGGCGATGGCGCGGCACGCTTGCAACACATCGGACCTTTAGCATTTGTTTTTCAGTGCCTGTTACTTGTCCAAATTGCTCTTCTCTCTTTACTAGGCGTAGCAGAAAGATATCGTACCAATGAACTACTTGCATACATGGGCGGCACTCTCGCCATCACTTTATTTATTGCCTGGAAGATGTTTTCAGGTCATCTGGCTTTTTTGGAGGCCGGACAAACCAGCTATTTTATGGGCTTCCCCACTGCGACCGCATGGCAAACCTATGGGACTTGGCTAGGGGCTATTCCATTAATTCTTATCTACAGTTTGGGTTTTAATAAATTTATTTATACCGAGGAAGATGAAGTAAAATTTAATGCCCTCTTAGCGGAAAAGACTAACAAATTGTCTGAAGCAAAGAACTCGGATAGAGCGACGCAGTAATTACATGGAAGCTTTCAGACAGGAAATAATCATTGGCGCTGTTGTCGGCTACATGATTTTTTGCGTGCTCACAGGCTTGTGGGCAATGCGTCGCACACACAACTCTAGTGATTTTTTTATCGCAGGCCGTGGTCTCGGCCCGATTGTCGTGTCCTTGGCGCTTTTTTCTAGCACTTTGAGTGGTTTCGGATTCGTTGGTGGGCCAGGTTTAGTCTATTCGATTGGCGTTAGCTCATTCTGGATGGTCGTGATTTCTTCCTGTGGCTATGCCCTCGGTTTCTACTTGGTTGCAAAACGCATTCGTATGATAGCGGAGCTGAGAGATTGCATTTCTTTACCCGACATTGTTGCCGCCCGATATGGCAGTGAAGCCGTTAGATTTATGATTGCGATCACAATCGTTCTAGGAGTAATGGGTTACTTGGCAACTCAAATACTCGCGATGGCAGTCGTAATGCAAGCAATTCTCTCGGGTACAGAAACTTTTGCTAACGTAGGGTTAGTTACTTGCGTAGTGATTTCTTCAGCGGTACTAATCTTTTATTGCGTCACTGGCGGCATTATCGCTTCCGTGTACACCGATGTAGTGCAAGGGTCGATCATGATAGTCGCTGGAACACTAATCTTGTTTACTGCAATGAATGTATTCGATGGCGGTATGCAAGAGGCAACATCGATTATTCTCGCCGACGACTATGAAACAGTTATGCCTTATGGGGCTGCTGGGATAATGGCGTCACTCGGTTGGTTTTTTGTTTTTGGGCTTGGCCTGGCAGGACAACCGCATCTAATTACCAAGATGATGATGAATAAAAACATAAGAGACAACCGCAGCATTCTCCCCATGTCGCTGTTTGGCTATGTAATGGCTGCTCTATTATGGATTTCGATCGGAATCGTCATGCGCGCCGCGGTCATCGATGGAGTGGTTGACCCACTGGCACTTCCAGATGACGCTGCTTCGGTTTTCCTCTCTGTATTTACCAACCCGCTGTTAGCAGGCATAGTCTTTGCTGGTCTGTTTGCTGCGATTATGTCGACTTCTGATGCTTTTCTGAACATTGGCACAGCTGCAATAATTCACGACATACCCAAAGCAATACGTGGCAAAAGTATTGAGAATGAATTGTTCTGGGCGAGAGTCGTTACTGTATTGCTAGCCATAGTCGCAGCAAGTTTTGCGCTCTATTCTCATTTTCGAGACGCCACTCTCGTAGCACTATTAGGCGCTTTTGGTTGGGGAACCTTCGCCGCCTCTATATTTCCGGTGGTAGCTGTAGGCTTAAACTGGAAAGACGCCACAGTCGCAGGCGCAGTTACAGCTATCGGAACTGCGCTAACAATTAACTTTGGCTCTCAATTGGCAGGAATTACTTTCCCTTATGGCGTTAGTGGCCAGTTAGTAGCCTTTGTTTCTTCCATGGTTCTTTTTATTGGTGTTTCATTAGTCACTAAAAAGCCTGAGCTCGACAATGACATTAAACTTATAATGGATATTTAAGCCAATATCTCACTATTCAGTTTTTATTCATCTAACCGACTCTACTTTATGGACGACAGCTTTCGTTGTCCTACTTCTTTCATCTTTGTAAGACCCTGGAAACTGCAGTGCCCACCCAGACACTCGTAATAAAACTTTTCCTGGCTGCAGTCGTAGCTGGCTCATTTATAAGTCATGATTTACAGGCGGCTTCAGCTTGCGCTGCTACTCACTACGAAACAGATAACGGTGATTGCTTTCCAGTCTGGCACGGACAAACTAGAAGTGGCGCTTACTACACAATAGTTATACCCGAAAGTTGGGATGCCAGTGACGGTCTGGTCTTCTGGAATCATGGTTTTCAAAGTTTTCTGACAGGTTTTGAAACAGCCGAACTTCTCGCCCTATTGGATCCGTCTTGGAAGGGCTATTACGCTGGGGACGTCCAAGCCGAACCCGGATTGGGGCCCTATGGTGAATCAATTCTCTCACAAGGATTTGCCATGGCTGCCTCCAGCTACAGCCAAACTGGTTGGGCGGTATTTGATTCGCATATCTCTAATGGCGAGATGTACAACGAGTTTCTCTCTATCGCTTTACGCTTAGATCAAACGGCGCCGGAGAAATTTTATATTATTGGAGGTTCTCTAGGCGGCATAGTGACTATCCGAGACCTCGAATCAGAGTTAGTCCCCGACCCCGACGGAGCACTCATTTTATGTGGCGCCGTAGCAGGGTCGATTAATTGGATTGAAGCCTTTGATTTAAGAACCATTTATGAATCAGTTTGTGATGCAGTGCCTGGAGCACAATTGCCCAAACCATGGTATGAAAGGCCTGGATTGCTTTTTGGCGAATTAGATTATCTCGATTCTTTAGATAAATGCATTGGAATTAGCACCCGGTTATTGATTAATGAGAATGACCCACTTGAGGTATTTGCCTGGGAACTCAGCAACCTCAGTAAAGCAGACCGACTCAAAAAAATTCTAGAAACTTCTAACACCGAAAATCCTTACTTTTTAGCGCTAAATCTTTGGTATGCCGTGTTTCAGATTCCAAGACTGATCAATGATGAAACTCAGTTAAATGGCGCAATTCCGTTCAGCAATATCGGCATCGATTACAATGACGAAGCAGTTAACGAGGCTGCAGTGAGAACATTTGCACTTCCATCAGCAAAAGATGCACTGCTAGCTAACTACTCCCCTATTGGCAATGTGGGTGATACTAAAATAGTGTCTATACATACTTCCCATGACGGGCTAGTTCGCTTAGCGAATCAGCAGACCTTGCAATCTTTAGTTCCTGCAAATCAACTTACCGTTGCAATAGTTGATGACTCAAAGAGCCCGAGTCATTGTGGCTTCACCATCGACGAGGGCTTGGCTGCTTGGAATGAGTTAACAGAGTGGGTAAACGGTGCCATTCAACCAACAGTGTCAGATTTAAGATCTGCCTGCCTAGAAACTGCAATTGATGTAGATGATTGTAATTATGCTCCTGACTTAGTTATCGAATCCACACTACCAACATTTAAGCGTTCAAATTCAATCGGAGTTACTGGCATAAACACCTATGACGTTGAAAGTGGACAACTCAATTTCCAGTCATTACAGATACTGGGAGACGACGAAACCTATGATGGGCATTTAAACCCTCCTGTGAGTAACAGCACAATTTTTACGGTTGGTGATTTACAATCGACAGGCGCAACACCAATCTGGCGACATAGCTCAGCTTTTGACTCCAATACCTCATTGCTTTATTTACCCAAACTCAATCTCGAAAACATTTTGCCACCTGATATCACTGAATATGATGTGTATCTGCGCCTCAAGCAAGAAGACGATATCACCGGACTTGAATTTGTGGAGTTTGAAATTGCCAATTAATCTCAGCCAAGCGGAACTGACTTAAACCGTATTAGCAGCAAAATAAACTTTCTCCTACCTTTATCCGACCATTATCCACGCAGCCAACATCAGACGCAGTGCCTTGTTGACTAAAATGATAGTTACAAAAGTCTTATTCGTACTTTAAACATTGTTAGGAGTTTTAAAGACGGCGAAGAAGAACCCCTAACTATACTTAATAAACTTCTCGCTATTGCAAACAGCTTAGTTAGTAACGCAAATTTGCTGCCTCATTCCGCCAGGGTAATTCCCAGCAACTGAATACAAACCCAGAGGTTTTTCACGTAAACTCACAAATTCGGACCTAAAGCTACGCCCAGGCCGTGTGCCAATAAAAAAACTAAAGAAGAATAGGAGACGACATGATTCCTGCTGGCAGCACAGTTCGTTCAACCGCATTGACGCTGATCCTTGTAAACGCCGTCTGCGCCCAAGGTGCAGACAACTCGAGCAACGAAAACCTCAGCGAATGGCCCATGTACAGGGGCAATGCCTCAGGCACAGGATACTCAGTGCTGGATCAAATTACGGCTGAAAATGTCGATAATTTGGAGGTTGCCTGGAGCTATTCGCTGCGCAATGATTCCGCTGATAATGCCCGTAATCCCAATTCTCAAGTCACTCCAATCGTTGTGGATGGGGTGATGTATTTTCCTACTTTAGATCGGGTGGTCGCCATTGACCCTCTTAGCGGGGCAGAACTCTGGAGCCATTCTGTTCCTCTTAATTCCCCGTCGCGTCGAGGAGTCTCCTATTGGCCAGGGCAGGGTGGAATTTCTCCTCGAATCTTTTATACCGCTTTTGACCAACTCGTGGCTTTGGATGCAGAAACAGGTGAAATTGACCGAGAATTTGGCGAATCAGGAATGGTCGGTTTAGGCATTCCCTATATTTCAGTGCCATTCGTTTATGAGGGAGTCATCGTTGTTGGCGCCAATACACCACGAGGTGCGAGTGGAGGCATTGGAAATGCTCGCGCTTTCAGTGCAATTAATGGCAACAAGTTATGGGAATTCGAATCGGTTCCGCAACCAGGTAATCCAGGAAATGAAACTTGGGAAGGCGATAGCTGGATGGGTAGGTTAGGGGCGAATGCCTGGCCTTTCTATTTCACTGTGGACAGAGAAAGAGATCAGCTCTACATACCGTTAGCTTCTCCCATTCCTTTTGGTTATGGCGGTGATCGTGCAGGATCTAACTTATATGCAAATTCAGTTGTGGCAGTAAATATTCACAGCGGTGAATACGATTGGCATTTTCAAACCATTCATCATGATCTATGGGATCATGATCCACCGGCACCGCCTACTTTATTTGATGTCACTTATAATGGCAGGACAATTCCTTCTCTCGGGGTAACCACAAAATCTGGTTATCTCTATGTACTCGATCGCGAAACCGGTGAACCAGTCTATGGCGTTGAAGAAAGAGCAGTGCCTCAAAGCGAAGTGCCGGGCGAAGAAACATTTGCAACCCAACCTTTTCCCATTAGACCCGCACCTTTGGCGAGGGTCAGTTACGAAGTTTCCGAATTAGTAACCGCACAGGATACAAGCGCCGAACACGCTAATTCCTGTAGAGAGCTGGTAAATTCAATAGGCAGTATTTATAACGGTGGGCCCTTTACACCATGGACGTACAGGCCCGACGGCAGTGATGGGCAAACCACTTTGTTATTTCCCGGACTAGCTGGGGGACCAAACTGGGGCGGCATAGCCCACAACCCAAACAATGGCTATGTCTATGTATTCGCTGCTGATATTGGAACTTTTGGCTGGATGGAAGATTCAGAGCCCGGTTCAGCATTCCCCTATGTCAGATCTGGGCCGCGGCCAGCAGGTTTTGATGTGCGAATCAATGGCAAAAGTATGCCTTGCCAAAAACCACCTTGGGGGAAACTAACTGCCGTAGACACGAGCTCTGGCAACATTGCTTGGCAGATTCCCCTAGGAATCACCGAAGGACTAACAGTCGATAAACAACGCACAGGCCGACCAGGTCGTGCGGGCGCAATTATCACGGGAAGCAACTTACTCTTTATTGCCGCAACCGATGACAATTATTTTCGCGCTCTGGACGCAACTAGTGGAGAAATTATTTGGGAAGACGTAATGGAACAACGTGGCAACGCCAACCCGATGACTTATCTAGGTAGCGACGGCAAACAATATGTTGTTATTACGGCAACCGATACCGTCTTAAGTTATGCACTGCCCTAACTAAAAACTAATGAGGAATTTGTAAGTGCGAATACTGAGAGCGTCTCAAAAATCATTTCAAAAAACAACGGCTGCAATTTCCGTTGGAATATCATTAGTGATCGCTTCCCAAACCGCGCTCAGCCAATATGGAACCGGTTCAGGAGATTGGCCAAGTTATGGTGGTGATGCTGGCTCGACGAAATACTCGCCTCTAAATCAAATAACTCCAGAAAATTTCGAAGATTTAGAGGTCGCATGGACATGGACTTCAATCGATGCGGATTTAGATCTCGAGGCAATACTTGAAGTAAATGAAGCCGTCCGCATAAATAATTTCCAGGGTACGCCATTAATGATTGATGGCACACTTTATATAATTACTGCTGTAAATCAAATCGCTGCGATTAACCCAGCAACCGGCGAAACACTCTGGTCATATAACCCAGAAGTCTATCTCGGCAGCACACCAGTTAACTATATTGGGTATCACAATCGCGGCCTGGCCTATTGGACAGATGGCGATGAAAAAAGGGTGATAGCTGGTACTAATGATGGTTATTTGATCTCAATTGATGCTGAAACCGGAGTACCGGATCCCCTCTTTAGTGAAGGCAAGGTCGATTTGGCCGATGGCCTACCTCGAGCTACGCGTGACGATTTAGACTGGACCGGGGCCCAACCTGTTGCCGTGGTTTCACCACCTATCGTGGTAGGCGATATTGTAATCACCTCTTCAATTACCCAGGCTCGCCCTATTAATCGTGAACGACCACCCATGTGGGTGCGTGGTTACAATGTTCGCACAGGGCAGCACGTTTGGGATTTTCATACAATTCCTTTAGCAGGCGAGTACGGTGTTGAAACCTGGGAAGAAGAATCCTGGCGCCGCACTGGTAATTCCGGAGTCTGGTCAATGATGAGCGCCGACCCTGAACTAGGTTTAGTGTATTTACCAATTGATGCCCCCACTGATGACTTTTACGGTGGCAATCGCCCTGGCGATAATTTATTTAGTCAAAGTATAGTTGCCGTAGATGCACAAACCGGCAAACGTCGCTGGCACTGTCAAATGGTGCATCA
>Ga0315322_10002765_pt1 | contig 13614 bp, 8 predicted proteins | sample M110021515metaG_FD_203461 | JGI IMG/M metagenome (GOLD analysis project Ga0315322, IMG submission 203461) | Ammonia-oxidizing marine archaeal communities from Monterey Bay, California, United States - M1 100m 21515 | ecosystem: Environmental > Aquatic > Marine > Intertidal zone | place: USA... | reverse complement strand
CTTCATCGCCTATGCGGGTTTCTGCCAAGGTTTTCTCGGATCAGACAAGAATACGGGAACGATTTGGTGGGAAGCGTTGCTATGGGCGGCTATATTGCTTGCCTGGGCTAAGAGCCTAACATGGGGATTGGGAGGGTTGTTGGGATTTGAACGAAACAGGCGATTACCCGCCTTCTTTTGCGCGTCGCAAAAATCTTTGGCCGTGGGCTTGCCCATGGGGCAATTGCTGTTTGGGCTCGAGCACCCAAAACTGTTTGTCCTGCTTTTGCCGTTAATCCTCTATCACATGTTGCAGCTCTTGGTTGGAGCCATCCTTTTGGGCCGTTGGCAGAACAATGAATCCACAATGTTTCGAGTGGAGGATTCCCTTTAGTATTGCTCGGTTCTGTTTTTACCGTGTTTTAACGAATCTCGTGATCTGCAAAACTTTTAAGCAAAAGGAAAAAATGCGCCAAGCCGGCCGAGCGGCTGCCACCGTGTTGCACAAATTGTGCGCCTTGGTGGAAGCTGGAATCTCCACTCTCGACCTGGATGAGGCCGGAGGGAAACTGATGAAGGAAGTGGGAGTCTCCAGTGCCTGCAGAGGCTACCGAGCCGGTTCAAAGATTTTCCCTAGTTATACCTGTTTGTCCGTGAACGAAGAAATTGTTCACGGAATTGGCTTACCCGAAAGAAAGTTGGCGTTGGGCGACATCATCTCTGTTGACGTGTGTATCTCTTGCGACGGTTACATCGGTGACAATTGCAGGACTGTGCCAGTTGGTAACGTATCTCCTGAAGTGGAGCGTTTATTAAAAATCACCGAGGAGTCCCTTTTCCTCGGGATCGACCAAGCAGTCCACAAAAACAGGGTAGGAGATGTCTCCAGGGCAGTCCAAAATCATGTCGAAGGTGCAGGCTTTGCTGTAATTACTAATTTCGTGGGACACGGGGTAGGCAAAACCCTTCACGAAGACCCTCAAATTCCAAATTATGGCCAAGCTGGTTCCGGTCCCAGATTGAAAAAGGGAATGGCGGTCTGCATCGAGCCCATGGTGAACACCAAAAGCTCAAAGGTGAAGATGGGTGAGGACGGTTGGACCGCCTTGGCGGTTGACGGCATGCCCTCTGCTCACTTCGAACACACTTTGCTCGTCGATGAAGAAAGGGCGGAAATAATTACGATTCCGGAAGGGTTCGAGAAGGCAGAACCTTTTTTCGGTACAGTAGCGGCTACAGTATAACAAAGTTCGAAAGGACAATAATCCCATGCTTAAAAATATCGCCAACTCGGTTTTCTCCTTTGACGTTGAGTGGATACCTGACCCCAAGGCAGCTGAAATTCTTCATGATGCCGCTCCTGCCGACACTCCTGGAGACGTTGCCAGAGCGGCCTGCGAGACCCTTTGGTCCGCCGCCAGAGAAAGGGCGGGAGGTAAGGACCCCGACTCACAACCGTACTTGAAGACGATTCTATGCCGAATCGTGTCCTTGGCCGGAATCCTTCGAGAAAGCCCGCCAGGGGGGGGACCCACACTTAAACTGGTATCTCTGCCTGCGGATTGCTCGGATGCGAGTAAGGTGGAGGAGAAATCCATTCTCGTTGCCTTCATGAAGTCCGTGGGGCGACGAAAGCCACAACTTGTCGGATATAACTCGGCCCAAGCAGATGTTCCGATCATCGTTCAACGTGCCATTGTCAACGGCTTGCCCGGATTCGGCTTTTCGGATAGACCGAGCAAACCATGGGAGGGCGTCGACTACTTTGATGCAAGAAACAGCACCTACAGCGTCGATCTGGCGGATTCCCTTGGGCAGTATCGTGATCGTCCCTCATTGCATCAAGCTGCGACTCTCAGTGGAATTCCGGGCAAAATAGACGTCAGTGGTGGATCCGTCGCAGATATATGGCTGGAGGGAGGTTTGCCCGAAATTGTCGAGTATAACGAATTCGATGCCTTTACGACCCACTTGCTTTGGGCTAGGGTTGCTCACTTTTCGGGATTGCTTTCTAGCGATGCTTACATTCTCGAGCAAAACCTTGTTCGTGAACTTCTTGAGGAGGAAATCGCGGGCGGCAAAACCCATCTGGAAAAGTTCGTAGGCGAATGGGATCGCCTCTTGGCCATCACGGGGCAAAGCTAATAAGGTCTATATCAATCTATTTTAGGTTTGAAGCTTCCTAGGAATTCCGGCGCAAATGCTGTTGTAACTCTTTAATCCGGAAACTATCCGTAGTTTTGTATAAATGACCGATTCAGTAACTGCCGAGACAGCACTTAAACGCCTGAAGGAAACGCACCGCCGTCTCCTTAATGAAATCCATAAGGTGATCGTTGGGCAAGACGACGTCATCGAGCAACTCCTCGTGAGCCTTTTGGCTCGCGGTCACTGCCTCTTGACGGGGATCCCCGGTCTGGGAAAGACATTACTGGTGAAGACCGTTGCCAATGCACTGGATCTTTCCTTCAAGCGAATTCAGTTCACGCCCGACTTGATGCCCGCGGACGTCGTGGGATCCGAGATCGTGGACGAGGATCCTGAAACCGGCAAAAAAGCCTTTCGTTTCTCTCTTGGTCCCATTTTCGCCAATGTTGTACTGGCAGACGAAATAAACCGTACGCCTCCCAAAACTCAGGCATCCTTGCTCGAGGCCATGGAAGAGAGGCAAGTTACGGTATCAGGTACTACCAGAACTCTGGAGCAGCCTTTCTTTGTTCTGGCTACACAAAATCCAATTGAACTCGAAGGTACCTATCCCCTGCCGGAGGCTCAGCTTGACCGGTTCCTTCTAAATCCGATTATCGATTACCTGCCGATCGATGAAGAAATTCTTATGGTTTCGGACACGACCGGCGCACCGAAAGAAGGGGCTAAAGCCATTCTCGACGGAAACGACATCCAAACCCTGCAGTCCCTTACTCGTGAACTGCCGGCATCCCAAAACGTAGTTTCCTACGCCGTTCGCCTAGCCGCTGCATCACGTCCGACTTTGGTGGACACGGACGAATGGGTGAAGAAGCGTATAAAGTGGGGAGCGGGTTCCCGTGGTTCGCAAGCCTTGATCCTTGCGGGGAAGGCACGAGCACTGCTCGCGGAACGGCCCAACGTATCTTGCGAAGACGTTCGAGTAATGGCGAAGCCTGCGCTCCGGCACCGAGTCTTGACTAGCTTTCTCGCTGAATCCGAAGGCATCAGTTCGGATGACGTCATTGACCGTTTGCTCGAACAGGTTCCCGAATCCGTCTAGACCGGATGCCCGTCGATACGGAACTGCTGGACCCCGTCCATCTGGCGTCCATCGAGGATTATTCCTTGCTTACTCGTATAGTAGTGGACGGAGCCTTGCCGGGCATTCACCGTAGTCAAAGGCACGGTCGAGGCAGCGAATTCTTCCAGTATCGCGAATACTCAACCGGCGACGACTTGAAGCTAGTTGATTGGAAGGTCTATGCCAAACGTGGTGAGCTTGTCTCCAAAAGCTTTCAAGAGGACACCAACCTGAATTGCTACCTCGTGCTGGATACCAGTGCATCAATGGGATACCAAGGCTCAAGATCTTCCTGTAGTAAACTTCGCTACGCCTGTATGTTGGCCGCTTGCTTTGCTTACATTGCGAACAGGCAAGGGGATCGCGTGGGCCTTTTCGCTTATTCCGATGAGGCGAAAGCATGGCTTCAACCGAGAAGCGGCAGCGGGCACCTCAATCGTATCTTCACCGCTCTCGCCGGCCTCGAAGCACAAGGAGCAAACGATCACCGCAACAACTGGGATTCCCTTTCCTCAGGTCTCCCGGGAAAGAGCCTCGTTGTTTTTTTGTCTGATTTTCTGGAAGCGGAAGAGGAATTACCCGAGCATTTGCGCTTCGCCACTTCCTCTCGTTATGAATGCCTTTGCCTTCAAACCCTCGATCCCGATGAAATCGACCTACCTGACTCCGAGGCTCTTCGATTTGCCGAGATGGAGGGGACGCATGAAATCTCTACCTCGCCACCAGCCATACGAGAGGATTACAAGGCCGGTATGAACGACTTTCTAGATCGCTTGAAAGACAATCTAGCCTTGGTCAACGTGGAGTTCGAAAGCCACACGACAGATGCTCATCTTGGACACGCTCTCCATCGCTTCCTCGGTATGCGGTACGGATCACTTTGAGCAAAAAGAGTTTGGCATGAAGGCAAAACACAGACTCGACTACGCATACCATGTGAAGGTGTTTAACCTTTTTGTCATATGCTGACCTTCTCGCAACCAATGGCTCTTTGGGCTTTTGCTGCCTTGGCTTTGCCTGTACTTGCTCACATGGCATATAGGCAGGTCACGAATCGATACCAATTTCCCTCCCTCCGCTTCATCAAGCCTGCTCGTATTCCCAGAACTGGTCGAAAAACGCCTACTGATTGGCTCCTTTTACTCGCGAGGATCATGCTTTTCGCGTTACTGGCTTGCCTCTTTGCCGATCCCCACTGGAAAGAACCCTCTCCGCTCAATGACACAAAAATAGGGCGTGAAACAGTAATCGCTCTGGATCTGTCTCCGAGCATGTCTGGTTGGGACGGCCTATTCGAGGCAAAGAATAGGATCGATGGACTTCTCGAGGAAATCGAGGGCCAAGTAGGTTACGTCGGTTTCTGTTCCGGCGTATTGGAGGAAATAGCACCGACCGATCAGATCGAGCTTGTGCGTAGCGCCATTGCGCAGTCAACCACCGGCTATGGAACTGGAAACCCGCAGGCAGGCATTGATCGGGCGGTAAAACTTTTTTCCTTAGGGGCGAAGGAACGAAATTTAGTTGTATTATCCGACTTTCAGCGTTCGGACTGGCAGACTACATACCGTCGTCTCGACGAGGAAGGGATCAGCGTAGACCTCCGCTCAGTTGGCCATTCCCGAAAGGTAGGGGGGAAACGCGAGGGCAACTTGTCCCTAGCCGAGGCCAAGGCTGCCCCCGCCGGTCTCGGGAAAGTTAGAGCATGGACCGTCGTTCGCAATTCTTCGAATGAACTGGTTGAAACCTCTATTTCAATTGAAGCTGGCGGTGAAATTCGTAGAGAAAAGCAGATCGTGGTTCCTGCGAATGGAGCAACCCAAGCTCAATTTATTCTACCCGAAGGAGATTTCGCTTCGGCCATACTTAAATTAACGGATCAAGATGAGTTTGCCGAGGACAACGAACGCCACCTTTGGCTGAAAGCTCCTCCGCCCCGGAGATTCGGATTTTGGAGTTCGACGAACGAGAACAAAGAAACGATCGAGGAACGCGAATTCCTCAAAGTGGCCATCGAGAGCGCCGGAGACAACGGGTGGAATCGCTGGCTTTCCGTTCAGGAAAATGCCGATGGTCTGAGGCTCGGCGACCTATCGAGCGAACTGGACTTACTCATCGTAACTGGAATCGGATCATGGTTTGCCGACGAGAAGCTTGAGGAGACGATGAAGGCTTACCTTAAAGGTGGCGGTTTTGTAATCGTTACCCCTTCGGAGCCTTTTGCTGCTTCTGTTTCGATATTACGTAATTCCGATCTTCTCGACCTCGATTTCGTTCGGGTGGTTGGTGGTGCCGGCGCCACTCGTGAACCGTTCCGAATCTCGGCTTTGGAAACTAGTTCCCACCTTGCAAAAACCTTTTCAGGTAAAGCCGCTCGAGATCTTTATTTGACAGGTATTTACAGATACGGTCTCGTCAGACCTGCTGAAGCTGAAGGAGTATACACGCCACTTCAATCGACTGAAGGTAACCCTTTTGTTGTTCAGCGCATTTCGCCCGAGGGCGGTAAACTAACCTTCTTCCCTTATCGCCTAAACATAAGGTGGACGGACCTTCCCATGAGAAATAGTTTTCTTCCACTTCTCATGGAACTCGTTCGAGGTTCAAAGGGTGTTGTCGATCGATCTTGGCCGCGCTTGGAATCCGGCGAGACATTGGTGGATGGCGAAGAGACTTTTCGAGCTGAAAAGCCTGGAACTTTTCGTTTTCGAGATCGCTTCGTGGAAGTTGTTCTCGCCCCATCCGAAAGTATTGCCGAGGTCATTGAACCGTCGGAGACCAGAGAAAGCCTCGGAACTGGATTCATCCCGGAAAAGGTGATTGCCTCAGGAGAAGACCTCGAAGAAGAAGAGAGCAAGTCCCTATGGTTGTGGTTTGCAATAGCGGCGGTGATTCTTTTTATTATTGAAAATCTCTGGTCTAAACCACGCAGGACAACAGTACTCGAAAAGGAAACGGTAAATGCCTGAATTTCTCAACATCCTTCGCAAAGAAGCTCGTCTAGTGGGTTTTTCCAGAATGGCCGTGGCTATGGCCGCGGCATTCGTGACGTGGCCGGGGTTGGCTCTTTTGCTCGATGCTTACGATGCGGCTTTCCCCATTCTTGAATCCCAAGCAGTCAAATACGTCCTCGTTGCCCTTGGGGTAACTGCTTTGGTTTTTCTACTACTGGCATGGCGGGCTTGGACTGCACGGCCAAACCCTGAGCAGGTAGCGATCGAAGTGGAGAAGGGTAACCCACAACTGATGGATCTCCTCAACTGCGCCGTAGACCTTCACGATCGTGACCGTAAAGAGTATACCTTCATGGAGCGCCGTGTCTTGGAGCAGGCGGAGCAACGTGCGGAAACGATATCTTGGGAACGCGGAACCCGTCCGGGTGGTCGTTTTTGGAGCGCAGTGGTGGCAGGGTTGCTGACTGGCAGCCTTCTTACGGCATGGAGCTTCGAGCGAAGCCCCCTGCAAAAGACCTTCGACTCTTTGCTGGATGAACCGGGACTTTCGGTCTTCACCACGAAAACGGGCGAGACCAGAGCCAAGGAACATCCTCCTTCCTACGAGTTTTCTCGTGGCACCGACATCTCTGTGTTTGCCGACGTCACCCGGGGGCATAGGGGCAAAAAGAACGCATTCATCGAGTTTGAGGAGAACGGCAAGGTCGAGCGACTTGAAATGCTCGAGACTACCACTCTTGGCCGGTTCGAATACGTCGTTTCGGGTTTGGCGGAACCTTTTGCCTATAGAATAGTTACCCTATCGATTGAGGGAGATTGGCAAAAGCTCAATCCATACGACCCTCCCGTGCTGGAAGAGGCTCGCTGGGACATTAGTCCTCCCTCCTATTCGGGATTGGATACTTTCGAGCAAATCGGATTCGATCATCGGCGAGTACCCGAGGGAAGTCGCATCGAATTGTCCTTGCAGGTTGCCGCCACTCCGCCGCATGTTGTAGCTCATATTCTCTCGGAAGCCAATTCCAGCGATGAGTTAGCTCGCAATGACGAAGGTTTTTTCGAACTCAGCCGAGTGCTCCACGAGGATTGGTCTGGACGCCTTGCCCTAACGGATTCCGATTTCCCTCAGCGTGATGCCGTGGAGCATGAAGAGTTCGTCTTTTCCGTTATTCCCGACAAACCTCCCGTAGTAGAGATCACCGAACCTGCCAAGGATCTGGAAATCCCCTCCGACGGCCAGTTGCTCATGGAGATTTTTGCCGCCGATGATTACGGGGTAGCCAAAGCTGAGGTCATTGTTTCCCACGGAGGCAAAAAAGAGGCGGTGAACGTCTTTCTGGATCCCGTGGAGAAGGAAAAGACCTTGTCTCACATTATTGACCTCAGCGAACTGAGCTTGGCTGTCGGCGACGTGGTTTCCTATCACGCCATCGTTACCGACAACAAAGAGCCGAACGGGCAACAAGCACGATCCGAAATTTACTTTATTGAAATTTTGCCGCCCGAAGGTGAGGAAATTGAAGGTGATGGCGGCGATATGGCGGCCGAACAAAAGGAAATTCCGATTCGCGATTTCATCAACCAAACCAAGCAGATCATTCGTTCCACTTACGATGCCCTAGGAGAGGTAGGCGAAGAACGGGACCGACGAGCCATTGCCATTTCCGCAGATGCCTTGGGACTCAAGCACGGCATGACAAAGGTCTATGATGAAAACGATGGTAAATTCCCTTCCGTCGACGGCATCGACTTAGGTGAACTCCTTAACGAGGCTACCTTTCACGTCGAGCAGACCGAAATCTTCGCAGGAGACAACGAATTAAAGGAATCTCTCGAGCCTTCCGAGGAAACTCTTCGCAAACTCGTCTTGATGTACGCGCTTATTCGCAAGCAACAAAAGATGAAGAGTAAAGGAAAAGGCAAAAAAGGTGACGAACAAGAGGAAACCGCGGAGAAGCAGGAACCCACTGAAGACCAAGATGAACAATCCGACCCTGCTGAGGAGCTGAAAAAGTTGGGCAAAGCCCTTGAGCAGGCTCGAGACCTCAAAGAACGTCAAAATGAATTAAATTCGAAAATCGGGAGAGCTTCCCGCAATGGACGAACAGGTGAACCGAATCGTGAGCTGGCTAAGGAACAAGATGAAATACAAGAAGACACCGAAGGATTGCGTGATGCCGTCTACGGGAAGTCGGGTCGTATCGGCGACGTTCGATCCTTCGACCGAGCCGGTGAGGAAATGCAGGACTCGAAAGCGGAGCTTGCCAAAGACGATCCCCAGAAAGCCAAACCACATGGCCACTTGGCTGCCGAGGCATTGAGCGATGCAATTAGTGAGATCGAAGGGAAGATGTCAGCCATCGCCTCAGATATGCTGGGCCAACTCGAAAGCCAAGGAAAGGGCTTGGCCAAGCGCCAACGAGAAAACGCTGAAAAGACAGAAGGAGCCGGAGCTGGAAGCGGCGAACCCCTTAAGGGTGAGCAGGACGGAATCAACGAGGAAGCAAAAGATTTGCTTTCGAAGATCGAGCAAGCGGGTATGGCTCTGCGCGACCTCAACGAAAACGCTACCGAAGATTTGTTCCGCTCCGCTCGCGAAGCTCGGGGAAAGGGCATCGAGAAATCCGGTAAAAGAGCTTCCAACGCACTGCTTTACGAAGCTTTCCCCCAAGCCAAGCGCGAGGAAGATAAGGTTGCCGGTGAACTGGAGGATGTTGCCGAGGACCTTGCGGACGTTAAAAGAAAACTCCAAAATCAAGGCAACGCAGCTCTCGCCGAACTGGCGAAGAAACTTCGCGAAACCCAACAACAACTACCCGGCATGGGAGATGAGCAACTCAAGGAGCGGAGCGATGAACTCGCCAAGGCTATAGGTAATTTGCCTGGAGGTGAATCCGATGAACGCGTAAGAAACCTCACTCAATTTTTCGAGCAAGTCGCCATTGATGAAAACCCTAGCCAAGCTCGTTCCGCTGCCTCCGCAGCGGTAGCTCAAGCTTTGGAACTGGTCGAGCAATTCTTCTGGAAGGAATCCGTCGAGGCACGCCTGCGCCGCAACCACGAAACGACTGCCGCCCCGCGCAAGTACAAACGGCAAGTCGAAGAATACTTCCGTCGAATCGCGGAAGGGAATTAAGATGGGTTTCGATTGGCCCGCTCCTCCCGAGTGGTTGGGTATTGTCGGCATTCTACTGCTTGCCGCCACCATCTACCACTTTTCCCGATTACGTGCGTCAGCTCCGGAGCCGACCCGACGGATGGTCATTGCCCTGCGTTCCGTCGCCTTGGCCTTGTTTGCATTTCTTCTCCTGAGACCGTACTGGGAAACTACTTCTCCTGATGCGGAACGCTATCGTTTGGTTGCCTTGGCCGATCTTTCCGGAAGTATGCTCACGAAAGACGTTAAGGATGGCCCCTCTAGGGCAGATCAAATCAAATCGGCGTTGGATGCTTCTTCCCCTGACAGCTGGATTTCCCAAGCCCGCCAGCGACACGAAAAGGTGGAGGCGTTCGGTTTCGACGAAAGAACCGACACTCTCCGTCCCTCGGCTTGGAAACGTCCCGAGGCAGGAAATAAGACTGCCCTAGGCGAAGCCCTCCGCGAAACTCTTGCCAAAGCCAACGACACCGAGGTTCCGGCGGCTGTCATTGTGTTTTCCGATGGTCGCAACAATCAAGGAAGCTCATCTCTGGAGGTGGCCAAGGATTTTCGCACTCGTGGAATTCCCGTAAATGTCGTTGGAGTCGGTGAAGCTCGTGCCGCGGGCGATGTCTCCGTTAGTTTTGCCGACCGCCTTCCACGGGCCATCGCGAAGGAGGAGCTGAAGCTGAGTGGTTTGGTTCGTAATGATTTCGCCAAGAAAACAAGAACTAAGGTACGCCTGCTGGAAGGTGAAAAGCAACTTTTGGAAACCACGGTCAGTCTAGATCCCGGCGAGGAAAAACGTTTGGACTTCGCCCCATTGATTCCCGAGGCGGCAGGCCCTGCTCGATATCGATTGACGGTGGAACCGCCATTGGGGGATCGCGACCCTTCGAATGATTCGGATTCGCTTCTGGTACTCGTGCAACCACCCGAGGTCGTGACCGCCTTATACCTTTCAAATAGGGTCCATCCGCTTTATCCTTTCCTCAAGAGAACTTTGGCGTCCGACGAGCGTTTCGACTTTCGAGCCCTAATCCGAATGAGCGAGAAAACTTTTCATGCCTTTGGAGAAGACCTTAAACCCGAACTACCCGAAGACCCCGAGTTCTGGATGGACTTCGATACAGTGATTCTGGACGCCTCCGTTTTCAGCGATTTGAATGACACTGTGGTGGAAGGCTTGAAGCGATTTGTCCACCGGCGGGGTGGAGGACTCTTGCTGTTCGGACCTGCGAAATTGGCTCGCGAAAAGCTAGGTGGCGTCGCACCCGTTCGCGAAGTTGAGGAATTCCTTGGCAAAGAGGACCGCTCGCTCGTTGCTTTGGAGGAACCGATTTTTGCTCCTGAGGACGAGGCGGGGAAGATGAAACCGTTTCTGCCAGGTCGCCTGCCCGGTTTTTTCGTGACTGAGAAGAATCCAGCAGCCCGGGGCGTTGTGGTTTCAAGAGCCAATGGAAAGGCCGTGCTCGTGCTGCAAGCGTATGGCGCGGGGCGGGTAGGGTACTGGGGGTCGCCTCACGACTGGCGAAGACCTCTGCGAGACGAGAAGGACGGCAAGGAGTTTCGGAAGTTTTGGACTGCCCTTGCGGAGTGGCTAGGTTCAGGCGGCGAGGAAAGGTTGCGGATCGAAGACGAAAACCGTCCGCGGGAAAGAGGAAAGTCCGTCAACCTTGCGGTTGAAACTTTAGGGTCGGACTTCGAGCCTTCCCACGACGCCTTGGTCGAGGCCAAGGTGGAAGGTCCGGACGGTTACGAGCGCACCCTCCACTTGTATCCCGAAGGTGCTGTGGCAGGTCGATACGCGAGCTCCTTTCTGCCCGGGTCGCCAGGGGAGTACAAGGTGACTTACTCGCTCTCGTTTCCAGACGGAGAATCCTTGGAAAGAGAGAACTTTTTGCGAGTGGCTGAAACGGGGGAGGAAAGCATAGACGTATCCTACAACGAACGCGACCTTCGCATGCTAGCGAAATTGACGGGAGGCGATTACTTGAAAATCGATGAACTTGATCCCGGATGGGAACCCAAAATGGCCGAGAATCTTCCTTTACGGATAGATCGAGTCAGCCTTGCCGACAACTGGGTTTTCTTTCTTGTTCTCTTTCTTGCCGCTGGGCTAGAATGGGTATTTCGCAGACAGGCGGGGTTACAATGAGAAATTTTCCAAAAAGATTTGTTTTTGCAGCATTGCTTCCCATCGGTCCCGCAATTACCTGGCAGGCACCTGTTCGGGCTTCACCGACCCCAAGTGCCGTATCCCTCTCGACTAATAATCCTTTCGTATTTGCAGAGGCGAACGCAAGCGTGGAACCCAAGCCGATTCGATCTTCCAAGCAAGAGACTATTGACCAAGCCGGACGAGACTTGCGGCACGTCGAGGAAAGCGTGCGTTCCGGGGCTGCCAGATTATTAGGCAAATACCCCAGTCCCGCTTCCGCGGCCTACCTGACATTTGCCTTGGACGACAGAATTGCCCGTGTCAGGAGAGCTGCCATAGTATCATTGGCCGAGCTTTACCTAAACGGCTTTTACATCTACGAAAAGCCTCTCGTCGAAAAGATCCTGTCCAAACTGGGTGATTCAGACGTCGAAGTTCGACGCGAAGTCTCTGCCCTGATTCCTAGGCTTTCAATTGGACTCTTTCGGTCTTCATTTGAAGTTGTAGAAATCAATGGCCGTCGGGTAGCTAGAGCCTCTCCTGCTACTTTGAGGGCAGATTTGATGGAGATCGCAAAAAAGGCTTTTTTCGATCCAGACGCCATCGTTAGGCAGAACTTACTTAAATATCACTACGCGCTAAGAATCCCTTTGGCGGCTCAAGTTCTTGATCGCTTGTTGTCCGACTCCGATCTCGGCGTTCTTCTCACTGCCTTGAGTCGCGTGCCTAGTTCAACACCTTCCGAAACAGTAGTTCGTCGCGTTGAGAAACTTTCGCGTCATCCCGACGTAGGCGTTCGTAAAAAAGTAGTATCCGTATCCCGAGATTCCAATCGAAGGCATCCTGGTTATCGAGCTATTCTTCGCAAAATGACGATGGACGACGAACCCGCAGTCTTGTCGATGGCCGCAGTAGAACTTGCTCGTCTTGGAGAAAAAGTTGATCCCAAAGTCATTCAGAAAGTTGGCGACTACTTACTAGGCGTGGCCGGTGCCTCCACTCAGGTAATGACTATTCTATATGCCGTTTCCGCTTTTGGTGATGAAGCAATCAAGGTTTACAAGGAGTTGACCGAACACACCAGTTCCAAGATTCGAACCGTGGCTTGGCAACGCCTGCTCACCTTTGAGAATGGTTGGCAACAGCCCCAAGTTTGGTTACCTGCACTGGCTGACCGCGACAAGACCGTTCGCCGCGCCATTGTGGCTAACCTTAACGCTAGATCCAGAAACTTCGACCTCATCACAATGGAGCAGCTTGTCTCAAGTGATTTCGTCGATGTGAGGATCTTTGCCGCAAGTTGTCTATTCACCGCGCGCAAGAATGCGGCGGAAGAAGTGGCTTTCGATTTGCTGATAGATGAAGACACCGGCGTACGAGCTCAAACGATTCGAGCTCTTGCCTCGCGTAGAGCTCCTGGTTGGTTGAAAATAATGTCCAACTCCCTGCTCGACGATGAATACGTAATTAAACGCGCCGCCTTGGATGGTTTACTCGGAGATCAATTACAGGGAGTAAAAGCCATCCGCAAGTTCGTGAGCGAGCACCCAATGGATCCAATTACGCCACTTGCATTGGCCGAACTGAAAAGTAGAGGAATCTAAACCAATGAGACTACCCGTTTACCTATTGATAGCGATTGCGACATCCCTTGGCAGTCTTGACCTACGATCCACTCCGCCTGCTCGCGATGCCATTCGCATCGTCCAACTCCTTCGTAGCGACAATGTTTTGCGCCGTTACCCAGATGCATTGCCTAGCTTGCTCAGACACATGAATAAGGAAACCACAGCCCGCTTCGATACGGATCCTCTCTTCATACAATCCCTTGAGGACGAGCAGCTTTCTCAAAACCCCATCCTTTACATAAACTGTGACGAACAACCCAACCTCGAGTTCTCCGACGGTGAAAAACAAGCTCTTCGCGAGTACCTGGAGAGAGGCGGGTTTCTCTATCTCGATGCGGGAATCAAAGCATCCTTCCTAGGGAGTGATCTTGGTCACAGTTATGCCGCTTGGGAAGAACGCCCCGAGGTAAAAGAACTCTTTGCCAATGTTTTTCCCGAAAAGGTTTTCGTTCCTTTGCAAAGAGACCACGAGCTATTCCGCAGTT
>Ga0315322_10002762_pt1 | contig 13622 bp, 10 predicted proteins | sample M110021515metaG_FD_203461 | JGI IMG/M metagenome (GOLD analysis project Ga0315322, IMG submission 203461) | Ammonia-oxidizing marine archaeal communities from Monterey Bay, California, United States - M1 100m 21515 | ecosystem: Environmental > Aquatic > Marine > Intertidal zone | place: USA... | reverse complement strand
TTGAAGAGTCTGATGATGATTCAGGTGAGGTTGTTTCTGAAGGTGATTCGGTCGAAGAATCTGATGATGACTTAGATAAATTGGATGGCCAGATAGAAGATAATAGCGTTGCAGCTGAAGATTCTGTCGAAGAGGGTGGACTCGAAGATACAAACGGCTAGTCTATTGAATCGGGAAAAGTGACAATGAGAAGCTAATGAGCATATAGGACAAACGAGCCAGTCGGCTCGAGAATAAGAGAAGAAAATAAATTGCCAGCTAAAGTACGTGTCTATGAACTCGCAAGAGAATTGGACATAACAAATAAACAAATAATTGCTTTATGTGAGTCCCTAGGGATAGATGCTAAGAGTCATTCATCAAGTCTTGTTGAAGTACAAGCCGACCGAGTCCGGAAGAAAGCTGAGAGTGATGGTTTAGTAAAATCAAAGCCAACTTCAAGCGATTCGCAGTCTACAACTATCGGGTCAGCAGAAGATAAAGAATCAAAAAACTCTGAGGCTAAAACGGTTTCCAAATCTGTTAGTTCCAAAAAACCACCACCTAAGAAAACAAAGCCCCCGAGTTTAGAACGGGGTGTGGAGCAAGAAAAAGGAATTGATAACCCGATTGTAAGTTCAAGAAAACCAACTGGGGCATCTAAAGATGAAGCTACTGAAGCTACTGAAGCTACTGAAGCTACTGAAGCTACTGAAGCTACTGAAGCTACTGAAGCTACTGAAGCTCAAACTGAACCTGAAAAAAAATCGAAACAACCAAGTAAGTTAGTAGGGAAACCATCTGCTGATGCACCCTCAAAGCCTGCGACTTCTCAGCGACCAGCACCGCCTCCTCAGTCGGCAAGTGGAAAACCGATTCCACCCCCACCTTCACCTCGATCAAAATCGGGTAGACCAATTCCTCCTCCCCCTGGTAAAGGAGGGAGAGGCCCAGTACGACCCGATGAGAAGAGTAGATCCAACTACCCGCGCCGACCAGGTGGGCAGACTGCAGGCCCAGGAGGGCAAAGGACAGGAACTGGCAGATCTCAAGGTGCGACAAGACCCGGTGGAGGTCCAGTCCCACCTTTCTTCCCTAAGCCAAGTGGTGATGGAAAGCCTTCTACTGGGAAACCGGGAGGCGGGCGCCCCGGGGGGCCGAACCAGAGGCCGCAAAGAAAGAAGAAAAGTAGGCGAAGAAGGAGACAGGAAGAGCTCCAACCGATGGATACACCTGCCTACACCCCTGAAGATGCTCCTGTGCCAGAAGGGGAGGTTGCAATTGAACGAGCGTCATCTTCAATTGACGTAGCTCCGAAGCTAAACCGAACAACGGCAGATGTGGTTAGATTCCTAATGGAACAAGGAGAAATGGTCACCGCTACTCAATCTTTGACAGATGACATGATTGAATTGTTTGCTGCTGAGATTGGGGCAGAAGTACGGCTAGTTGACCCAGGTGAGGAACAAGAAATTGAATTACAAAAGAAATTAGAAATAACAGATGTATCTTCAGAAACAGAGAAATTGCCACAGCGACCTCCGGTGATAACCGTTATGGGACACGTTGACCATGGGAAGACGAAGTTACTCGATCAGATTCGTCAAGCAAATATTGTCGCTGGGGAAGCCGGAGGTATAACCCAGCACATAGGGGCATATCAGGTACAAGTTGGAAGCCAATTACTAACATTTATCGATACACCAGGACACGCTGCTTTTACAGCAATGAGGGCTAGAGGAGCAGAAGCCACAGACATCGTTATTCTTGTTGTAGCCGCTGATGATGGGGTGATGCCCCAGACTATTGAAGCATTAAATCATGCGAAAGCTGCAGGAGTCCCAATTATTGTTGCGGTGAACAAAATTGATCTTGAAAGTGCTGATCCTCAAAGAGTTCTTGGTGAGTTATCAGAACATGAACTCGTTCCAGAAGCATGGGGAGGAGAAACAATTGTTGTTGAAATATCTGCCCTTGAGAACCTTGGCATACCTGAGCTCTTAGAAAATCTGAATTTATTGGCTGAAGTCGAAGACCTTAGAGCATCCCCTGAAGGGAGGGCCTCTGGAGTGGTACTTGAATCACATCTAGATATTGGGCGTGGCCCAGTCGCCACTGTGCTCGTCCAGCGCGGAACATTGTCGGTGGGAGACCCTATCGTCGCAGGACCTTCATGGGGAAGGGTCCGAGCACTCGTTTCCGATACGGGCGAGCAAGTTAAATCTGCTGGCCCGTCGCGTCCAGTCCAAGTATTAGGAATGTCAGACGTTGCTATTGCTGGCGACGAATTTGTGGTGGCACCCGATGAACGAACAGCTCGAGACGTCGCTGATACTAGAGAGCATTATCACAGAGTCGCCTCAATAGGCCGTGACTCAGCATCTGGTTCGGGAGGTGGGAAACTTGAAGACCTCTTTAGTCAAATAAGTTCCGGTGAGCAAGCAACCCTTAATTTGATTCTTAAAGCTGACGTAAATGGTTCGCTAGAAGCTGTACGAGAAAGCATAAAGAAACTTGAAAGAGAAGAAGTAAAAGTTTCGTTTGTGCACGTAGGGGTTGGAGCTATAACAGAAAATGATATTCAACTAGCAGCAACTTCAAATTCTACGGTTTTAGGTTTCAATGTTCGACCAGACCGTAAAGCAAGAGAAATGGCAGACCAAGAACAGGTAGAGATAAGGAATTATGAAATTATCTACAAACTACTTGAAGATATCGAGTCAGCCATGGTCGGAATGCTTGTTCCCGAATATGAAGAAATAGTTACCGGAGAAGCTGAAGTAAGAGAGATCTATAGAATCCCGAGAATTGGAGCAATCGCAGGTTGCTATGTGCTTGACGGGAAAATCACACGTGGGTCAAAGGTTCGATTCCTTCGAGAAGGAACGATTATCTGGAAGGGCGATATTGCATCACTCAGAAGGTTCAAGGATGACGTTCCGGAAGTGGCAGCAGGTTACGAATGCGGAATTGGTTTATCAGACTTCCAAGACTTAAAGAGCGGTGACATCATAGAAACCTACGAAGAAAAAGAGATCGAAATAACCTAGTTGATTAGGTCAAGAGTTTTCGGAGTTTGCAATGGCTAGAAGGCGTACAAACAGAACAAAAGACTATCAACGAAGTGCTCGGCTTAATGAGCTGCTTAGAGAGGTCATAGCCGAAGAACTAGAAAAAATAGATGATGATGAGTTAGATATGGTTAGCATTTCCGCAGTACAAGTTGACAATGAACTTACCAAGGCCAGGATTTATCTTTCGACTCTTTCAGAGGAACCAGATCTAGTCTTAAGCCAAATGAATCGTTACAAAGGGAAACTGCGAAAAGCTATCGGGAGCCAAGCAAGGATCAGAAGAGTACCTGAATTGGTTTTTTTCATTGACCCAGCAATTACAACTGGTGGCCGAATAGATGAAATCCTTTTTGAGATTGAAACAAATAAGAATAGAACTACAAATGACGAAACTCAGCTCTAAAAACGGGTTTGCCATTATTGACAAAGATCCTGGGTGGACAAGTCATGATGTAGTAGCGCGAGCAAGGAAAATACTTGACACAAGGAAAATAGGCCACTCAGGAACACTCGACCCCCCAGCTACCGGCGTTTTAATCTTAGGTATCGGTAAAGCAACTAGGCTACTCAGGTTTATTACAGATCTACGAAAAGAATATGTAGCGACAATGGTACTTGGGTCCGAAACAGACACACTAGATGCTGACGGCGAAATTACTGAAACTACAGAAATCTTGCCTTCTTTGTCCCAACTCCAAGAAAGTGCCCGCACTTACGTTGGCGATATCCAGCAAGTTCCTCCGATGGTTTCAGCTGTAAAAATCAAAGGTAAACGTCTTTACCAACTAGCACGAGAAGGTAAAGAAGTTCACCGAGACCCGAGAAATGTGACAATCCATCACATAGCAATAGATCAGTCATCGGAAAATAATGTTTACCAAATAAAAGTTTCCTGCGGTTCCGGAACCTATATTCGCTCCCTCGTCTCTGATATCGCAAAGAGCTCGGGGTCTCTGGCACATGTAGGCACACTTCGGAGGACAGCGATCGGCTCATTCGGTGAATCACTCGCAAACCCAATTGATGGAGTGGAAATAATTAGTATGTCAGAAGGGCTTCGTGATTACGAAAAGGTAGCAGTGAACGCTGACGTAGGTGAACGAATCAAAGTCGGTGCAGTCATGGGAAAAGAGAAACTAGGGATCCACTCCGGTAGCGGACCATGGCCAATTGTTGACGCAAATGGTGAACTACTCGCCGTGTATGAGAACTACAACCACGATACTGTTAAGCCTGCTGTTGTAATCTCGCAGGATTAACGATTATGGCAAGAGTAAGACCCGAAACAAAGATAATTAGGTTATGACAGGAATTAAGATAATTAAAGATGGGGAAGGATTACCAGAATCTCTTTCGGGAACTGTTGCAACAATTGGGGTTTTCGACGGGGTGCACCTCGGCCATCAACAACTGATTGCCTTGGTAGTGGAAAAGGCTAAATCGTTGGGACTCCACTCTGCATTAGTAACTTTCGACCAACACCCTACTCGGGTGACAAGCCCCGAAAATGCGCCTAAAACGCTTACGGAACTTGAGAGAAAGTTAGAACTCTTTCAAGAAAATGGTATTGATTATGTGTATCTAATTGAATTTGACCAAAGACGATCAGAAACAAAAGCCGTAGAGTTTTTTGAACAAGTTTTTGTCGCAGGGGTAAATGCGAAATTTCTTTATGTTGGAGAAGACTTTCAATTTGGTTACAGAAAGCAAGGTGATGTTGCGCTTCTCAAAGAGGAAGGCAAAAAAAACGACATTAGTGTCTCGGGAATTCCGTTGATTCAAGATCACGTAAATGATGATGGACCAATTTCGTCAACAGCCATAAGAAAGAACATTGAGAATGGAGAAATCCTCCTTGCCAATAAAAAACTTGGACGCATGTTCGAATTGCAAGGAAAAGTTGTCGCCGGAGATGGTAGAGGAAAATCTATCGGATTCCCTACAGCGAATTTAGCCGTCTCTGGGCAATTAATGGTTCCCAGAGAAGGTGTATACGCTGCCTGGTGTGAGAAAGAAGATGGTTCAAGAGCGAAAGCGGCAGTGAACATTGGACGCAGACCAACATTTGAAGAAGACGCTCAAATCTCTTCAATTGAAGCGCATTTACTTGATTTCACTGGAGATCTCTATGGCCAAATTTGTAGATTGCACTTCGTGCAAAGAATACGTGAAGAAAGAAAATTTTCGGGGGTTCAAGAATTTCAAAACCAACTTAAAATAGACCTATTCGCTATAAGGGAAATCTTAAATCAATAATTCAAAAAAGTGTGAATAGCTTCGGTTCGTATCAAGTAGTCCTTTGCGCATGATTGTGGTTACAATACAAAACGCTCAACTGTTCGACAATCGGCATGAGAGCAGGGTCAGATACCCAAAAGGAAAATAAATGGCTGCAAATTTAAAACCAAAAGACACAACTATTCAGGAACATCAACTCCATGAATCAGATACTGGTTCCCCTGAGGTTCAGATAGCTTTACTCACAGATAGGATCGACCATCTTACTGAGCATCTTAAGGTTCATAAAAAAGATCATCACAGTCGCAGAGGACTACTGATGCTTGTAGGTCGAAGAAGAAGAATGCTTGATTACGTCAAAAAAAATGATGTAGAAAGATATAGAAATCTAATCGCCAAATTAGGATTACGACGATAGAGAAATCTTTAAGGTAAGATTAGAGAAGCTCATTTAACTGAGCGAAACTGAAAATAAAAAATATCAACAACGAATGGTCAGCTGCCAGTTGAAAGAGCCTGATGGAAACAGACCCTTTCAACTGGGAAGCTGGACTCCGATGTTGATGTCCGGAGGATCGTCCACTGGGCAAATAAGTGAGACATTGTCTCAAAAGGAGTACAAAATGGCGGAAGCCATAACAGTCAATGGCGCAGTTGGTGCCGAAGACAAAATAATGACATTAGAAACAGGTGTATTGGCGAATCTTGCCAATGGCGCCGTAGTAGTAAAAATAGGAAACACCACAGTTCTTGTTACAGCAACGTCAAATAAGAATGTTAGGCCAGGGACAGATTTCTTCCCCCTAACAGTTGACTTTGAGGAACGCAGTTATGCGGCAGGGAAAATACCGGGATCATTCTTTAGACGAGAAGGAAGAGCGAGCGAAACAGCAATTCTGGCATGTCGCCTTACTGATAGACCCCTACGACCATTATTTCCAGAGGGTTTCAGAAATGATGTTCATATAGTCGCAACCGTATTAGGAGCTGACCAAGAAAACCCGTATGACGTTCCTGCTATAAATGCAGCTTCAGCCGCATTATGCATTTCAGGCATACCATTTCAAGGACCTCTAGGATGTGTTCGAATAGCCTATGATCAAGATGGCGAGTGGATTCCTCACCCAACGTATGAAGAAGGAGAGCAGGCAACATTTGAAATGGTTGTAGCTGGACGTCTTTTGGAAGACGGAGACGTCGCCGTGATGATGGTAGAAGCAGGAGGTACTGAAAACTCATGGAAGTACTTCGAAGCCGGAGCCCCTAAGGTCGATGAAAAGGTACTGGCAGAAGGGTTAGATTTTTCTAAAGGACCTATCAAAGACGCTATAGCCCTACAAAAGGAACTAATCGAAAATGTCGGGGCAGCAGAAACAATGGAATTCGTTCTTGCAGTTGATTATGCACCTGAAATCATGGACGCAGTTCAAGAAGTAGGTTCAGAGAAAATTGCTGCCAGCCAACAAATTGCCGATAAAGCTCAACGCGGTGAAGCAGAGGCGCAAGCATCCTCAGAGATCCTTGAAACTCTTGTTGAACGGTTCGCTGATATAGAGAATGCACAAACCCAAATTAAGGCAGCGATTCGTTCGCTAACAAAGGCTTTAGTCCGGAAACGAATAGTTGAAGAGGGACTCCGTATTGACGGAAGAACCCCTACAGATCTTCGTAGCCTTTCATCGGATGTTGAAATCCTACCTACTGCTCACGGTTCAGGCTTATTTCAGCGAGGTGAAACTCAGGTGCTGAACATTACGACACTTGGAACTAAGCGCATGGATCAGATGATTGATGGGATTGACCCCATAACTCGGAAACGTTACATGCATCATTACAATTTCCCTCCATTCTCAACTGGAGAAGCAGGATTTATGCGAGGACCCAAGCGTCGAGAAATCGGTCATGGTGCCTTAGCCGAACGAGCTCTTTTGCCAGTTGTCCCGAGCGAAGACGAATGGCCTTATACCCTAAGACTAGTGTCAGACGTATTGTCCTCAAATGGTTCAACTTCCATGGCATCTGTTTGCTCATCGACGCTTTCTATGATGGATGCCGGTGTGCCAATCAAGTCTCCAGTAGCAGGTATAGCTATGGGTCTAGTGTACGCAGAGGGCAAATACACCACGCTTACTGATATTCTTGGGGCAGAAGATGCCTTTGGGGATATGGATTTCAAGGTAGCGGGTACATCTGAATTCATAACCGCACTGCAACTTGATACCAAGATTGAAGGTATCCCTGCAGATGTGTTAGCGGCTGCGCTAGATCAAGCTAAGGATGCCAGAATGCAAATTCTAGAATCCATGGCTGGAGCTATTTCAGAACCTCGGGAAGATGTTCGTGATGTGGCGCCAAAGATTATTAGCTTTGAAATACCTCTTGACAAAATTGGCGAAGTGATTGGACCTAAAGGGAAAGTTATTAATGCCATCCAGCAAGAAACTGGAGCAGAGGTCATTGTCGATGATGATGGCGTTATGGGAACAGTTTCTATAGCCGGAACTGACAGAGACGCAGTCTATGAAGCTGAACGGCAGATTAATTTAATTCTTGACCCACCTACAGCAGATGTCGGGGGAGTGTACGACGGAAAAGTTGTGAATATCACTAACTTTGGAGCCTTTGTGAACATTTTGCCAGGGCGTGATGGCCTTCTTCATATCTCTAAAATCGGTAGAGGAAAGAGAATTAATCGAGTGGAAGATGTTCTAGAACTCGGGCAGCAAATTGAAGTTCGAGTTGAAGATATTGATCCAAATGGAAAAGTCAGCCTTGTTTTGACTGGTGATGGCGAGTCTAAAGAGTCTAAAGATTCTAAAGATTCTAAAGATTCTAAAGATTCTAAAGATTCTAAAGATTCTAAAGATTCTAAAGATTCAGCCCCATCAAAGAATGAGGAAACTGAAACTTCCGGGGAAAACCAAGCAAGTTTTGAGGATGAGTTTGAGGAAAGTCTTGCTGAGGAACTCGGTGATCTAGGTCCTAAAGCAATTGGCGGCAATCGGCAGTCCAGTGGAAATAGGCGAAATAAAGGTCGTGGTGGACGAGGCAGGTAGTTAAGATCGCCTCCTCGCTAACCTTTTAATTTTAATATGCCCCTGATGGCGTTCACTCATGGCAGAATTAATGTATGACAAAGATTAGAGTTGGAGTAATTGGCGCAGCTGGGCGTATGGGTGCAACTGTTTGCCAAGCTGTTCTTAATGATCCCGCAACTTCTTTGGAACTCGCTGTGGATGAAAATGCGGTCGGAGACACAATAGATAATTGCGAAATAGAAATTCAGGAAGACCTTTCAAATATTGAAGATGTAAATGTTGTCGTTGATTTTACGGTGGCTGATGCATCACGAAAGACCCTTCCTTTTCTTGCAGCAAGAGGTATTCACGCAGTGGTTGGAACAAGTGGCCTAGACATGAAAGACCTCCAGAATCTAAGGCAATGTTTCACACAGAGTAATTGCGTTATTGTCCCCAATTTTTCAATAAGCGCTGTTCTTATGATGAGGCTTGCCGAAATTGCTGCACCGCACTTTGACACTATAGAAATTATCGAATACCACCACAATGAAAAGATTGATGCTCCTTCTGGGACTGCAATAGCTACAGCTGAAAAACTACAAGCGGCATCCAATGACCTTCGGGCTGATCCGACTAGCGACATGGTTCTTGAAGGGGCCCGAGGAGCTAAGGGTCAGACACAGATCCCTATTCATAGCGTACGCATGGAAGGGATGCTGGCTCATCAAGAAGTTCTTTTGGGAACTTTAGGTCAGACATTGACCATTCGACAGGATAGCTCTGATAGATCTTCATTCATGCCTGGAGTTATTATGGCTATTAAAGGAATCGGTAGATTAGAAGGTGTAAATGTCGGCCTTGAAACCTTAATGGATGTCTAAAAGAATTCTCACAACCATATTAGTAATCGCCGCAGTGGTGACAATGGTAATTCTGGGGTTCTGGCAACTAGATCGTCACTCCCAAAAAACTGAAATTAACGAAAGAATAAGCTCTAGATTAGTGCAACCATCAATTGACTTGGATGGCTTCATCGAAGAAAGCACTTCTCAGATTGCAGCTTCAGAGTATGAGTATCGTGCAATCACTGTCTCGGGGAACTATAAACAGTCTGACAGTATCCTTGTTAGAAATCGATCTTTCAATGGGGTACCAGGTTTCTGGTTTCTTACTCCTCTGGAGCTAGAGAGCGGATCATTTGTAATCGTTAACAGGGGGTGGATCCCTATCTCTGCAGAGGATTACCTAGATTCCAAAACCTCGGCCGTAGAGATAGCAGGGTTTCTTCGAAAAACCGAATCAGCAAAAGGTCTCCAGAAAGCGGATCCAGAGGAGATAGATCTCGACAGTCTAGGGAGAGTGGACCTAATCAGGTATGAGAAAGAGTTAGGTTACGAAATTTTCCCAATGCATATTCAATTAACTGAGCAAAGTCCTGACCAAATAGATAACTTTCCTAGAATCTTGGACATACCGGAGTTTAAAGAAAGACAGCATCTAAATTATGCGGTGCAGTGGTTTATTTTCGCAACCATCGCTGCATCAGGTTATCCCTTAGTTATTTATAGAAATAAAAAGAATCGCAATAAAGCTCTAGGTCAATCTGACATTCCGATTGACTATCTCTAATTCAAAAATTGCAAAGAAATAGTCTTAGGACTGCTAGCCTCCTTAAAGAAGATGAAAGGAAAAGGTATGCCTAAGTTTGGAAGAGTACTCACGGCAATGGTTACGCCTTTCACTGATTCGGGTGATTTGGATTTAGAAGAGGCATCTCGGCTCGCGCGGTGGTTAGTTGAAAACGGAAATGACGGTCTTGTAATTGCGGGAACAACTGGCGAGTCACCAACACTTACCCATGATGAACAAATTGCTTTGATAGAAGCTGTAGCGGAAGCGGTCGATGCACCTGTCATTGCAGGAACGGGAAGCAATGACACCAAGGCTGCAATAGAGTTGACCAAACGAGCTGAAAAGGTTGGTGCAGCAGGGATTTTGAGTGTTACCCCCTATTACAACCGACCGCCACAAAGCGGACTAACAGCGCACTTTTCTCGTATTGCAGCAGCCACAGAACTGCCAGTTATGTTGTACGACATCCCTGTCCGTAGCGGTAAAAAAATAGAAACTGAAACATTGCTTGAGCTCGCACATACTGTAAGCAATATTGTCGCTTTGAAAGATGCAGCTGGAGACCCTGGAGAAACAGCCGTATTCCTTTCACAAGCGCCAGAAAATTTTGAAGTATATTCTGGCGATGATTCGCTTAATCTTGCCCTTTTGGCAATTGGCGCTGTTGGTGTTGTTGGTGTCGCAACCCACTGGACAGGGAAAGAGCACCAAAACCTTGTAAAAGCTCTCTTTGGCGGGGACCTCGAACAAGCTCAACAGATAAATGCGTCTTTGCAGCCATCATTTGCTTACGAGTCATCCATAGATGCGCCTAACCCTATCCCAGCGAAGGTAATGATGAACTTACTTGGCTTTAATGTAGGCCTTGGGCGTCCACCAATGGATGTAATGCCGGAAGGATTACAAGAACTAGCGAAAAGCGTTGTTTCTCAGACTTTAATTGGGAAATCAATGGAAATTTCATAAGACGATTCTCGAATTTATGAATGACAGCGTTACAGTTACTTTCCTGGGTGGACTAGGTGATATTGGCCGAAATTGTGCTGCGATTGAAGCTCGGAACCAAATCCTACTTCTTGATTGTGGACAACTTTTCCCTGATGAGCTAATGCCTGGAGCCCACACGGTGCTCCCCGATTTTAGTTACCTGAACGGCCAAACTGAAAAAATAGTTGGCTGCATAGTAACCCATGCCCATGAAGACCATATCGGGGCATTATCACATGCGCTCAGACTGACTGAATTTCCTATTTATGGGTCACCATTTACGTTGGGGATGGTAAGACATCGTCTAAATGAAGCAAACTTAATGGGGAAAACCGAACTCATCCCTATACAGGATGGTGACGTCGTAAGTATCGGTGATTTTCAATGTGAATTTTTGCCCGTAACTCACTCAATTCCGAGAGGACTTATTTCAGCGATTAACACTCCACAAGGAATTATCCTCCACTCAAGTGATTTTAAATTAGACCTAAACCCCATTGATGGCAGGCTCACTGATCTTGAGAGAATTTCAGAAATATCTAGGAACCCTGGGATCAAGCTACTTCTCTGTGACTCAACGAATGCTGAGATACCAGGAAGTGGGATCTCAGAAACCGACGTAGGCGCAGAGCTGCAAAAAGTTTTTCATTTACATGAGGATAAACGGATTATCACAGCGTGTTTTTCAAGCCATATTCATAGAGTCCAGCAGATAGTTAGGATTGCCGTTGAGCAGGGAAGAAAAATAGCAGCTCTAGGTTTTTCCATGAGAAGAAACGTAGGCTTGGCAAGAGAATTGGGGATTCTCTCTATATCGGAAAACGACCTTATCGATATTTCGGAAGTAGATTCTTACCCACCTCATGAAATCTGTGTGATAAGTACCGGTTCTCAAGCAGAACCTAGGTCGTCGCTAGGATTAGCAGCCAATGGGAACGGGCGTTGGTTAACAATAGGGTCTGAAGACACAGTAATTCTTTCATCGCGGATGATACCTGGGAACGAAAAACGTATCGGGAGAATGATAAACAACTTAAATAGTCGAGGCGCAACTGTCCTCAGCGCTGATTTTTTAGCCATTCATACTAGCGGTCATGGCCAACAAGATGAACTCGCAACCTTGCATGAGGCAGCGAACCCAGAATGGCTTGTTCCTGTTCACGGAGAATATCGTCACTTATTAGCGCACAAAGACCTTGCCGTTAGGAATGGCATGGAACCTAAAAAAGTCCTTCTTGCAGTAGATGGAGACCAAGTAGTGCTTAACGACGATGGTTTGGTACTGGAGGAGAAAGTATGCGAAGGGGCATACGTATTCTCCCAAGGTTCTATAACGGAGAGAGAACATGGTGTTTTCTCCGAGCGAACGACACTGGGAGAAGAAGGTTGTGTCATAGCAAGCCTGACCGTTGATCTGCAAAATTATGAAGTAGTCGCTACTCCAACTGTTCTAAGTAAGGGCTGGCTAAATGATGGCATAGCCAGAGAATTCGAATCAGAAATCGAAGATATATTACTAGAAGAGATAGAAGAGTTGCTTGCTGTCCATGACCAAATTACGCAAGATTTGCTTAGACAAAGGGTTAGGAGAGTTACCGGAGGGTACGTCAATGAAAGAACTAAACGACGTCCTATGATCATTCCTATAGTTGACCTCGTATGAGATAAAACTAATAGGGAGCTTTTGGTTTCATCAGTCGCTAGATATACCCAAAAAACCATGTGGATAGTGTTACCGTTGAGCTTATTGTGGCTAAATCTAAAGAGAAATCCGGCAGAATTTTAAAATCATCCCTTAAGAACGGAAAAGCAGAAGAATCGAGCCGGAGAGAAAAAACATCTAAAAAAAATAGATCACAAGAACGAAAAAAGCCAGGAAGGTCCATAGCGAAAGTTACAGGAAGAACCTTCCAATCAGCTTTTTCTGGTCACAAAACAGATCTGATAAGTCTTGGGTTGGTTGTAATCGGGTTAGTTGCAGCTCTTGGACTGTACTTTGGTACAGCAGGGATAGTAGGGAAAGCCCTAGGGCCATGGGTATTTCGTTCAATTTTTGGCTTTGTCGGGTATGCAGCTCCGGTTGCATTAATCACAGCTGGTGTCTATTTAACATTTGAACTTCCTATTGAAGATGAATCATCAGATCAGGTAGAACCGACCGTTCGCTTTGCCCCTGTTTTTATTGGAAGCTTATTTGTTTTCTCGGCGGTCTGCGGACTTTCGCATCTGAACTCTGATTCAGGCAACTATGGGCTTTCCAATGTAGGAGAACTCAAGGAAGGCGGAGGGATACTGGGCTATCTAGTCGGAGCCCCTCTCCGTGCTGCCTTCGAGCAAATTGGTGCCACATTTGTTCTAATAGCTATCGGCCTTATAGGGATCATCGTGATAACTGGCATGACTTTTCGACAATCATTGTCCAAGGTATGGATTCTTCTACGGGGTTTATTCAGAGGGATTTCAAATGCGATTTACCTTGCGATGGGGGAAACTAGGGAAGAGATCGCTCAACGAAAAAGAGTTTCTGATAACCCCCTTATTCAAATAGATGGAGAGACTAGGCCGGTTGGAAAGGAAAAGAAGACTCTAAAAAAGGTAAAAGAGGATCGAGAGAATCAGGTTTTCGGTGAAGAAGAAACATTAGACCAGGCTAAAGAAGAAACCGGAAAGAAAGAAGGTAAAGCGAAAGGTC
>Ga0315322_10002759_pt1 | contig 13625 bp, 12 predicted proteins | sample M110021515metaG_FD_203461 | JGI IMG/M metagenome (GOLD analysis project Ga0315322, IMG submission 203461) | Ammonia-oxidizing marine archaeal communities from Monterey Bay, California, United States - M1 100m 21515 | ecosystem: Environmental > Aquatic > Marine > Intertidal zone | place: USA... | reverse complement strand
CGCCAACTTTAAAATTCTCGATCACAATATCTGCTTGTGAAATGAGATCATGTAAGCCCCTGAGATGCTCATCGTTGTTGAAGTCTACGATCTTGCTTGATTTGCCTCGATTTGCGCCATGGAAATATGCAGCAGCTTTATCACCGACTTTTTCAATGAAAGGTGGCCTCCATTTACGGGTATCATCCCCATTAGGACTTTCAATTTTGGTGACTTTAGCACCAAGATCGGCAAGCGCTTGACCGATCCAGGGATCGGCAAGAATCTTCGCTAGTTCTACCACAATTAAGCAGTTTAATGGGGAATTCAATGTGGGCTCTTCGGTCGCGCATATGCATCTAAATTCTTAGCAGAGGTTAAGTTTCCAGGCCGCGATACAAGCAAAGTTTATCACTTGTATATCAGCATAAAAAAATCTCGGCATTTCGGAAATTTCAAATTTATAGATTGTAGTATCCGTATTGACAGATCTCATTTATCATAATAATCGTTAGTATACAAACGGTTTTAAGGAGACGCTTTGATATGACATTTATCGTCACAGATGGCTGCATAAACTGCAAGTACAAGGATTGTATTGAGGTGTGTCCGGTCGACTGTTTTTACGAAGGTGAAAACATGGTCGTGATCCATCCTGACGAATGTATTGATTGCGCTGTTTGTGAGCCGGAATGCCCTGTCGATGCGATCAAACCTGACACGGTGGATGGTGCTCAGTTCTGGATCGATTTGAATAAAAAATATGCCGAGAAGTGGCCCAACATTAATGAACAGAGCGAACCATGCGCAGACAGAGAGGAGTGGGCAAACAAGCCTGACAAATTACCTTTGCTGTCCGAAGCGCCAGCCAAATAAGAAGAGAGATCAAAAATGTCCGTAGCTGTATTACAAACAAAACCAGAAGAATTTCCGATCCCAGAAGGCGTCTTCGCTGAGACGGTGACAGAAGTAAAGCACTACACGGACAATCTCTTTCGTTTTCGCACGACACGTTCCGATAGTCTGAGATTTCGCTCAGGTGAGTTTGTTATGATCGGCCTGCTAAATGCCAAAAAGCCGGTTTACCGCGCCTATTCGGTTGCGTCTCCGAACTGGGATGAAAACCTAGAATTTTTCTCCATCAAGGTGCCGAACGGTCCGCTCACAGAGCATCTTCAGAAAATTCAACCTGGCCATACGATCCTTATTCGCAAAAAGCCCACGGGCACGCTTGTTAATGACGCATTGATCCCTGGCAAGCGTCTCTGGATGTTTTCGACAGGGACAGGGATTGCGCCCTTTGCCTCCTTGATCCGTGATCCAGAGACCTATGACAAGTTCGAAGAGGTTATTCTCACACATACCTGCCGTGAAGTTACGGAATTGAAATACGGACAGGATTTGATCAAGGAAATCAAGGACGATCCCCTGGTTGGAGAGCTGACCGAAGGGCGTTTGCGCTACTACTGCACAACAACACGCGAAGAGTATCCATTCATGGGTCGGATTACCGACTTGATGAAAAGCGGAAAGCTATTTGAGGATCTTGGGGTTGATCCCATCAACCTGGAAGTTGATCGCGGAATGATCTGCGGCTCGATGGCAATGCTCAATGAAACGAAAGAAATTTTAGAAAGCTTTGGTCTCGAAGAGGGTGCACGCAGCAAACCCGCAAGCTTTGTGATTGAACGTGCATTTGTAGGATAAGATAAAAGAGGCATGGCACCATGAAAGAGCTTGAGGCGAAAAGTAAACCAAATTTGTCATCCTTTAACTGGGAAGATCCGCTGCTGCTTGATGCACAGCTTGAAGACGATGAAAGAATGATCCGTGACAGCGCCCGCGCCTATGCTCAGGAAAAACTACAGCCGAGGGTGATCGAAGCCTACCGTGAGGAAAAAGCAGAGCCGGGCATCTTTGCCGAAATGGGTGAAATGGGGCTGTTAGGCTCGACCATTCCTGAAGAGTATGGCGGCATCGGCGCAGGCTATGTTGCTTACGGCTTGGTGGCGCGCGAAATCGAACGTGTGGATTCGGGCTACCGGTCAATGATGTCGGTGCAGTCCTCTTTGGTGATGTACCCGATTTATGCTTATGGCACCGAAGAACAGCGGCAAAAATATCTACCCAAACTTGCCGCAGGCGAATGGATCGGCTGCTTTGGCCTGACCGAACCAGATGCCGGATCGGACCCTGCCGGCATGAAAACCCGGGCCGAAAAAGTACAGGGCGGCTATGTTCTGAACGGCTCGAAAATGTGGATTTCCAATTCACCATTTGCAGATGTATTCGTGGTCTGGGCCAAATCAGACGCCCATGACGGAAAAATCCGCGGCTTTGTTCTGGAAAAAGGCACTAAGGGTCTCAGTGCCCCAAAGATCAAGGGCAAGCTGTCGCTGCGGGCCTCGACCACGGGAGAGATTGTTTTGGACAATGTCGAGGTCGGCGAAGACGCGCTGCTGCCCAATGTCGAAGGCCTAAAAGGTCCGTTCGGCTGTTTGAACCGTGCCCGCTATGGCATTGCATGGGGGGTTATGGGCGCGGCCGAGTTTTGCTGGACGGGCGCACGGCAATACGGGCTAGACCGCAAACAGTTCGGCAAGCCACTGGCGCAAACCCAGCTGTTTCAAAAAAAGCTGGCCGATATGCAGACCGAAATAACACTTGGACTGCAAGCGGCGCTGCGTGTAGGGCGCCTGATGGACGACGCCTCGGCTGCGCCTGAAATGATTTCCCTGATCAAACGCAACAATTGCGGCAAGGCTTTGGATATGGCGCGTATGGCGCGTGATATGCATGGCGGCAACGGCATTAGCGAAGAGTTTCAGGTGATCCGCCATATGATGAATTTGGAAACAGTCAACACATATGAGGGCACGCATGATGTGCACGCGTTGATCTTGGGTCGGGCGCAAACCGGCCTGCAGGCGTTTATGTAGTAGGTAGTGGCCATAAATTTCAGTTCGGCAAACGGTGAGATTAGGGTAAGACAGGACGAGCAATAGCAACCCAGCAGATAGAGCGAATCGGATCCAAACTCTGAGTCGCAGCGCGTATTGAGAGCGCACCAGAACAGATAGTTTGGCGCATTGTTTGTTTTAGAAACCAAGGCCAACGCACTATCTGACGTCGTTACGTCCGCGTTCAGTGTGTTAAACAGGCCTGATAATATTCGTTAGCATACTAATAAAATCATTTGACAACTAAAGAGTTTTCACGCTGAATATCTACGAGCGAGAGGAGAAACGAGCTAAAATGAGTTTTGTTAGAAATAGCTGGTACGTCGCGGGATGGTCGCACGATTTTACAGAGGACTTAGACGCTCTGGAAATCATCGGCCAGCGCTTGGTGCTGTTTCGAAGCAGTGACGGGACGCTTGCCGCGCTTGAAGACCGTTGCCCCCATCGCCTCTTGCCCTTGTCCAAAGGTAAAAAAATCGGGGATACCGTGCAGTGTGGATATCACGGCATGACCTTCGATGGCACGGGAACCTGTGTCCGTGTACCGGGTCAGGACAATACGCCCCAACGCGCCAATGTCCGCGCCTTTCCGGTGACCGAAAAGCATGGCGTGGTCTGGATTTGGATGGGAGACGCAGCGCTCGCAAATGAAGAATCCATTTTAGACATCGCTGAAATGTCCGACCCGTCGTGGCACGCCCATCATGGCGGGCACCTCTATATTAAGGCGCATTATCTCAATGTGGCAGAGAACCTAGTTGATCCGGCCCATGTAAGCTTTGTGCACCCAACAACACTGGGCAATGCGGCGTCTGAAAATGTGCCCGTACATGTCGCCACCGAAAGCGAGGTTATCCGAGCATGGCGCTGGATTCGTAATGCGCCGCCGGTTGGGTTTTTCAAGGAATTTGGCGGGTTCGACGGCAATGTCGATCGCTGGCATTACTATGACCTTTATCTGCCTTCTACGGCAGTGATTGACTTCGGCAGTATCGATGTCGCAGCAAACTGTGCTGAAGACGAAAGGAACAAGGGCGTTCGCGTCTTTGCTATCCACTTTGTCACACCCGTTAACGAGAATGAGACCATCGATCACTGGATGCACCTTCGCAACACTGCGGCACAAGAGAGTGCCGGCGCAAAAATAGACAATCTGCTGGAGGCTGCCTTTGCCGAAGATAAGGCGATTCTAGAGGCGATACACGAAGAAGAACAACGACCGCAAACTCGGCGTCCTGTGCGCATTGCGATCGACAAAGGGCCAACGGTTTACCGCAAAAGAATCCGCGAGATGCTTGAAGTGGAAGCCGTGGATCACTTGGGGAACCCGGTCGCGCCGGTATTCCTAGATGATAACAAGTAAACCAAAGGAGAGAATTCAATGAAACGCAAAACATTCCTAAAATCACTGCTCTCGTTAGCAGCCGCGACGGCTTTGCCGATCGCAACCCCAGTTCTTGCCGAAGACGCCATTAAGATTGGTGAGATTAACCACTACAAGCGAATGGCTGCCTTTACTGGCCCTTACAAGCAAGGGATCGAACTGGCTTTGGAAGAGGTAAATGGTTCGGGCGGCGTGCTGGGCCGTCCGTTGGAGTTCGTTTTCCGCGATGACCAAGGCAAGCCCGGTGAAGCCATCAAAATCGCCGAGGAACTGATGACATCCGAAGGCACCGCTATGATCACCGGCACGATCCTTTCGAATGTTGGCTTGGCGATTTCCAGCCACGCGGCAGAAAAAGGATATGTCTACCTTGCGTCCGAGCCTTTGGCAGACGCGCTTGTTTGGTCGGCAGGCAACCCTTACACGTTCCGACTGCGCGCTTCGACTTATATGCAGGCAGCCATGTTGGCGGAACAAGCGGCCAAGACGGATGCTGTGAAATACGCCACTATCGCGCCGAACTACGCTTATGGCAAAGACGCGGTTGCTGCATTCAAAAAGGCTCTGTCCGCACTTAAGCCAGACGTGGAGTTCGTGGGAGAGCAATGGCCGGGCGTTTTTAAGATCGACGCCGGTGCAGAGGTTCAGGCTTTGGAACGTGCCAAACCGGACGCGATCTACAACGTGACCTTCGGCCCAGACCTTGCAAAGTTTGTCCGCGAAGGCACAGATCGTGGTCTGTTTGACGGGCGCAAAGTTTACGGTCTGCTCTCGGGTGAACCGGAATATATCGACCCGCTGGGCGATGAAGCCCCCGAAGGTTGGACGGTGACTGGATACCCTTGGCAAGATATCAACAACGGCCCCGGCGGTGACTTTGTCGCGGCGTATCAGGCCAAATATGACGATCACCCACGTATCGGGTCGCTTGTTGGTTACATGACGGTTCAGTCGATTGCCGCAGCGCTTGAAAAAGCAGGCTCGACCGAGACAGAAGCGATCCGCGCGGCCTTTGAGGATTTGCAAGTTGCCACGCCTATGGGCGACATTACCTTCCGCTCGATTGATAATCAGTCGACGGCGGGCGCCTGGGTCGGCACAACAACCGTCAAGGACGGCAAAGGCGTGATGGTCAATTGGGTCTACAAGAATGGCGCGGACTATCTGCCTTCCGATGATGTGGTAAAATCTCTGCGTCCAGCGGACTAAACCTAAAGTCTTGGGTCGCAGAGCAGACATCTTGCGACCCAAGACGGCTTGCCCTCCAAAGGAAAATAGAGGCTTCTGATAGGTGGAATTTTTCGTCGCACAAATATTGACGGGCTTGGCAAATGCGAGTTCATTATTCTTGGTCGCCTGCGGTCTTTCGTTGATCTTTGGCGTGACGCGCATCGTCAATTTTGCGCATGGTTCGCTTTATATGATCGGTGCCTATATCGGCTATTCGTTGATGCAGGTTCTGCCAATCTATTTGCCTGCAGGGATTGGGTTTTGGGGGGCGATTGTATTTGCGGGTTTGGCGGTGGGCGTTGTCGGTGTTTTGATTGAAATGTTGGTCCTGCGACCAGTCTATAAGGCTCCGGAACTTTTCCAGCTTGTAGCGACCTTTGGTGTCATCCTGGTCATTCAGGATCTGGCTCTGTTAATATGGGGGCCCGTAGATTTGCTGGGTCCGCGCGCACCGGGGCTGCGCGGGGTTTACCGCATTATGGGTGAGCCGGTTCCGAAATACGATATCGTGCTGCTGATCATTACCCCATTTGTCGCTCTCGGCTTGTGGTATCTGATGACCAAGACAAGGCTTGGGGTTTTAGTTCGCGCCGCCACGCAGGATCGCGAAATGGTCAGTGCACTTGGCGTCAATCAAGCTTGGCTTTTCACAGGCGTCTTTGCTCTCGGTTCCGGACTGGCTGGGTTGGGTGGCGCGCTGCAACTGCCCAAAGGTGGCGCGGATCTACTGATGGATTTTAACATTCTGGCACCGGTCTTCGTGGTCGTGGTGATCGGCGGCATGGGATCCTTGCCCGGTGCTTATTTGGCTGCGATCATTATCTCGGTCCTTAACGTGTTTGGAGTGACTTACCTGCCGCAGTCCACCCTTGTGCTGATGTTTCTCGTCATGATCATCGTCCTGATGATCCGCCCCTACGGTCTGTTTGGCCGTGAAGAGGTTGCGGGCGAGCATGGGCAGGTCGGCGAGCCCGAGCGCCCGATCAAACCTGCCACAAAAAACACAAAAATGATCTTCGCCGCGGGGCTTGTCGTGTTGGCTTGCTTACCGCTCTTTGGCTCTATCTATAGCCAAGTCCTTGCAGTCGATGTGCTAATCTTCTGCCTCTTCGCGGCGTCGCTGCATTTCCTGTTGGGGCCCGGTGGCCTCGTCAGCTTTGGACATGCTGCATACTACGGCGGCGGGGCATATGTGGCGGCCTTGCTTATCACTCACGCGAACAGCCCGATGGAGCTGGCCTTTCTGCTTGCCCCCATAGGTGCAGGCCTGGCAGCACTGGCCATTGGTTGGGTTTGCCTGCGGCTTACAGGCGTCTATTTTGCCATGCTCACTCTGGCCTTTGCCCAGCTGGTCTGGAGCCTCGTGTTTCAATGGGGCGATGTCACCGGGGGCGACGACGGTTTGGTCAATATCTGGCCTGCGGACTGGTTAAATGAGACAACGGTATATTTCTATTTCACCTTCATTCTAGCCACCGCTGGCATTGTTATCCTTCGCCATGTCGCACATTCACCTTTTGGCTATGCCCTGCGCGCTTCCCGCGACAGCGAACGACAGGCCGAGGCGATGGGTATTGATACGCGCAAAATCAAGCTGCTCGCCTTTGGTTTTGCAGGCTTTATGGGTGGTTTGGCGGGCGCCCTTTTTGTCTTTTCCAAAGGGTCCATCTTTCCCAATGAACTGGAAATCGCGCGTAGCTTTGATGCGCTGATCGTAGTATTTTTGGGCGGGGTTAAAACGCTTGCAGGCGGCGTTGTCGGTGCAGGTTTCTTCAAGGGGATTGAAGAGGTCCTGCTGAAATTTGAATACTGGCGTCTCCTGATGGGCCTTCTGATCATTTTTGTAGTGATCGCTGCGCCCAATGGCATTGTTGGTAGCCTGCGCATTGCGCTGGAACGTCTTGGCCTCGTGAAAGTGAGGGATCAATAATGACTGTTGTTCTGGAAATCCGTGGGCTGACGAAAGCCTTTGGCGCTATTGTCGCCGTGGATGACGTGTCCTTCTCATTGCAAAAAGGCGAGTTATTGGCGATGATCGGCCCCAATGGCGCAGGTAAAAGCACCTGTTTCAACATGTTGATGGGCCAGTTCAAACCGACCAGCGGTGATGTTTTTTTAGGTGATGAGATAATCACCGGGATGCTACCTCGCAATATCTGGCGTAAAGGCGTTGGGCGTACCTTTCAGATTACCGCGACCTATACGTCAATGACTGTGGTTGAGAACGTGCAAATGGCGTTGATGTCACATTATCGGGAAATCATGCGGTTTCTTCCATACGCTCACAAAAGGTATCGTGCCGAAGCGCTCGAGTTTTTGGATCTGGTCAATATGGCCGATCAGGCGGACCGTCATTGCGCGGTGCTGGCCTATGGCGATCTCAAACGCATGGAGTTGGCTATTGCGCTGGCGCACAACCCCAAAGTGCTGCTGATGGATGAACCGACTGCTGGCATGGCGCCCAAGGAACGTGTGGCGCTGATGAAACTGACATCCGATATCGTGGCGGACAGGGGTGTAAGCGTACTTTTCACCGAACATGATATGGATGTTGTCTTTGCCCATTCCCATCGAATCATGGTGTTGAATCGTGGCCAACTTATTGCAGAGGGGAATGCGTCCGAAATCCGTAACAACGAACGTGTTCAAGAGGTCTATTTGGGCGGCGGTACCCTCTTTGATGACGAGGAGACTGCCAGTGCTTGAGGTTCGACAAATCAACAGTTTCTACAGTAAGGCTCACGTGTTGCGGGACCTGAGCTTTGACGTGCCGCGCGGCGAAGTTGTCGCGCTTTTGGGGCGCAACGGGGCGGGTAAATCGACAACGATGAAGTCGATCATGCAACTGGTACGGACAACATCTGGCTCAATTATCTTTCAAGGCCAGAACATATCGGGCTTGCCGCCGCATAAAATCGCCAAAATTGGGCTGGGCTATGTGCCCGAAGACCGACGCGTTTTTAGCGACTTGACCGTGTCTGAAAACTTGGTTGTCGGTCAACAGCCCAAACGTGAGGGCGCCGTGTCCTGGACACATGACATGCTCTTTGAGCTCTTTCCCAATCTGGCCGAACGCCGTCATAATCGTGGCAAGGCCCTGTCTGGCGGCGAACAACAGATGTTGACTATCGCGCGCACACTGATGGGAAACCCGTCCTTTGTGCTGTTGGATGAGCCGTCCGAGGGCGTTGCCCCGGTGATCGTGGAACAAATGGCTAAGGTGATAAGCCAGCTGAAAACCGAAGGTTTGACGATATTGCTGTCCGAGCAAAACCTACATTTTGCTCAGGTCGTTGCAGACCGCGCGGTCATCATTGAAAGCGGTGAGCAGAAATTCTCTGGTACCCTAGAGGAGCTCAGCGCAAATCCAGACATTCGGGATGCGTATCTTGCGGCGTAACAGTGAATTGCCACCGCTATCCGCTGTTTTATTTTGACCTAAGGTATTTGGATAGGCTTTATCCAGCGGGCGAAGTAGATTGAATTTACACCGAACAAAACTCAACAAAAACAGGCTTCGTGTGATCCAAAACACCAAAGAAAGACAATCCACACATTATGTTCTAGAGGAACAAGTAGGCTACATGATGCGCCTTGCGGGGCAACATCATGCCGGAACCTTTCAATCTCTGGCACCTTTGAAACTGACCCCAACGCAGTTTTCCGTGCTGGTGAAATTATTTGGGGTTGGAGAATGCTCATAAAATGAATTGGGACGAAAAACCGCAATGGACGTGTCCACGATCAAAGGGGTTGTTGATCGGCTCCGCGGCCGTAAATTGGTTGCAGTGAAAACCGACCCCACCGACAAACGGTGTTCGCTCATCGCTTTGTCAGAAGAGGCCAAGGCGCTCAAAGACACTTTTCACGCGGTCGGATACCAGATCACTGAAGAAACACTAGGCACCCTAAGCAGGAATGGGCGTAAAACTTTTCTAAAGCTCCTGGCGAAGCTTACGTGACATTTGCCGCGCCCCTTTCGCTTCGCCCAATAAGCCATTGAAACGCGGCGAAGTGCGCACTTTATGCGGATCGCAGCTATGAGAAACGAGTTGACTCGTTCTCCGTTTCTGTTTGTATACTAATAAAGTAGGAGATCATTATGGCCGACACACCCAAAGACGCTCCGGAGCCGGGACGCACACTTGTTCGTAATATTGGTCTGCTGATGACGGGCGATTTGGATAAACCGCTGGCGGACAGCGACACTCTTCTGATCGAAAACGGTGTGATTGTGGATTTTATCGCAGAAAACGCCGACCGCGAAATTGACGCGGGAGGCTGCGCTGTTGCGCCAGGCTTGATTGACGGCCATTGCCATCCGGTCTTTGGCGACTGGACCCCGCGCCAGAACCAGACCGGCTGGATCGAAATGAATGTCAATGGAGGCGTGACCAGCTTTATCTCCGCTGGCGAAGTGCATCTGCCCGGTCGGCCCAAAGATGCAGAAGGCGTCAAGGCGCTGGCTATGGTGGCGCAGCGTTGCTTTGCCAATTTCCGCCCCGCCGGGGCCAAAGTGATCGCGGGGGCTCCTGTGCCTGAGTTGGACTTCGATCGGAATTTCTATGCCGACATAAAAGCCGCAGGTATCAAGCATATCGGAGAGATTGGTCTCGGCACTGTGGCCAAAGGCCTAGATGCAGCCCGTGTGACCAGATGGTGCCGCGAACTAGGGATCGAGACCATCATGCATACAGGCGGCCCATCTATTGCAGGCTCACATCATGTAACTTTTGAAGATGTGCTCAAGGCACAGCCTGATGTTGTAAGTCATATTAACGGTGGTCCAACTTCAATTCCACATGAAGCAATTCGCGAACTCTGTCGCAGTGCTAACGGGGCACTTGAGGCAGTACATAACGGCAACGAAAAATCGGCATTGGTTGCTCTAGAGGGCGCCATAGCCGAAGATCGGCTTGCGGATTTCCTTATTGGCACAGATGCGCCTGCGGGCTCTGGAGTACAACCTAATGGAATGTTGCGTATGATAACGCTTCTTGCAAGTTTCGGAGGACTGCCTGCTGAGCAAGCATGGTGCTGTGGTAGCGGAAATGTGGCTAAGCGAAGAGGCCTCGAACAGGGTATTATAGATGTGGGCTGTCCGGCTGATTTAGTCTTTATGGATCGTCCAAGTGGTTCTGGGGGTGGTGATGTTTTGGGAGCCATGGTAATGGGAAATATTCCCGGCATTGCAGGAGTGATGATCGACGGGAAGATGCGTACCGGACGCTCACGCTCAACTCCACCCTCAAATCGTGTCCCGATTTTCTGATCATATTTTTATATTTTGGATCAACTAACGCTTTGCAACAATTTTGTAATGTCCAAATACAAAATTACGGACACACCAAAATTTTAGTTTAGGACTGCGATTTGTGCATTTCAAATATATGTGGTTTTTTAGTATACAATTGAATTTGTGCTTACGAATATGATTAAAATCATATTTAAAGAAGCATTTGGTTTGATTTTTAGAAAAGACAATCGGTGGTACCCTTTTTATCATCTCTTCTGGTTCTAGAGTTATGGGTGCATTAGACGACGCTCACTTGTTGGTGTTTGAAGTGGATAAGCCCAATTTAAATCGGTCCCATACCCCCAAACTTCTTGCGCCAATAGTAATAGGTCTTATCTGAAATCCCAGCCTTACGGCAGGAACTCACAACATCCAGCCCATCATGTAAATGTACGTCAATCTCACGCAAAATATTCAACGCATCTTCGTCCGAATACCGTGTCCGTGCCATCCGCAAAACCTCCTGTGACCATTAAGTAATGGCATAGTTTTAGGGGGCTAAGACACACTGGCCTTCCCCCCTAAATTAGTGCCACGAATTTGGTAAAACTCAATTTAGGAGGAATTGGAATAGCTCGTAAGAGGTACATTGAAGAGTACTAAAGACCGAACTATCATCAGATTTGAAGTGCAGAAGCATCTTTAAATGCCGAAATTTGAAATGCTTCTGACTTCCCTTTGACCGTTACGTTTTTCTCAAACGATGCTTGAATGGAAAGACCAGAGCGTTGATATAAATCCGACGTGATGATCAACTGGCATTCTTCTTCTTTGGTCAATTGTTCTAAACGGCTGGCTACATTAACGCAGTCACCAATGGCTGTGTCAGTGATATTTTCGCCATATCCCATTGCGCCAACAACAGATGTTCCTGCGTGAATTCCTATGCCAAATTTCAGATCGGAACCAAAATCACTTGTGGTGTCGCTGCTGAGCTCTTTTAAGCCTTCAGAAAGCTTGCCAGCGGCCAGAAGGGCGTTTTTAGAATTTTCCTCGACCCCAACCCCGTCGGTAAACAAAGCCATGATGCCATCACCAATGAATTTATCAATTCGTCCGCCCGATTGTACGATCGCTTCGCCTGCAATCTTGAAATATTGATTGAGGAGATAAACAGTATCATAGGGCAAAAGTTTTTCCGAAATCGCTGTAAAGCCGCGCAGATCTACAAACATGACCACGATCTCTTCTTCTCGCCCACACAGAGATTCGCGGTCTTCCGTGGTCAGGTTTTCAATCGGTGCATTGACCAAGGGGCGTACTTCTAGAGAACTGGTCGGGCGTAACTGGCAGGCCAGTCGGACATTGTCTTGCAGTGAAAGCCTCTCTGCAACGACGCGTTCAATACCGTTTCGAGGCGGGAGCGCTTCTAAATCTGACATTACTCGAACGCGGCAGGTCGAGCATCGCCCACGTCCACCGCACATGGATACATGTCCAATGCGATGCTCTCGGCTGGCCTCAAGGATGGATGTACCTTTGGTCACCCTCACTTCTTTGCCGTTTGGATAGGTTATTTTTATTTTCCGAAATGCTTTTCGGAGTTGATGAACCACAAAAACAAAAACTATCACGCCAAGCAAAGTAGCGAAGAAACTGAGAGTTAGCATTTCCTCAATTTGGGTCAGTTTAGCTTCTAGTTCTTTTCCAATATTTGAACTTGCGTTAATTTGTTCTACTGTCACTTTCTTGTTTTCTATCTTACTAGCTAGTTCTTTCCTGCTGGTTGTGAAACCCAGTACAGCTAGTATTGGTAAAAGCCAGAAAATCCCTAAAAATGCATTTCTATATTTTTGATAAAGGGTATGGAACTTAATTATTGATGTAATGCCAATAATGCCATGCACCCAAACAAAAATAATAAATAGCGACAAAAAAATAAGCCCACCAGCATCGAGCGTGCCTTCCATAAAAATGGTATAGCTTGTCTTTGCCTCCTCGAAACGTGGCGCGTAGCCGTTAGTTACTATATGCGGAAGTAAAACTAGCGGTAGCATGAAGCTAGTAACAAGTTGCACCCAGTCTTTAGCAGGCATTTTAAAAGACCGCTTTGTAAGTAGATACTGAAAACCTAAAACTGTATGGATTATTATGGATCCATACAAAACTACTGTGACTAAAAAGGATTTACTGATTGCGCTGACTGCATGTCTCATGCTCTCCATAGCGTCTAAACTAATTAAGCCTACTGAGTGGTTTATAAGGTGAACGGTCACATACAAAAATATGATCATTCCGCTATACATCCGAGCAGGGCGTGTGAGGCTATCTAACGAATTCAAGCTAGGTTCCTTACGTTGCATTTATACCAAATTGATAGCGATCTATGGCGGCATTGCCTAGCTTTAACTTCCGAATACCGTTTCCGTGCTATTCTTCGTAACTCCATTGGTCGATAAATAGTGGCACAGTTTTAGGGGGCTAAAACAGCCGACGTTTTGTATGTTCTTAGGTCCATGGGGCATGGTGACACTTTAATTATATCCGACGTGAACTTTCCATCCAAGTCGATCGCTAAGGAGACTGTACATGGCGACCTACTTAGAATGGAAAATATCACCTCGCCGGATGCAATAAAAGCAATCCTAACGGTGTTGCCACTTGACACATTCGTAGAGGATTTTGCTGGCCGAATGCAAGTCGTTGGAAACTCAGATATTCTTCCGCCCGTTCAGGAAGAAATCATGGCAGCAATTGAGGCTGAGGAAGGATCTGGTAGGCAAATGGTATCAATTGAAAGGTTCGCCTTTTACGAGCTTGCCCGCCAAGCCTATGC
>Ga0315322_10002756_pt1 | contig 13630 bp, 8 predicted proteins | sample M110021515metaG_FD_203461 | JGI IMG/M metagenome (GOLD analysis project Ga0315322, IMG submission 203461) | Ammonia-oxidizing marine archaeal communities from Monterey Bay, California, United States - M1 100m 21515 | ecosystem: Environmental > Aquatic > Marine > Intertidal zone | place: USA... | reverse complement strand
CCGCGAGGTTGGGCCGTTCCCACATTCGGCCGCCAACACGCCGAAGCAGTCGCTCGCCGAGTCGCTCTCGCCGGGTCAGTCGGTCGGACCGCAACAGGTCACGCGCCTTATCGTTCCCATCGCCCTCATCGGCATTTTCGATGGGCTCCATCGCCGCAGCCTCCTCGGTCTCAGAGGCGACGTCGGCGGGTTCGGGAGGGGCTTCTTGGGACATGAACAAAGGCTACCACGACCCCTTCTGCGGACCTCCGACCACTTCGACCGCAGTCTCCCGGGTGAGCAGTCGCGCCGCCAGGGCCTGCACCTCCGCGCCATCGGTCACGGTGCGGGGCAGCTCGATGGCGTCGCGCCAGAGCCGCGGGTCGCCCCGATAGGCCGACGCAGCCGCGAGGTGACGGGCCCGAGACAGCGAGCGCTGGAGTCCAAGGGCTGCGCCATCCACGAGTCCCCGGTGAACCCGGTCGAGCTCTTCCGCCGAGACACCATCTTGGGCAAGCTTGTCCACCTCATCGAACAAGGCCGCCGACAGCTGTCGGGCGGTGCTGGCGTCGGCGGCCGCCCGCAGAAAGAGTGCACCACCGCCGAGTCCGCCGACCCAGGACGCGCCCACGGAGTAAGCCAGGCCCAGCTGCTCGCGCACCCGATCGAAGAGCCGTCCTCCCGCCCCTTGGCAGCCCGACAGCACCCCCTCGAGCACCCGCGCAGCAGCCTCATCGGAGCCCCCCACCCCGAGCCCCGCGCCGGCCCAGCCGATGGCGACCTGCGCCTGGGCATCTTCACGGGGCACCCGGCGACGGAATCGACCGCCGGACTGGGTGGCGGGGGATGGGGGGACCAGCGGCAGTGGACCGCCCGCAGGGAGCTGACGGGAGAGCGGACCCAGCAAGGCGCCCACTTCATCGGGGTCGACTGGACCACTCAGGGCGATGCGGATGTTGCCGCGAGCGGTGACCTTGTGGTGGAAGCGCCGCAAGGCGGGGCCATCGATGCGACGGATTCCAGCGGCGGTGCCGGTGATTGGACGCGCCCAGGCATGGCTACCGTAGAGACGTCGCCAGCAGCCTTCCCAAGCCAGGGTGCCGGGATCGTCCAGGCCCAGCTCAAAGTCGATGGCGAGGTCGTCTCGGACCCGGGCCACTTCGGCTTCGGCAAAGGCGGGCGCGACCAGAAGGTCCGTGAGCAGGGCCAGCGCCCAGGCCAGCCGATGCCCCGGCCAGGCCATGTCGACGCCCACCGAATTGCGCGCGGACCACGCCTGCACACTACCGGACCGACGCTCCACCAGATCAGCTAGTAGCTGAGCATCGACGTGTTGAGTGCCCCGCGCAAGGGTGCGTCCCCACGCCGCGCCGGTGCCTGATCTGCTGCGAGACTCGGCGATGAGTCCCCCCACACCGATGACCGAGATCCCCAGAAGCTCGGCGTCGGGACGTCGCTCCACCGTGACCTGGAGCCCGTCAAGATCGAGCACATGGAGGCTGTCTTGACGCACAGTGCGGGGCTTTGGACTGGTCGGGGAGGTGCGCCAGCTCGCCTCGATCTGCGCTTCGGTGAGGCCCTCAGCGCCAGTGGCAACCCCAATGATGGCGCGATCCTCGACCAGCCACTCGGCCGCCACCTTCCTCACATCCTCCGCAGTCGCCCGCGCGATGGCCACCATGTAGGCGTCCTCCGCGGCCAGGTCCCCGAAGCGATGCCAGTACCACCCCAGTCGATGAGCGCGTCCGTCGACCGTCTCACGCTCTCGGAGTCGGTCTGCCTCCACCAGCGCGCGCGCACGACTCAGCTCCGACTCGGAAGGGCCACTGGCCGCCATGTCCGCGAGCACCTTGCGAAGAGCTGCGATGGTGTCCAGCTCGCGTCCGGGACGAGGAGTGGCGCCGAAAGCGAGCATGCCGCCCTCGGTCTCCGTCTCAAAGGCGGCCCAGGTATCGACGGCCACCTCAAGCTGGTCCCGCAGCACCAGCGGCAGCCGCGCCGCAGCGCCGTCCCCCAGACACACGGTGAGCAGGTCCAGGGCGGCCATGCGCGGATCCGCAGGCCCCGGAATCGGGAAGATGACTTCCACCACACGCTCTTCATGGCCCTCCTTCAACAGGATGGCACCCGGACGCACCGGTCTCTGCGGCGCGGCGGGCATCGGCGAGACGGCCTGGGCATCGACCTCCACAGCCATGGCTTCGACCTTGGCAGCAGCCGCACGCAAGCGCTCCTCGCCCACCGGTCCGACCACCACCAGAGCCAGTCGCTCGGGAGCATACTGGGCTTGGTGGAAGCTGCGCAGGTCGGCGCTCGACAGCGCGGACACGGTGGCCTCGGTGCCCAGAACGGTGCGCCCGCAGGGATGGTCGCCCCACAGCGCCGCGCGCATGCGGTCGCCGAGGACACTGGCTGGGTCGTCCTCCGAGCCCCGGATCTCCTCCAGCACGACCCCTCTCTCGGGTGTGAGGTCTTCGGCCTTCAGCCACGGCGAGAGTGCAAGCGCGCTCAGGCACTGCACCGCCCCCTCGAAGCCAGCCAGCGGCACGGTGATGTGAAAGCAGGTCTGGTCCACCGAGGTCCAGGCGTTGAGGTCGCCGCCTGCTTCTTCGACGTCCGCCATCCACTGGGTGCCCACGCGGTCCCCCGCTCCCTTGAACACCATGTGTTCCAACAAATGGGCGGCACCACTCCAGCTCGGGGGCTCTGAGGCGGAACCGGCGGCCACCCAGATCTGAACCGTGACCACCTGCTCGGGTCCCCAGGGCTCGGCGACGAGGTGGAGGCCCGAAGGCAGCTGTTCGTAGATGGGTGTGGCGGGCATGGTCATCCGGTTCGCGCAGGGGTCTCGTCGCGCAAGCCGGCCCGCTTTACGCGTCGGCGGACAGTCGGCCACTCCCAGCGACCACTTCCGCCTGCGGCACGCGAGTGGATTAGACCCCCCTGCCCGCATCCCCTGAGAGTCCCGATGAGTCCCCTGCTGCTGATGATCGCCACCGCCCTGACCCCCGCTCAGGCCGGCGACCCGACACTCACAGTCGAGACCTGGAACGTGGGCTTGGCACACGGCTTCGTCGACGATGCCACCGCCCGGATGCCCGCCATCCTCAAAGCGCTCGCAGAAGCCGATGCCGACATCATCTGTATGCAAGAGGTCTGGAAGACATCGGACCGCGACCTCATCCGCGCCACGCTGGACTCCAGCTACCGCCACATCTACGCCCCCGACGTCGGCCAGAAGAAGGCAAGCTCCGCGCCGGTCTGCAAGAAGGACGACCTGTTCGGCGACGACAAATTTGTGAGCTGTCTCCTGGGCGACTGCTCGGGGACCTCGGGCGATGAGAAGACCAACTGCATCATCGACAAGTGCGGTCCAGTGCTCGACGCCCTGAAGACCGCGAAGCCCGAGTGCGCCAACGCTCTGATGGCACAGGTGGGCAAGTCCAGCGCTGCGGCGATGTGGAACATCCTGCGGCCGATTCGAAAGACCGGTCTCTACGCATACGGCGGCAGCGACGGCCTGATGCTGGCGTCGAGGGTGCCCTTGACCGACCCCCGCATCGTCGACTTCAGCGACATCGCCACGCTCAACCGCCGGCGCGCACTCGTCGCAGATATCGACATAGACGGTGTTCCGGTGACCGTGGCGTGCACCCACCTCACTGCTGACCTGTCCTCGATTGCGCCCTACCCCGGTACCTTCGACAGCTGGGGCACCGAGAACCGCGCGCAGATCGACCAGCTGCTGAGCGAAGTCGACGGCAAAGGCGCCAGTGTGCTGCTTGGGGACTTCAACTGTGGTCCCACGGTCGAAGAGCTGGGCTTGCTCGGAGAGCTCCACGAAAACTGCGCGGTAGTGACCTCGGCTGGCTACGCCGACCCCGCGGTCGAGGAGTGGCCCGAGTGCACTTGGTGCAAGACCAACACCCTCAACGCAGCCGATGAGGCCGAGCACCAGAACGCCCTCATCGATCATGTCTTCCTACGAAACCTCCACGCGGTCGACGGCGGCGTGAGCCACGATGAAGCGGTGCTCATTCAAGCCAAGGGCGGTCCGCGCAAGTCGAGCCTGTCCGATCACTACGGTTACCGGGTCACCGTGAGCGTCATCGACCCCAATCATCGCCCCCAAGACAGCTCGCTGAAGTGAACGAAGACAGCTTCAGCTGGGGCATCTACGTGCACACCCCTTGGTGCCGCAGCCGCTGCCCCTACTGTGCATTCGAGGTGCAGACCGACTCTCCGCAGTGGGAGGTCTGGCTCAGAGGCGTGTTGGACCACTTCGCCGACGAGGCGCCTCACTTTGCCGGACTGGCTGACCACCTCTACTTTGGCGGCGGCACCCCCTCACTTGCGCCACCCGCCATCATCGGCGCGCTCATCAAAGCGCTGCCTATCGCAGATTCCGCGGAAGTCACGGTCGAGGCCAACCCCGGCACCATCGACGATGCCCTGCTCCAAGGCCTGGTCGATGTGGGCGTGAACCGCCTAAGTGTGGGCATTCAGACCTTCCAGCCCCGACTGGCCCGGCTGCTGTCTCGCGGTCACACGGTGGCCCAGGCCGCAGATCTGCTGCAGTTGGTGCGCCACTACGAAGGGCTCGGACTCGACAGCTGGTCGGCCGACCTCATCTTCGCAGTGCCCGGAGAGACGCTGGAAGACCTGCGCGCAGACCTTGAGCAGCTCTTGGAGACGGGGGCCCCCCACGTGTCGCTGTATGGGCTCAGCTTCGAGCCGGGCACGCCGCTCACAAGAGCCCGCGACGCAGGTCGGATTCAGTCCGTTGACGCGGAGCTATGGGGCAACCAATACGACTTGGTGGTCGACACTCTCGAAGCGGCAGGACTGCAGCGCTACGAGGTCAGCAACTTCAGTCGCCCCGGTCATCGGGGCCGTCACAATGGGCATATATGGCGTGGCGGTCACTACATGGGACTGGGCCCGAGCGCACATGGCTTCCGCCCTGACGGAGTGCGCACGCGGGGCTCCTCAGGGGTCGACGCCTGGGTCCGAAGCCCCGTGGGGCAGATCGAGCGACCGTCTCGCGAAGATGCCGCCGCTGACCTTATCTTGTCGACTCTTCGGCACATCGACGGGCTCCCGCTGGGCCTCCTTCGGTCTCGCACCGGACTCACAGTGGACCGCGCACCACTTCGGCACCACTTTGACCGCGGCCTGCTGCAGTCTGCCCCTTCAGACCACATCGTGCTGGGGACACCGGGATGGCCGGTCGCCGACGGGCTCGTGCGGGCCCTCGTCGATGCCCTGGTGCAGGTTGATGGCGCCGCTGGACGGCAGGCTTGACAATTCGGGCCGCCTCGAACAGAAAAGGCATCCCTCCGAAATCCTAGCCCCGTCACGATCACTTTCGCGTGCGTCTCCCCTACCCGGATTCCACAGTGTCCACCCACGACCCCGGCTTCGGTTCCGAACAGGCGAGCGCAGGTGCTGTGGGGGAGTACACCTTGTCGGTGCACGAGGACCTCATCGCCGAAGCCCTCGCAGCAGTGGAGGCCCGTGAGGAAGAGGTACGCATTCGCAACGCTGCGGAAGTCGACGAAGACGACGAGCCCGCGCTGGAGTTTGTGTTCGACGACGACGAAAGCGACGACCGCGACGATGAAGAGGACGCGGTCTCTGTCGATCTGGATCTGGATCTGGATCTGGCTGGCGACATCGCTGGCGACAGCGCTGGCGATATGGTGCAAGGGGCGCTCGCCCGAGAATTGGCCCGCTCCGCCACCGCACTTGAGCAGGCCCAGGCCGCGCTCGCCGCCGCTGAGACGGCCCGCAATGAGGCCGTGTTGGGAGCCGAGGAGTCCGAAGAGGCTCGTCGAAGGGCCCGTCGGAGCGCCCGCAAGTACCGCACCGCGTTGGAGCGCGAGGTCGAACAGCGTCAGCGCATCGGGAGCACCCAGAAGCTCCTCCGCGATCGGATCGCCCGTGTCGAAGCCCGCCACGAAGACGCCGAAGCCGCTCGCCTCGTCGCCATCGAAGCCATTGCTGAGCGCGATGCCGATGTCGAGCGCGCCCACCGCGACATCGCTCGCCTGCGCCGCCGTGAAGAACGCGCCCGTGACGATGGCGCCCGCAAAGCCTACGAGGGGATGTGCAAAGAGCTGCTCCCGGTTCTGGACAACCTCCAGATGGCCGTCGACGCCGGCGGCACCGAGCCAGATCGCGTCCTCGATGGGGTGCGCATGGTGCTGGGGCAGTTTGTCAACGCGCTCGACCGGGTCGGCCTCTCCAGGGTCCCGTCGCAAGCGGGTAGTCCCTTCGACCCCAATCTCCACGAAGCCATGCAAATGGTTCCGTCCGACGATGTCGCCACTGGCCAGATCGTCGCTGAGCTGACCGCCGGTTTCCAGTTCGACAGGCGCCTGCTGCGTGCAGCACGTGTCATCGTCGCGAGTGGTCCCCTCACCCCGCCCGTTCCCCATTCGACCGACCCTGCAGATGAGTCGCCAGTGGTGGACACCCCCTCTTCTTTCCAGCCGGTCCCCGCTGTCTCTGCTGACGGCGAGGAATGAGCCTCGACTGACCCCCGGCCCCCCTGCCCGGAGCAGCCCGACATGTCCCAGACGCGCGCCATCGGAATCGACCTCGGCACCACGAACTCGTGCGTCTCGATCATGGAGCACGGTGACCCAATGGTCATCCCCAACGACGAGGGAAGCCGCACCACTCCATCGGTCGTGGCCTTCACCGACGACGGCAGCCGGCTGGTTGGCCAGATTGCCCGTCGCCAGGCGGTCACCAATCCCACCAAGACCCTGTACGCGGTCAAGCGCCTCATCGGCTGTCGCTTCGACAACGAAGGTGTGCAGCGCACCAAGGGCCTCGTCCCCTACGACATCGTCGAAGCCGAAAACGGCGACGCATGGGTCGAAGCCGGCGGTCAGCAGCACAGCCCGCCGCAGATCTGCGCGATGGTGCTCGAGAAGATGAAGTCCATCGCCAACGCGTACCTCGAAGAAGGCGTGGACAAGGCTGTGGTCACGGTGCCCGCCTACTTCAACGACTCCCAGCGCCAGGCCACTAAAGACGCCGGCCGCATCGCAGGACTTGAGGTGCTGCGCATCATCAACGAGCCCACCGCAGCGGCGCTCGCTTACGGCCTCGGCAAAAAGGAACGCGAGAGGGTCGCCGTCTTCGACCTTGGCGGCGGCACCTTCGACATCTCCATCCTTGAGATGGACGGCGGAGTGTTCCAGGTGCGGGCCACCAACGGCGACACCTTCCTCGGCGGCGAGGACTTCGACCACCTGCTGGTCGAGCACCTCCTGGGCTCTTTTGAGGACAGCGAGGGCATCGACCTTCGCGCGGACAAGGTGGCCATGCAGCGTCTCAAGGATGCTGCCGAGAAGGCCAAGCACGAGCTGTCGAGTGCCACCGAGACCGACATCAACCTCCCATTCCTCGCGGCCACCGAGAAGGGACCCGTCCACCTCCAGATCACGATGAGCCGTGAAGAACTGGAAGCGCTGGTGGAGCCCCTGATTCAGCGCCTCGACGCTCCCTGTCGAAGCTGCATCGACGACGCCAACCTCGAGCGCCACGACCTCGACGCCATCCTCCTGGTGGGCGGCATGACCCGCATGCCTCGGGTGCAGCGCAAGGTCTCCGAGATCTTCGGCAAGGAGCCCGAGCGCGGCATCAACCCCGACGAAGTCGTGGCGATGGGTGCCAGCATCCAGGCAAGCGTGCTGTCCGGCGAGGTCAAGGACGTCCTCCTCCTCGACGTCACCCCGCTCACCATGGGCATCGAGATCGCCGGCGGGTTGTGCGAGCCCATCATTCCGCGCAACACCACCATCCCGTGCCGCAAGAAGAAGGTCTTCACGACCGCCAACGACAACCAGGACATGGTCCGCGTCCACGTCGTTCAGGGCGAGCGCGACATGGCCACAGACAACAAGTCACTCGGCAAGCTAGAGCTTCACGGACTTCCCCCCGCCCCCCGAGGTGTCCCGGAGATCGAGGTCACCTTCGAGCTCGACGCCAACGGCATCATGAACGTGAAGGCCAAGGACCTCGGCTCAGGCCGGGCCCAGACGCTGCGCATCGTGTCGTCGAGCGGCCTCAGCGAGGGGGAGATCGATGAGATGGTTCGCGACGCGGAGATGTTCCGCAGTGAAGACAAGCACCGCCGCGAGCTGGCCGAAGCCAAGAACGAGCTCGATGGACTTATCTACAACACCTCGCGCTCCTTCGAGGAATTCGGTGAGGACCTGGAACCCGAAGCCTCCAGCGCCATCGAGGACGCCTTGGGCGAGGCCGATGAGTCGATGGACGCCACCGATCTTGACCGCATCCGAGCGGCCCACGACGCCCTCTTCGCTGCGGCCCAGACGCTTGCCGACGCCATCTATGGTGGTCTGCGCGATGATCTGGGCGACGAAGAAGACGACGAGTTCGATGACGATGAAGAGGACTTCGAAGACGAAGTGGACGACTTCGACGACGAGGACGACTCGGACGATTAGGCCCGTCTCTCCAGGAGGACGGTGTGCCGCGGCGTGACTACTACAGCGTGCTCGGGGTGGCTTCTGACGCAAGCCCAGACGAGCTGAAGAAAGCGTTTCGGGCGCTGGCGCTCAAGTACCACCCCGATCGCAACCCAGACGACCCCAGCGCGGAGCGACTGTTCCGCGAGCTAGCCGAAGCTTGGCAGGTCGTCGGCGACCCCGATGAGCGGCGCAAGTACGACCGTATGGGCCCGCTTTACCGGCCCGATGGCAAGCCCCCAACCTCCGAAGATCTCAACGCCTTCGTGGCCGAGACGCTGGGTGGCCTCTTCCGGCGAAAGGGCCGGGGCGACCGCGGCGAGGACCTCCGCTACACGCTCACGCTGTCGCTCGAAGAGGTGGCCCGAGGCGGCCAGCGAGAGCTTGAGCTGATGCGTCGGATGGGCTGCACACGCTGCGGGGGCGTGGGCGGAGAGCCCGACGCCGGCATGTCGGAGTGCACTCGCTGCACCGGCACGGGCCGCACCCCCGGACGCCGCCTGTTCCGCACCGAGTGCCCCCACTGCGACGGCACCGGCAAGCGCGTGGTCACCCGCTGCAAGCGCTGCAAGGGCGCGGGCACCCACGACGACAAGGAGGCCATCCGGCTCCGCATCCCGCCGGGGGTCGCGGCCGGTCAGAAGCTCAAGGTGCGCAACAAGGGCAACATCGGACGCAACAACGGACTCCCTGGCGACTTGTATGTGGTCATCTCCGTTGCCGAACACCCTCTGTTCCGTCGCCGCGGCCAGGACCTCCTGTGCGAGGTGCCGCTCACCCTTCCTGAGGCTGCGCTCGGCTTCGATCTCGAGGTGCCCACCCTCGACGGCATCACCACAATTCGGGTGCCCCCTGGCACTCCCAGCGGCAAGGTCTTCCGGCTCGCAGGCCGCGGGCTGCCGGCCCACGGAGGCCGCGGCCGCGGTGATCTGCACCTCAAGGCCGTCATCGAGGTCCCCTCCGACATGTCTGCAGATGCGCGTGCAGCAATGGCCCGTCTGGCCGACGCCTTCGACGTCCAGGCCCATCCTGCGCGTGCTCGATACCTCGATGCACTGGCCGCGCGCCGCACCTCTGCCGCAGACTGAACTCCCCCGCGTCTCCGCTCCCGCGAGACCGCCCACCCCGCCTCGTCCCTTCCCACCTGGACCCCCTCGTGCGCATCCGACGAATCCTTCCCTATTTTCGGTCCTGGGCACTAGTCGGACTGCTCGCAGCCTCCTTGGCCAGCGACGCCGACGCCCGCCGCAAGAAGGCCAAGCTCGACCCTCCGCCGGCCTACGTCGCCGCGATGGAGCTGGGCACCGAAGACCGCCTCGCAGCCATCGCCCAGCTCGAGGACACCCTGTCAACCAAGTCGGACGACGAAGCGCGTGTCTGGTTGATGATGGCAGCCGGCGAGCAACGCCGACTCGCGGGCGACGCCGCTGTGGCCCGGGCCTGGTTCCAGCGCTTGTCTGCCGAACATCCCGAGCATCCCCTCCAGCCATCCGCAAAGCTGGGACTGGCGCTGCTCAACGCCGATGAGTCGCTGTCCGGCAACGTCGTCGCCACGCTGCAGCTGCTCGAGGGGGATGGCATCCCCCCGTCGATGCAGGCCGACCGCTACCGGCTACTCGCCCTGGATGGCGTCGACCAGGGCAGCTCTCCCGGTCGAATCAGCGAGTATGTTCGCAAGGCCGTGGTCCACGCCTCCGCCGACCCCACCGTCGAAGCCCGGGTGAAGATCACGCTCGCCGACTTGCTGTCCGACAACCAGGATGCCGGCCTCGACGCCGATTCCGAGACTCTGCCGTCCCTCGAAGCTGACGCCATTCGACGCGCCCGTGAGTCGCTGCGCGCCGGTCGTCACGCCGAAGCCAGTCGCTTGGCCCAGCAGCTGCTCGACACCTGGCCCGAGTCCGAGCATCTGCGCGAGGCCCGCTACATCATCCTCCGTGCCGATGCCGGCGACCGTGTGGTAGCCGGCAAGGTGGGCGTCTTGCTCCCGAGCTCGGGCGACTACGCAGCCATCGGCAAGCGCATCCAACAGGTGGTGCGGCTCGCCAACGACCGCAACGGCGCACGCCTCACGTTCGTGTTTCGCGACGCCCATGGCGACGCTTCCTCGACCGCCCAGGCCATCGAAGAGCTGGTGGTGGATGAAGGCTGTGTCGCCATCCTGGGTCCGCTGCTCAAAGAAGACGTCATGGAGGCCGCCGAGACCGCCCAGGCTCTCGGCGTTCCGCTCGTCGCGCTGTCGCAGTCCCAGTCCCCCACCGAGGCCGGCGACTTCGTCTACCGCGGCTTCATGCCCGTCGACCAGCAGGTCGATGCTCTGGTGGCCCACGCCATGGGCGACCGCGGCATGCGCAACTTCGGCGTGCTCTTCCCAGACACCGGCTTCGGCAACCGGGCTTCGGCGGCCTTCGAAGCTGCGGTCAAGAAGCGCGGCGGCACCGTGGTGCGCAAGGTTGGCTACAACCCGTCGGACACCGACTTCCGCAAGGACGTCAAGCGGCTTGGCGACAAGGACTACACCGCCCGCGCCGCGGAGTATGCGCGTCTCAAGCGTGCGGCGGCGGCCAAAGGCATGGACCCCAGCAAGGTGGTGCTGCCCCCAGCGGCCGACTTCGACGCCATCTTCATCCCCGACTCGTGGCAACGAGTGGGCCTCGTCGCCAGCTCGCTCGCCTACGAGGAATTCGCGGTCGGGGACTTCCGGCCTCACCGCCACGCCAAGACTGTGCCCTTGATGGGACTCAACGCTTGGCACGACCCCCGCATCATCGAAAATGGCGGCGACTACGTGCAACACGCAGTCTTCGTCGATGCATTTTCAGCGAGCTCACGACGTCCGGGGGTAAGTACGTTCGTGTCGGACCACCGCTCGGCCTTGGGCCGACCCCCCAGCGTCATCGATGCCCTGGCATGGGACGCCACCCGCCTGCTCAGCGATGCTGTGGTCGCAGGTGGCCCCGACCGGATCGCCGTGCGAGATGAGCTGGCCGAGGTCCGCTTGTCCGCGCCGGTGGCCGGTGGCGGTCGCTTCGGGGAAGATCGAGAAGTGGCCCGCAACCTGATGATTCTCACGATCGACGGTGACACCATTCGGGAGTGGACGCCCCCCGCGCTCGACCCCATCCCCGACGGCCTTCCCTGACTCCTTTCGCCCCCGCTCCCCCACCCGTGATGCCCGACGACCCTGACGAACAACACGTCATCGACACCCTGCTGGCCGCCCGCCCCGACCTCGGTGAGCGTGGCCACCCTCTTCAGGTAGATGCCGGTGACGACGCAGCTCTGCTCGCCAATGGCACTCTGGTCACGGCCGATACTCTGGTCGAAGGGGTCCACTGGGACCACCGTTCATCCGCCGAGAATGTCGGTTGGAAGGCCGTTGCCGTCAATGCATCCGACATCGGCGCGATGGGCGGCCACCCCACCTGGGCGACACTGGCCATCTGCTTGGCGCGTCCGCTCGACGTCGAGTGGGTCGATGGTTTTGCTCGCGGACTGCAGCGCGCCTGCGCTCACTTCGGGGTCACGCTGGTCGGCGGCGACACCACGCGCAGCCCCGGCCCGACCGTGGTGTCCATCACCATGGGCGGTGGGGTGGAGCACCCCGTCCTGCGCTCGGGTGGCCAGCCCGGAGACCTCCTGTTCGTCACCGGCACCCCCGGCCAAGCAGCGGCGGGCTTCTTCGCTGGGGGCCCCGCCCTCGCAGCGCTCACGCGGCCCAGTCCCCCCGTCCGCTTTGGCGCGGCACTGGGCGAAGCGGGCCTGGTCACCGCCATGCTCGACCTGTCTGATGGCATCGCCCGCGACCTCACTCGGCTCGCGCGCGCCAGCGAGGTGGGTGCGGTGGTCGATGAGACCCTGCTGCCTTCCACCCCCGAGCTCGACGCCCTCGACGCCCCACTCGCCGCCCAGGTGGCCTTTGGCGACGACTACGAGCTGCTGTTCAGTCTGCCCGCGCACCGAGTCCCCGCGATGATGGCCCTGGCCGATCATCATCAGGTGAAGGTCAGCGAGATCGGCCGACTCACCGAAGCGCCTGAGGTCAAGCTCACACACACCGCGTGGCCAGCCAGCCTCTTCAGCCACTTCGCCCCCGGCCCAACGCCATGTTGATCTTGCTGGCATTGGGCGAGGCCGCAGCCCAGGCCACCTCCCAAGGGGTGTCCGTCGACCCCTGGGTGGCAGCGACCCCCTACCTGGTGGCCTCGGCGCTCCTACTGCTGATGTCCGGCTTCTTCAGTGGCAGTGAGACCGCCCTATTCAGCCTCCAGCCGCTCGACCGCAAGCACCTCGAGTCCCAAGGCAACCGCGCGCTTCAGAGCCTCGTCGCCAAGCCCCGCCGCACCCTCGCGACCCTGTTGATCGGAAACGAGCTCACCAACGTCACCCTGTCGTCGGTGACTGCAGGGCTGGTGCTGATGCTGTTCCCCGACTCGCCGTGGCTCAACGTGGTGGGTCTCACACCGGTCATCCTGGTGTTTGGCGAGGTGATGCCCAAGGTCGTGGCACTGCGTTGGAACCGCCGCATCGCTCCCATCATCGCCATTCCCTTGGGACTGTTCTCCACCGCCGTGGCGCCCCTTCGCTGGCTGCTCACACGCATTGCAGACGCCGCGCTGGTGCTCACGGGTGGCAGCACCGCCCCCCATCAAGCGGAGCTTCGAGAGGCGCAGTTCAGAGCGCTCATCGACGAGGGCCGCGAAGCCGGAAACCTACTCGCCACCGAGCAGGAGATGCTCCACAAGGTCTTCGAGTTCGGGGACATGTCGGTCCATCGCCTGATGACTCCCCGCCCCGACATCGAAAGCCTGAGCCTCACGATGCCCTGGGACGACGTGCTGGAATTCCTACGCCGCTCGGGGGTCAGTCGGGTGCCGGTCTGGCACAGCCGCCCGGACAACATCGTGGGCGTGCTGGTCGTCAAGCAGCTCCTGCCACTGCTGGCCCGGGTCATGTCTGGCGGCCTTCCCCCCTCCACCACCGAGCTGCGCGAGCTGCTGCTCCCCTGTCGCTTCGTTCCCACCACCAAGCGCGCGGAGGACATGCTTCGCGAGTTCCGCACCGAGCGGTTCCACATGTCCATCGTCGTCGACGAGCATGGCAACATCGTGGGACTGGTGACCCTCGACGACCTGCTCCGTGAG
>Ga0315322_10002752_pt1 | contig 13640 bp, 9 predicted proteins | sample M110021515metaG_FD_203461 | JGI IMG/M metagenome (GOLD analysis project Ga0315322, IMG submission 203461) | Ammonia-oxidizing marine archaeal communities from Monterey Bay, California, United States - M1 100m 21515 | ecosystem: Environmental > Aquatic > Marine > Intertidal zone | place: USA... | reverse complement strand
CGTTTCCACACACTTTTCTTTTTTACTATTGAGATCGTTCTCCTCTTTGGATCTTTGTGCTGCGCTGGACGTGTTGAATGAGGCTAACCAGTTTGACCAGACGCCCAAATATTCGTGGTCTTTGTTCAGTGAAGATGGAAACGCTGTATTGGCGTCTAACGGTTTGTCCATGAATGTAGATAGCCCGATGATGCCGATCAGCAGAAGAGACACCGTGATCGTGCTGGGAGGCAAAGAATATTTAAGCGCATCTACTTTACCAGTGCTGGCATGGTTGCGAAGTGTGTCCCGGCAAGGTGCGCGCATAGGTGCAATTGGGAGCGCTCTATTCACATTGACAAAGGCTGGTGTACATTTGAACGGGCCAGTTTCTGCACATTGGGCGTATAGGGAAGCAATTGCCGAACATTACCCAGATTTGGAGTTAAAGCATAACATTTTCTGTATTGGCGAAAAAAGCCTGACCTGTGCCGGTGGTGCGGCGACCCTGGACATGATGTTGCAACTGATCGCATTGACCAGTGACAGCAGAATAGCCAACTGGGTAGCAGACCGGCTTGTTTGCAGTTCCTTCAGGACTGGACAAGAAGACCAAGGGGCCGCCGAGTTCGTACACATGCGAAAGCGCGACTCCAAGCTGGCAAAGGCAATCATGGTAATGCAATCGAGCTTGGAAGAGCCTATTTCAGCAAAGGAGATAGCTGTTTCAACCGGCGTCTCGACGCGTCAGCTCGAACGCATTTTCAAGGCTCATATGGCGACCAGCCCAAAAGCATTCTATATGCAACTGAGGCTCGAACATGCAAGGCGATTGCGTCATCAAACAGCATTGCCTCTGATCGAAATTGCGATTGCGAGCGGTTTTCAGAGCCAGTCTCATTTTTCTCGCCTTTACCGGAAGCAGTTTGGGGTTTCACCGCTTTTGGATGTGGGAATACATCAAAAAGATGATCCTCTTTCAGATTGCAACAGCTCAGAAGGAACAAAAAGTGTACAATTTGAGCCTGACCACCTTGCACGTCCAAGTGCAGAATGATCCGAAATTTCAACACATCACTGTTGGCGGAATGCTGCGAGAGGTTGCAGTCACCCATCGGGATACAGTAGCGATGGTCGATTTCGCAGACAGTGGTGACTGTGGCTAGTCATGGGCCTAAGGTAAGCTGTCCGCGCAGGCCGAGCGCCTCACCAAGACGCTTGCCTCCCAGTTTGAGGCGGGTGAAAGGGTCGTGGTCTGGGCACCCAATATCCCCCAGTGGATTTTTATGGAATATACCTGCGGTCTGGCTGGATTGGTTCTGGTAACGACCAATCCGTCGTTTAAGGCAAAAGAACTTACCTATGTCGTTGAACAGTCAGGCGCGGTGGGTCTTTTTTATGTGGCGGCGTAACGTGGCAATCCCATGCTGGCGATAGCCAAAGAAGCAATTAGGGATAATTGTCCAGCTCAGGTAATTTATCAATCCTTAAGACAAGACCGCCCTCTATGCATCTGGCAACATGGCGGCTTTACACCCGGACATTGGTGTTGACGAAGAGAAGGCTGCAGCGGTTCGAGAAATTCCGCCCGTCCTTTTCGCTGATATGTCAATAACATTTGGAATTGTCCAGTTTATGTAACATGGGAGTTGTCCACTCCGATTGTTCAACTCTTGATTGTTTCGGGGCACAGTTCAGCATCGGAACGGGTCACGCGGCTTGTTTTTTCTGGTCTGTGACTTCCTTCCCTTCTGGGGTATATTGAGCAAGTTTCCGAGGTCCATGAAATATTGGCATTTGTCCGTTCGGAAATTCATGGATTCTTACCCTTGCTTTGACGTAGTGATGTCGATGGCTGTCAGCCGGGATTTGCAGGGTGCGGTTTTTGTAGCGAACGGTTTATTGTATACGGGTAGATATTCTTCAATCAAAAAGCGATTGCTTCTTCGATCGTCGTTATGCCCTTCACTCGCAGTTCCTGTGGCAACCGGTTCCGCAATGTTCCAAACACCCTCTCCAAACGACCGCGTGCTTCAGGGGAGCAGGCAGGGATGAGTTCACCCCAAGCTGTATCATTGCCCGGCCGAACTGTGTGGGGTTGCTCTTGTCGACCTTTCCGCTAGCTTCTGACGTATGCAAGTAATGGCTGGCGCGGTCCGCAGAAAGCGAGCAAAGCAACCCTCTAGAGCGAATAACCTCCTCAACTGCAATAAAACTTCTGATCGTTCCTTCCTCCTCGACCAAGAAGGCTGAATAGACCTCAATCGTTGCATAATCCATGATAACGATCTGATCCCAACATTTGTCTTGAACCCATTCGTGGCTTGAGCCATCCTGATGCAGCATCATGCCGGGAAGGGCCCAACGCTCCCGTTTGCGCCGATGGGTACCATGGCGCGGGGCTTTTTGAATGCAGCCATGCGAATGAAGCGTCAACCGCACGAAGTTGTAGCTCTGGGTGAATTTATGTTCCGATACCAGCTTCTCGTGGGAATGCTTAGGGGGGAAGTGCCAATACTGCGTGTCAAACAACATCAGCATCTTGATCACCGTATCAACTGAAACACGGTTTTGTGGCACCTTGGCAAAGCGACGATCTAACAGACCGTCAGTTCCCTCTGCTTCATAGCGCTTGCTGTAACGCCGGAAATTAGTTTCCGACATGCCAAAAGAAGGCTTACCGCCTCACTCTATGTCAGTTTCCGCTTCTTCGTCTGTTCATAGTAATCCGTAAACTTCAAAAGCATCAGGTCCTGTAATGTCGTTGTCAGGTCATAAATATCCTCCCCGCAAAGAACAAAAACCGGGCAATTGCCATGTTACATGGAGCGCACATATCCCGTGTCAGCGATAGTCCTTTTCGCCAATATTGACATGCGATTGTAGCTATTCTACATTCAGCCCTTGATAATATATAATATATATTATTGAATGATACAATATCGAGGCTGATCAAGGAGCAAGCCGTGCAGTTGGATGCCATTTCACTTGATGAAAAGTACGCGCGCAATGCAGACCGGGTCTACATTACCGGCAATCAGGCGCTGGTCAGAGCGGCAATGATGCAGCGCTGGCGAGACGAAATTGCAGGTTTGAACACGGCCGGTTTCATATCAGGTTATCGAGGTTCACCGCTGCACAATGTAGACAGAGAACTGTGGAGGGCAAACCGCGCACTTGATGGCGCCCATATCCACTTCTTGCCGGCAGTCAACGAAGATCTCGCTGCTACGGCAATATGGGGATCTCAGCAGGCGACCGCCTTTGGTGACGCTAACTATGATGGCGTCTACGCCTTGTGGTACGGCAAAGGTCCTGGTTTTGACCGCTCGGTCGATGCGATACGTCATGGTCATATGGCGGGATCATCGCGCCATGGTGGCGTTCTTACCGTCGTTGGCGATGATCACCCCATGAAGGAATCGGCATCGCCTGCAGCACACGAACTACTGTTTGCTGATTTGATGATGCCAGTCCTGTTTCCAGCGAACGTGCAAGAAGTCATCGACTATGCACTCTATGGTTGGGCACTGTCCCGCTTCGCCGGCACCTGGGTCGGCCTCAAGTTGGTTCCGGACACGATCGCCGCCACATCATCAGTTCTTGGCGATGTTGATCGTATCCAGATCACGACTCCGTCCGACGTGATATTTCCTGGCGATGGCGTCAGCTTGCGCGTGCCGGACCATTACCGCAACCAGGAAGCACGTACGCGGCACTTCAAGATACCTGCTGCGATCGCGTTTGCCCAAGCCAATAAGATCAACCGTGTCACCCATTCAAGTCCCAACCCACGATACGGGATTATAGCGACGGGCAAAGCCTGGACAGACGTTTGCCAAGCGTTCCGCGAAATGGGGTTGAATGTAGAGCAGCTGAGTGGCCTAGGTATTACCGTTCTCAAATTGGCGATGCCTTATCCGGTTGATGAAGCTGCAATTCGTGATTTCGCTACAGATCTTGAGGAGATTTTGGTCGTTGAAGAAAAGCATCGCCTGACAGAAATGAACGTCAAGGATGCACTATATGCCCTACCGAGCGAACGTCGTCCACGAGTCATTGGTCGGTTCGATGAAAACGGTCAAATGATTCTGCCTGACTGGCCGGAATATACACCAGACGACATCGTGCGCGCCCTTTCCAAGCGCATCGCCCACTTTCATAATAGCGAGCCCATCAAATTCCATCTGGATTTCCTGCAAGCACGCAGCGAACAAACCGCTCAGCGCGAGTTGCTGAAGATTGAGAGGCAACCATTTTTCTGTTCCGGATGTCCGCACAACACCTCCACGCAAGTGCCGGAGGGTAGTCGTGCTCATGGCGGCATTGGTTGCCATCTGCTGGCAACGTTCATGGATCGCAACAACACCACGCATACGCATATGGGTGGCGAGGGAGCCAACTGGCTCGGTCAAGCACCGTTTGTGAAAACGAAGCATGTCTTTCAGAACATTGGTGACGGGACGTACTTTCACTCCGGCCAACTGGCCGTGCGAGCAGCCGTTGCCGCCGGTGCCAACATCACCTTCAAGATCCTGTTCAACGACGCGATTGCGATGACCGGCGGACAACCGGTAGAAGGTAACCTTTCACCTCAGATCATATCACGGCAAGTCTACGACGAGGGCGTGCGCCGCATTGCCGTCATCACTGATGAACCACACAAATACACGACTAGGGATTTTGCCCCGGGCGTCACGATTGACCACCGCAGCGCACTTGACCGGGTGCAGCGCGACCTTCGCGACCATCCAGGCACTAGTATTTTGATTTATGATCAAATCTGTGCTGCTGAGAAGCGTCGCAGGCGCAAGAGCGGACGCATGGTCGACCCGCCACGGCGCATTATTATCAATGATCTCGTCTGTGAAGGGTGTGGCGACTGCAATGCCAAGTCGAACTGCCTCTCAGTATTGCCGCTGGAGACAGAGTTTGGTCGCAAGCGCCAAATTGACCAATCAGCGTGCAACAAGGATTTCTCTTGTGCGGAAGGGTTCTGTCCGAGCTTTGTCAGCGTTGTTGGTGGAGTCCCCCGAAAAGTCGCGGCGGCGGCACCGAAGGAGAAGCTCGCTCCATTGCCCGAACCCGATATGGTCGAGATCGGCAACGGCGGCACATACAATATTATGGTCACCGGCGTTGGTGGTACCGGCGTCGTTACGATTACAGCACTGTTGACCATGGCAGCCCACATCGAAGACATGGCGTTTTCCTCTGTCGATCAAACCGGAATCTCCCAAAAAGGTGGGTCCGTTGTCAGTCATCTTCGCCTCGCGTCGCGGCATGGCGACATCAATGCCTTACGTCTAAACGAAGGCGCAGCCGATCTCATCATCGGGTGCGACAACGTCACGACCGCGGGTGATGCCGTACTTTCGGTGATTTCACCACGCCGAACCAAAGTCCTCCTCAATACCTATGAACAGATAACCGGCGACTTCGTCCAAAATCCAAACTTGGTGTTTCCAAGGTCTACCGTATCAGGCCGCATCGAGGCGGCGGCTGACAACGGTAACGTTATCTCTGTCGACGCAACGCGTCTCGCAACCCATCTACTCGGCGACTCCATCGCATCCAACATGTTTATGCTGGGATATGCGTATCAGAGCGGCATGATCCCCTTATCAGCAACGGCAATCGACAAGGCCATTGAATTGAACGGCGTTGCGGTGGACCTCAACAAAAATGCTTTCGCTTGGGGGCGACGGGCAGCATTTGCACCCAGCTCCGTCGAAGAGATCGCTCATCCCATGGTGGTCGACCGAAAGATGCCCACCAAACTGGATGAGATCGTGGCGCATCGCGTCGGCGAACTAACCGCCTATCAAGATGCGTCCTATGCTGAGCGTTACCGCCAGCTCGTCGACCGCGTGAGGCGGGCGGAAGCAAGCAAAGCGGACGGAAAAAACGAACTCGCAAATACCGTTGCCAGGTACGCCTACAAACTGATGGCATACAAGGACGAGTACGAGGTCGCCCGACTTTATACTGATGGCCGGTTTCAGTCCAAGCTGGAAAAGGCTTTCGAGGGTAACGGAAAGCTGCAATTTCATTTTGCGCCACCATGGCTCGCCCGTCGCGATTCGGAAACCGGGATGCCACTGAAGCAAAACTATGGCGCCTGGATGCTGCCAATCCTACGCCAGCTCGCGCGGTTGAGGTGGCTACGCGGTTCACGTCTCGATATTTTCGGCTACAGCGAAGAACGCAAAGCTGAGCGTCAGTTGATTGAGGATTACGAACAAACAATTAACAATCTCATTCGCGGGCTTGGCCCCGGCAATCACCAGCTCGCTGTCGAGATCGCGTCAATTCCGGAAATGATCCGTGGGTACGGCCACGTCAAAGCCCGCAATCTTGTTGTGGCAGAAGCAAGACTGACTGAACTTAAAGCGCTTTGGGAGCAGCCGTTGCTGGAAACGGCAGTATCCCATGGGGTGGGCTAGTTTTGGGAAACTCTGATCAACCCGGCCTTTGTGGTGTTTCGGTACGCTTTTGGCTACATCTTCCACTGATTTGTCCTGCTTTCGTCGGTTTTACGGTTGTTTTCTGGAGTGTAGGCGGACTCCGCCATCACTTTGTCAGCAAAACTCCAGCCTTGTTCTATTGACGTAGAAATAATGAAACCCAACCCGTTCAGCTTATGCAGAGAGAAGCTTAGTTTACGCGAGAAACCTTCTAAACATTGGGAGCAGCTCAGTATTTCAGTTTTACCATCTCACTGTTGTGTTGTTTTCAACTCATAACCGCAAACCAAAACACGACTGCAAATGTTTATGGAGAATGCAGTGCATTCCATGCAAAATATAAGGGGGGATCCGTGACAAGAATTATTGTAGTAGGTGCCGGCCAGGCCGGGGCGACATTGGTGGCAAAGCTGCGAAGCGAAGGATTCGACGGCGACGTCGAATTGATCGGGTCCGAGGAGTTCCCGCCTTATCAGCGGCCGCCTTTGTCGAAAGCATACCTTCTGGGGGATGTGCAGAAAGAGCGTCTGTACCTGCGCCCCGAAGCCTTTTACCGCGAGAATGAAATAAACTTGCGACTCGGGACTTTGGTTGAAAATCTCAAGCCGTCTGCGAAAGAGATTACCCTGTCATCGGGAGAAGTGCTTTCCTACGATGCGATGGCCCTTGCGACGGGTTCACAACCGCGAAGGCTGCCAGCTTCCATCGGCGGTAGTCTGAACGGCGTGCTGACGATCCGTAACATGAAAGACGCCGATGCTATGGCTCCCTATTTTCAAAAAGGGAACCGCGTTCTTGTTGTCGGCGGAGGCTACATCGGTCTGGAAGCAGCTGCCGCTGCTTCAGCGCGCGGTCTTCACGTCACCTTGATCGAAGCCAGTTCACGCATTTTGCAGCGCGTTGCTTCAGAGCTAACCTCGGACTACTTTCGAGCCCTTCATCTGCGACATGGCGTGAATATTCGGGAAGGCGTAGGATTGGAGCGTCTTTCCGGAAAAGACCACGTCGCCGGGGCAGTGCTTTCTGACGGCAGCTGGTTGGACATCAATTTTGCGATCGTCGGTATCGGCATTGAGCCCTCCGTGTCGCTCGCTACTGCGGCCGGACTGGATGTCGACGAGGGTATCGTCACAGATGCGCAAGCGAGTACATCCCAAGCCGGAATTTGGGCCGTAGGGGATTGCGCAACATGCGACTTTAAAGGACAAAGAATGCGGATCGAAAGTGTGGGGAACGCAATTGCGCAATCCGAAGTCGCAGCACTTTCCATGATGGGACAAGATGCAGAATATCTTCCGCAGCCGTGGTTTTGGTCGGATCAATTCGATTGCAAACTCCAGATTGCCGGCGTCAGCACCGGATACACGGATGTGGTGGTTCGGGAAGGTGAGGGCTTCCGATCACATTGGCATTTTGCGGGCGATGAATTGATTTCGGTTGATGCAATGAATGATCCAAAAGGCTACATGGTCGGCAAGCGGTTGATAGAATTGGGAAGAAGTCCGTCGAAAGAGTACCTAAGAGATCCTGATTCCAACCTAAAGGAGCTGCTGCGCAGCTAAGCATGGACGCGTACTTGTCGTTGACCAGAGCGATTACAATCTTCTCATTTGTTCAATTATGGCGAATATCCCTGATACTATCTTGTGGTATGCAACTAGATATAATATTGAAAAATTGCACCTTTCGCGCCAGAGAAAAAGTCGAACTCATGAAAAGCAAAATCGATAATGTAAGCCTCGTTGATCAAACCCTAGATGCTATTAGAAGCAGCATTCTTTCTGGGGAACTTGAGCCAGGATCGCATATTAAGATCAAAAAAATGTCGGACCATTTTGGGGTAAGCATGATCCCGGTCAGGGAAGCCCTTGCTCGACTGTTGTCGTCACGACTGGTCACTTCACATGCCAACCGTGGTTACTTTGTCGCGGCGAGGCCCACGGCCGCTCAGTTCTCTGAGTTTGTAGACGCACGAGTGTTGTTCGAGACATCTGCAGTTCGTTCCGGGTTTGAAAATACTACCGATGCTGACGTTGCGCGATTGAGAAAACTGAACACTAAAATGCGAAAAATCGCTAACGTGAGTCCACAGCAGGCGGATGTCGGGTTTGGAACCTTGAACTTAGAGTTTCACAGGGTTCTCGTTGGACTAACTCGGAATTCGTTCCTTTTGAATATTTACGATGACCTATCGCTTGGCAATCTGCAATTTCAGCTTTTACGAAGCGGAGCTGAAAAGTTTCCTTGCCTTGAAAGGCTAGTCAACGAGCACGAGAAAATCGTGAATGCGCTTGTCGATCGCGATTTGGACAGCTTGGCCACCCGTCTGACCCACCACATCCGCAGTATCGATGTGACCAGCTAAGTTTTTTGCTATACACTGCTAAGAAAGTCTAATAAGATAATATATTATATCTAATTGGATGAGCATCATGAGCATAAAGTCTGCCATTAACTTGCTGTCGTTAGAGATTGGAGATTGCGTTACCACCAGCCATGCGATCAGGGATCAACACAGCCACAATGAATCTCATTTCGATATTGCATTGCCGGATGCCGTAGTTTTTCCCCGCGACACGTCGGAAATCAGCACAGTCCTTCGAGTCTGCACCCAAGAGAAATGCCCCGTAACAGCTTGGGGTGCCGGGACTGCGTTGGAAGGCCAACACCTTCCAACCGCCGGTGGCATTTCTCTGGATCTCACCACAATGAACAGCATATTGGCGGTGAACCAGGAAGACATGGATGCCGTCGTACAAGCGGGCGTTACGAGAGAGCAACTGAACCAGGATCTTCGTTCTCAAGGACTGTTCTTTTCGGTCGATCCGGGGGCAAATGCATCGATCGGCGGGATGGCGTCAACGCGTGCATCCGGCACGACGGCCATGCGCTACGGCACGATGCGCGACAATATCAAGTCCCTGAAGGTAGTTCTTGCTGATGGCCGGATCGTTCATACCGGATCGCGCGCGCGGAAATCGGCCTCGGGCCTGGATTTGACGTCGCTCATGATTGGTTCTGAAGGGACGCTGGGCATCATTAGCGAGTTGGTTGTCAAACTTCACGGGACCCCGGAAGCGATTTCGGCGGCATGCTGTAGCTTCGACACGGTGGAAAACGCAGTCGCCACTGTAGTCAAAACCATTCAGATGGGTGTGCCCGTCGCACGCATGGAACTGGTGGACACGAATTACATTCAGGCCATCAACCTGCGCCACGACATGGAGCTTCCTCTCAAGCCGCACCTGTTTATGGAATTTCACGGCTCTGAAGCATCCGTTCAGGAGCAAGCGGCGACCGTGGCTAGCATCGCGCAGGAATTCAGCGGCTCTGAGTTTGAGTGGAAGATAAAGGCCGAGGATCGCAACCTTCTGTGGAAGGCACGACATGGCGCATATGAAGCGCTGGCGTCGGCGTATCCGGGGCGATTGCCATTCGCCACGGATGTGTGCGTTCCTATTTCGCACCTGGCAGAGATGGTTTCCTTGGCGCGAGAGGACATTGACCGCTCGGGGCTCCCAGCTGGCATCATAGGTCATGTTGGAGACGGTAACTTTCACGCCCAGCTCATGATCCGCGACGGTGATGTCGAAGATCTGCGCATTGCGAAGAACCTATCGAACGATATGGCACGCCGCGCGATCGATATTGGAGGCACCGTTACTGGAGAACACGGCATTGGCATGGGCAAGATTGAGCTGCTGCAAACGGAACACGGCGAAGCGGTTTCCGTCATGCGCGGGATCAAAGACTACCTCGACCCCCAAAATATACTCAATCCGGGTAAGCTTTACCCGTAGGGCGGCATGAGTGACTTGTAAATAATATATAATATAATATAATATACATAAGACATTTCGAATCTAGTGAAGGAGTCCCAGCACATGTCTGACACAGGCATCAACGCGGAGCCTTGGGTTCCCCCGAACCTCGAAGGCACTAAAGTTGAAAAGAAAAAGATGAAGTCCCTGATGAGAAGAGCTGACGGTGTACCGCTCTTGCGCTTCCTCCTCTGCGTAACTTCGATCACCTTCTATGGCTGGCTTTACTATTTATCCTGGGGAACGTTTTGGGTCATCCCGACACTGATCCTCTTTGGTGGCACTATGTCGCTTTTTTCGTATTCGGCGAGCCACGAATGCGCCCATGGGACAGCATTCAAATCCCGTTGGCTTAACGAGTCTGTTTTCTGGTTCTCGTCGATTCTCTTTGGCCAGGAACCCATCTATAGGCGCTATAGCCACGCCTGCCACCACACTTACACCTGGTTCTGGGAGAAAGACGCCCAAATGCCCTTCACGGTCCGGCAGAAGGTGGATCTGTTCACTTACTTCCGTTGGTATAGTTCGCTGGAATATCACTACCTTTTTGTCAAGATCGTCGTTCTGCACGCGCTCGGACGATTCTCCGATCGGACCCGAAGCTTCACGCCTCAACCCGAACTGCCCAAGATGCAGCGCAACTCGATCATCTTCATGCTGATTTGGTTGGGTGCGATTGGCGTGTCGCTATACTTTCAGACTTGGGCGTTGGTCTGGTTCTACGTTCTGCCGAAGGTCGTCGGTGACATGATCAACATGAGCTTCGTTGCAACGCAACATTTCGAGATGGCTGAAGACGATCTCAACCTGACGCACACGACCCGCTCGATCAAGCACCATTGGTTCTGGGATCTGTATTACTGGAACATGTCCTACCATATCGAGCACCACTTTGCTCCGACGGTTCCGTTCCACAAGCTTCCGGAACTGAACGCCGAGATTAAGGACAAGCTTCCGGACCCCAAGGGCGTCATGCCGATCACCATCGATGTCTACAAAGCCATGCGCAACCGCCATCTTTCCGTCGAGAAAGACGCACTGGAAATGCCAACCAGCCACTAGGGGGAACGGAAATGGCGGAATGGATCAAAGCCTGCCAGACAGACGACATTGATGAAGAAGACGTATTCGGATTCGAACATGATGGCGTTAAATACGCCATATATAACACCCCGAAAGGCTTCTTTGCATCCCACGGCATATGCACCCACGAGGTTGCGATGCTTCAGGACGGGCTGGTGATTGATACAGTTATTGAATGCCCGCTGCATCAGGGGCGCTTCGATGTAAGGACAGGAAAGGCGTTGTCAGCGCCTGTTTGTGTGGATCTCAAAACCTACCCTGTCAAAGTCGACAACGGCGATATCTATCTTCAGATCTAGATCTCTCTACTTTCGTTTGGATCTGAGCTCTCTCACCCGCCCTCAGGCCGCGTTTTCGTAAGAAGACGCGTTCTGGGCGGGCTGCGAATTTGGTTGAATGCAAAAGCGCAAATGCTTCTCAGATCAGTTCTTCTTACCGCCTCTGGTTCAGAGAGGTGACTGTCCTAAAGCAGATATCTTGGCCTTACTTTGCATTGATACCACCCCTCGCCAGTAACCGTCAGGTTAAGGTTGCATAAGCGGAGCAGTGCAGCTCGCCGTAGATCAGTGTTACCTAAACTTCGAACTGCGTGACTGGACGACCGCATTATGCTGCTCAAACGCTTTCCGGCCAGGCAGGCGATCATCTGTTTCAGCGTAGGCGCAATGAACATTGTGCAGTAACGCCCTAGAGGCTTCTGCATCAACGGCGCCGTAAATTCTTGTAAATTGGCGAAAGACTCATACGCTTCGATTACCTTACTCGCGAAGGACTGCGATCTCAGGCCAACTGGCTATGGCCCGGTTATTGCATTCGGTAACCACAGCGCAATCCCCGGGAATATTAAAATCAGGGCGAGTGTGAACAATTGCAGTACGATGAACGGCACTACACCGTGGTACATGTGTCGTAACGTGATCTCTGGCGGGCTAATAGCGCGCAGATAGAAGATGGATGGGGCCATAGGGGGAGTCAGATAGCTTGTTTGAATCGTCACCAAGAAGAGGATGCAGAACCATATTGGATCAAAGCCCAACATTCTAATGATAGGCATTGCGATTGGGATTAGCACCAGAATAATCGAAACCAAATCCAGAGCGAACCCGGCGACGAAAGCGATCAACAGTATGAGCAGCAGCGTATTCCAATCGCTCAGCTTGGCAGCATCAAGAAGGCCTCGCATGTCCGAGATTCCACCCGAGGCTACGAACACGCCAGCAAACATGTTGCCTGCCAACAGAATCGTGAGGATCATCACGGTCACTTTCAGTGTTTGCCTTGATGCCTCGTTTAGAAGCCGCAGAGACATGTTCCCATTCACTGCGGAGAGAAACGCAGCCCCGAACGCACCGCATGCTGCTGCTTCGGTCGGAGTTGCCAGACCGCTTAGAATACTCCCGAGCACCGTGAAAATCAGGAACACGGGCGGCACCAGCGCCAGAAATGTCAGCTTCAAGAGCTCACCCATCGGCGGCACGTCTTCGGTCTCAGACGTTTGCGGGGCCAGTTGCGGCGAAATCATACAACGCGCAACGATATAGACGATGAAGAGCCCTGCCATGATCAGACCTGGGATCAACAGGCCAGCGAACAAATCCCCAACCGAGACATCAGCAATCGGCGCTAGGATTATCACCAGGACCGACGGCGGGACCACGGTGCCCAACGAACCGCCCGCACAGATGGTTCCGGAAATCAGGGACTTGTCATAGCCGTATTTCATCATGATTGGGATTGCTAGCAGCCCGATCACCGTTTCGGTTGCGCCAACCACGCCGCTGGCAGCGGCAAAGACAACGCCCAGCAGGATCGTTCCAACAGCGAGCCCGCCCGGCAAACGTCTCGTCCAGATATGAAACACATCAAAAAGACGCTCAGCGATGCCAGCGCGTTCCAACATACATCCCATAAAGACAAAGAGCGGGACGGCAGCCAAAATATAGTTCCCGGCCACATCCTGAACCTTTGACAGCAGCTGAAAAATCGCTTTGTCGCCAAATCGCAGGAAGCCGAACACCAGAGATACTGCAAACAGCGAATACGCCACCGGGATACCTACAAAAAGCAGCATCAAAAGTGCTGGAAACATCAAGAGTGCGATATCCACTTAGGCGGCCCCTTCGTCTGCCTGGCCGGAAACCAAGGTTGATAGGTTCTTCAGCAGTTCTGATACAGTTTGTGCAGCCAAGAGTACGAAGCCCAGCCAGAACGCCAATCGGGCCGGCCAGACAATTGGATTCCAGGCACTTTCACCCGACCGTTCGCCGCTTTCCCAGGCATCGTACAAATA
>Ga0315322_10002750_pt1 | contig 13643 bp, 7 predicted proteins | sample M110021515metaG_FD_203461 | JGI IMG/M metagenome (GOLD analysis project Ga0315322, IMG submission 203461) | Ammonia-oxidizing marine archaeal communities from Monterey Bay, California, United States - M1 100m 21515 | ecosystem: Environmental > Aquatic > Marine > Intertidal zone | place: USA... | reverse complement strand
AAACTTCGCGTAAAATTCAAGTGGTATTGATGCTCCACGGGCTGTGGTGAACGTCATAGTTTCCTTGTCCATATTTTTGTTACAAATATTATGTAATATTGAATTCATTTTAAAGAAAGTTTCTTCCAATAAAATGGCCAACGTAACAACAATAGATATCTCCGTAGAAGATCCGGGAGAGTATGCATTCGACCGTCTATACGACAAACTCAAAGATTTAGGTAGTGATGGAGTCACTTCTAGTAATATAACAGGGATAGTGTTGTCACTGATGCAATTTGTACAGACAATTGGGGGTTTAAATGGTGCTCAAAAGAAACAACTTGTGATTTCAGTTATCCGAAAATTTATCAATGAAGAAATTGAAGATCGAGATTTGGCTAGGGACCTTTCTGTCTTTGTAGAACTCACTCTCCCACCTCTAATTGACGAATTTGTGGCGCTGAACAATCGCGAGACCCGAATTAAAATTAAAAGTTGTATATCCAAAATATTGAAAAAATGCTTTTGCTGCAAACTTACAAATTGATTTTTTATCCTGATCTAAGAATAAAAAATAAATAACAAAATGTCTTTTAGCGATAACACACAACTAACTTCGGCCATTGGCTTTACGGGAAAAAATATTGTTTTTGGTCAACCACAAGAGAATAACATTACATTGGGAGATGGAAAAAAGATTAAGTTTTTTAGGATTCCGGTAGGTGTAAAGAACCCAGACGGTACTCATGGAGAGCTAGTATTTCCAACTGAAAAGGTTTTTTCATTCGGTGTTCAGGAGAACAAAAACGATAGCGGCCGCGTAGACGGTTATTCGGTAGCACTATGTATGTGGGACCGAGATGGAGCAACGGAAGCCCAATTGAAGTGGCTTGAGGGTTTTAACAAAGCAATTGATTGCTGTAGGGAGCACATCCTCGAGGTCAAGGACGAAGTTGAGAAATACGATCTCGACGAGGCAGAACTCAAACGGTTCAATCCTCTTTACTGGAAGAAGGAAAAGGGGAAGGTCGTCGAGGGACGTGGACCAACTCTCTACCCCAAACTTCTTGTTTCCAGAAAGGAAAATCCTCCGAAGATTCTTACTTCATTTGAAGATAATAACGGGGAAGATATGGATGCATTGAGTCTTATGGGAAAATGGTGCTGGATGACGGCAGCTGTGAAGATTGAGTCTATCTTTGTAGGTGCTAGGGTATCACCACAGGTCAAGCTTTACGAAGCTATTGCTCAACCGGTTCAAAACAAGGCAAAGAAGCTCTTGAGGCCACGAACAGATAATAAGGTTAAGCTTCTAGCATCAAATGATGTATCGTCGGCACTGGGTGCAAATGACGACGATGTTGATGACGAGGAAATCGACGACGACGACGACGATTCTGGAAGTCTAAATGGAGATAGCGAGGAGGAAGACGAAGTGGTAGCCAAAAGTCCACCAAAAAAGAAGGTCGTCAAGAAGGTACGACGTAAAGTAGTTCGAAAGAAAAAGGCGAGTGGTGGAGACTAATTAAAGATACTATCAAATCTTATACTAAAAGTATAAGATTTAAACTATAGATTTCATGGGAATTCTACAAGTAGGGCATAAAATTTTTTTGTTTTGTGACTTACAATATTTATGATATTTTTCCATACAATCCGTATGGTAAAAATAACCACAACATTTCGCAAAACAAAAATCGCGATCAAATTCTTCGTGACATAATAGACATATATCGTCTAATTTTTCAATGAATTTCAAGGGGTTGGTTTGCCACTCCTGGGGAGTTTCTTTCACAGCCGATTTTTTCATACATGCTCCCATTTATTACGGCTTTAATATTTTACTTCGATTTTTATTGTACCATTGATTGGTTGCACATTAATATATTCTTTTCCAACCGTCGTTTGTAAAATTTTCCATAATTTGTTATTCACATACACTTGTTTAGCACCAGGAAATAATAACGACAATAATCCATCATAAGAATATGATGTGATGAGATTGTAAGTAACGGAGTTATTGCCTTGCGTTTCGATGGTAAGTTTTGAATTCTGACGATTATAACAATATGCTATTAATTCCTTCTGGGTTGTAAACCAAATCTTATCACCGTCTTGTTGAATTCTATTAAAAAGAGAAATTAATGTTGAACCGGGAGTTGGTACCCAACATGCATCACAAGCCTGACGACATGTCTTGGCTTTGTCATCGTCCCATTGAAGATCACACGCTCCAGTTGGAACACCCCCTTCGACTTTGGGATCACCCGATGGTCTTTTATTCCAATCAAGTTCGGGAAATTTTCCATTATCATCATACAATGGAATAGATCCATTCCATTTAGGATCAAGAATGCTAGAGCACGATGGATTAACACAACAAGCACAAGTAAGCTTTTGTAAAGACATAGGAGTGGTATTAGGTGCCATATCACAAGGCATGTCTTCCCCGGTTTCTGGATTGGTTGGGTTAAAATCATGACCGGCTAATATGATCATACTATTGGGAATATTCATAGCAGTTTCGTATTGTGTTATGTAGTATTTTGTGACAGATGCTGCATCGTTTTTAGGATCTGAATCGTGATTTAAATCTATTTGGTACGGTAAAGTCCAGACTGGATCTAAACCAACGCGCATTACATCATTTTTAAAGATACTTTGGGAAATATCTGTTCCCTTGGGTAACGTATCTCTTGTATTAACCGTATTCTGATTGGGAGGCCACGACGTAATACCTAAAAACTGCCCATTGTTTTCATCGGTGACTGTGCGTGCGCTGATATAATTATCTTGAAGCGCTTTTACAAAAGGAACTATTAAATAATTGGCTGTAGGGTCTTGAGCGTTCCCGATACCACCACAACCACCCTGACCACCACATGTTTTACATCCTGTAGGGGCTCCTGCTGCCTGACATTCCTCAGCGCAATCTTTATAACCATTTTGGGGTTGATTACAATCTGATTCGTTTTGACATGATTTTCCATCACCTGGTTGGCATTTCCCGGTTTTTTCATAACACCAAGGAGCGTTGTTACTTTCTCCGTAACAACATCCTTTATTAGCACAATCACTTTTCAGATCCTTGCCTTGATAATTGGGTAGACAGTCCTTACGATCACTTGCATCAATATTAGCACAATCAGTTGCAACGCATGTAGTAGTACAATTATAATTAGTATGACAAAAACTATCACCGCAAATACCGTTTTCATCAGGATTTCCAGACGATTTGACTGATTGTCTCTTAGAAGCCAAAATAGGCAATGAACCATGGGGGTATGCATATGATAATTGTTCTTTAGGATTTTGATATACTTGTTCCCTAAGTAACTTGGCACAGAAAATTATATTGTCGGAAATGTATTTTTCCGTGATACTTCCATCGCTCGCAGTTAAATGTTGATGACCATGACCTCCAATTTCATGACCTAACTTAACAACCGCGCGCAACCAATCTAAATCTCTGGTTAACCAAAGAGTGTTATAGTAAAAAGAAAATTTTAAAGGCCATTTATTTTTATGCCATTCGTATAACAACCATCGCCAGCATTTGACTCTCGCATCGTCGAAACATGCATTCAGAGCGTGAGATTTATTATCTTTCCAATGGGCTATAGCATGTTGAGGATTTTGAAAGTTTTGAAAACGGGTTCCCAGATGCACAGCTAGTAAGATAGCACTTATAATTCCTATTCCAGCAAATAATATTTTTATGAATATACTTTTTCCACGCGTACTGAATAGTAAGAATGCCGAAGCTATAATCAGAACAGAACATATTACTATCATTCCCGGAGAAACTGGTTTGATAATGGTTGAAGTTTTGACTCCCGATGGTACTCCAACTAATCGGGGTTTGACGGTATCCAAATTAAATAAATTATAAACCATGTTAGTATTATCTCGTGGGTTGGTTCCTTGATAGGCAATACCGAGTAAATCGTTTTCGTTGTATATTTCGTAATATTCCATCCCCTGGATATTGTCCCACGACAACCGAGCACTGGTCTCCCCTGTTTCATTCGTGAATACTTCTTTGTGTGGATTAATCTCTACCCGATTTCTTACTGTTTGTGATATTTCTATTCCCCCCAATCTCAATTGTTGTCCAGGCCTTGTCCCAACCGTGGCTTTAATCCATATACATACTGACGTTTTCCTAGTTTGTATTTTCTTAACATGCTTATACCATGTGTTTGGTTTAGCACTACTGTTATTCATCAACCATATAGGAGTTAACTCATCATCTTTTTCTGAAATCCCTAAATCAATAAATCCAATTCCATTAGTTTTAGTAATTAAGGAGACATAATACTCACCAGGAGGGATGTCAATGGCGTATAGCATATAGGTACTACTTATTGTAGCACCAACGGAGGGGGTAGAAGAAGCAACACTTGATTTATTATAACACCAAGGAGCATTGTTATCTTCTTTGTAACAACACTGTTTCTTGGCACAATCACCTTTCACATCATTTCCTGAATAGTTGGGTAGACAGTCTATACGACTCGAGGTAGTAATATCGCATGCATCTGTTTTTCCACTTCCTTCTTTTATGACTGTTCGGAGCCAATCCGACGGATTGGGAGTATATCTAAATAATAATGAATTTCCTTTTTGATAAGCATCAGAAATATCATACGAAATACGGAGATATTGAGCCATTATTGGATCACAAGCTTCAGGTCTCCATTGCCATGTAGGCACTTGATCTTGTAGAGACCAATTTGACCAAGGACCAAACGGGATAAGAACTCCCTGATTATAATAATTTTCTCCAGTTCCCAATGAGAAATATGTGGAAAAAGGTAGTTTTGTTTTAACATAACGCTCGGTAATTACATGACCAAACCCTTTGAAATTACCAGAACTTGATGAATTGTCTCTAAATTCTCTACCTAATAAATGCCCGCCAGTCCAACTTACAGATGTTACTCTGTCAATATAATCTATCCCAATAGCTTTGTTTGCAAATCCTTGTAAAATAGTACCAATAGATTGAATCGCGTCGCGACCACTATCAAATTTTAGAACACTAGTTAAAGGGAATTCTACAGCGCTTTCATCGTTATTACACACACCTCCTTGACCAACATTCGATCCCTGAATACCACAATATACTAATTGTTGCCAATTTGATTTTGTTTGCGGACCGGGTGGTGATGCCTCGGAATTGAAAGTTTGATACGAGTTTTCTAAAGCCTTGGAAAAATCACCAGATTGTGCTAAACTCCCCATAGGTACAGGTTGAATAGGGGAAGACATTCCTTCGAATTGAATAGTTTGAAAATAGTCATATGGTCTACCCAAACCTAATTTTAAGTCTCTGGGTCTTTTACCATTGTTGATAAACGAACCTTCATAACTTTTAGGTATACAATAACCAGCATTAGGATTAGTAAAAGGTCCCCAATCCGTTTGACCTCCATCGCAATCAGAAGTTCTTTCGTTTAAGTTTTTTGGATCACCCACATTCAAATATCCTGGTTGTTTAGGACCTGTATTTTTTGGCCATCCACTTTTACTTGGCAAATAGTTGCCATCGGTATAATTTTCAACGATATCGTTATTATTACTCAGTGTATATGTTGATGTTATACCTTGGGGAACTATTCCCGCGTCTTGGGTAATATCTTCAAACTGACCCGAATTCATATCATAAACCTGATCAACTAAAGGAGTTCCATCATCATCTACCCATAAGTCAAAATTTCCATAACATGTTCCATGACCTTTAGGAGAACAATCTCTACCAGCCGGTGGTAAAGTTATCCCACCGGCTATTGGTCCTGCAAGTTGCGCCGTATCATACATGAGTATACTTATGTCCACGCCTAGCTTATTTTTATATTTCTTGAATTCTTGTAAAAATTCTCTGAACTTTTGACGTAGAACAATAGCATTAGTAGCCTGTTCATTTTTACCAGGATTAATGATATTTTCGGCAGCCCAAGGAGTCGCCTCTCCTGTATTTCCACCAGAAAACTTCATAGAACCTATCTGATTTTTTGAGGATGGATTTTCACATGTCATGGCAAATGCTGCGTCAGATGGATTACGACATACTTGTCCATCACCATTATCGTAAGCTAGAGATTTACCATCTTTATTTTTATATTCCAATACATTCACCCATTTACACTTATGTTTCTCTGACATATTATTACAATTCTTTTCTAGTGTATCCCAATCCCCACCTTTCACATAAACATTAGAACAAGCAGTTGAATAATCACCAATTTTTTTATCTTCATCGGAGACAAATAAACACGACGAAGCGCTTTGAGGGGCCCCTTGACCACCTGGAGCTCCACAACCGACTGGTCCAGATCCACACGTGGTACATCCTTCGCATAAATCACCTCCATGCATTCTAAAAGCTGGCATATTAGAACCGGCTATTTGATTTTTCCAATAATCAGAAGAAATTTTTTCACCCGTAAAATAATTCTTTCCAGAGTAAATCTGACCCGAGTAACCAGCACTCCCTTCTTTTTGACTACCTCCCCATGTATAACCAGCGTCGGTCACTCCAGTTTCGAAATTAGTCATCCACCCATCAAACCCATAAGCTACCGCTACATCTACCATCTTTTTGGCTAGTAATTTTGGATTGGCTAATGCTTGCATGAACCACGAATATTGTCCACCATAGTATATTTCTTGGAAGAATAATCCACAACCATATATTTTGACACCATTTTTATGAGCAGCATCTATCATATATTTCGTGGGAAATGTAAACCTTCCTCCCTTGCCGGCCCCACTCGTACCTTCCAAAATAGCACCAACCGAACTTACACCACCAGGACAATTTTTTCCCGATGGGCATGGTCCCGGGATATCAGCATCAAGATCGCACATACCTATACCCATGTCCTTAGCGTCAATTTTATAAAGTTCTATATCGGCCCCCGTTCCTTGATCTCCAGCAAAAAGTGTATACATATCGGTGTATTGCCAATTCCACATGTAAGGGAATCTACCAGGCCCTAAAAGTGTTCCCGACATATACTGTGTTGGGCAACCAGTAGCATCTGGAGAAGAAGTAGAATACCCGAAAAAAGGAAGGTATTCTTTTTCGGGTAAAATTTGTAATTTTTTATTTATGAATCGTTCCGCCAATGGCTCAAGGGATCTACCATACTCTAATACGCCATCTCTTTCCGGGTTCCAGGACAGCATTTGGCTAACACTCCATCCAGTTCTGGAAGGCACTGTATACACCATGCTTTCTGGGCCTTCTTGTACAATTGCTGTCCAGCAAATAGGAGGGGTAGGTTTACCTTTTCCAGTAACATATGTCCCAGTGCAAATCATCTCTGATTGAATATCCGCTGGAATGCTACCAACGGTTACAGAATTATCTTCCTGGATCGTCAAGTAGATGTCACCCACTATAGGAGTTCCAATACCCGGACTACTCTCAATGGATATTGCCAAACCCCCTGGTTGAAAAACCCCTTCTTGGTCACAAAAATCTTTGTCTATTACGTAACGACAAGAAAACCCATCTTCACACTCATTATTTGCGTTAGGTTTTAAGGCTCCCGGTTCCCAGTTTAATGAACACGTTTTTCCCGGATTAATAGTTATGTCTTTTCCACTACCTTTAACACAATATCCAGTATTAATGTCTTTAGAAAGAGTTTTCGCTTTAGGATCATCTGATAAATATATGTGTCTATTTCCATTTAATCCATTCCAAACACATGATATATTAGGTAAAACGTTCACCATCTCCCCACGTGAATTTATTTTCGGAAGTTCTTTTGTTTCTATCATCGTTAATTTGTCATCTTTTCTGGCTAAATAATTACCATATTGTATATTATACAAAAATACATTACTAGAATCGTTTTTCCACACCACCATGCGCCATTTGTCATTAGTACTACTAGATGTTGTAATTTCTTGTGCAATTACTTCATTGTTACTATTGGCGGCTAATGCAAACTTTTTTCCTTCGCTTGCTCTTTGTAAACTAACTATTCTTATAGTTCCCGGATAAAAAGTTAAACCAGAGTCGTACTTAAATCCATTTTTATTCATATTTGGCGGATTCAATTGTTTTCCCAATTCTCCAAATTTTTCCATTTTTATTAAATGTTAGTAATTTTCCTAAAAGTTTCTTACATTTAATAAAAATGGCTACTGTATTTAATAAATCACATTATGATAGTGATCAAGGTATGTTGACTAATGTTTGGGGACCTGCTTTATGGCATGTTCTTCACACGATTAGTTTCAATTATCCAAAAAAGCCCACTGAAAAACAAAAAAGAGACTACAAAAGATTCTTACTATCACTTGAAAAAGTTCTTCCTTGTCGATATTGTAGAGAAAACTTTAAAAAGAACTGTAAAACAGCTAAACTATGTGATAAAGTGTTCAAAAGTAGGAATAGCTTCTCTAGATTCATATACAGACTCCACTGCGTTGTCAACAAAGCTCTGGATAAAGAAAAATGCGAATCTTATAAAAAAATCAGAAATAAATATGAACATTTTAGAGCTAGATGTTCACGTAAAGAACCGAAAAAATCTAGCAGAAAAAGGCGAAAAGAGAAAGGGTGTGTAGATCCATTGAAAGGTCGAAAATTAAAGTGTGTTATAGACGTTGTTCCTAAAAATAGTAGACGTCGGTCATTCAGACTTTACAAACCTAGAGCGTAAAAGTATTTTTATTTTTGGTACAATAAAATGACATCTAAACGAAATAAAAATAAATCGGGGAACTCGAATATTTGGGTATATATTATAATTGGTTTTCTGATTGTCGGCGCTATTGTTACAGGAGTAGTACTCACTATTAATAAGTCAACATCAACATCCGGACCACCACCACCATCATCTACATCTAATCCAACTAGAACATCTAATCCAACTAGAACATCTAATCCAACCAGAACATCTAATCCAACTAGAACATCTAATCCAACTAGAACATCTAATCCAACCAGAACATCTAATCCAACTAGAACATCTAATCCAACCAGAACATCTAATCCAACCAGAACATCTAATCCAACTAGAACATCTAATCCAACTAGAACATCTAATCCAACTAGAACATCTAATCCAACTAGAACATCTAATCCAACTAGAACATCTAATCCAACCAGAACATCTAATCCAACTAGAACATCTAGACCATCTGGAACATCTATACCGTGTTGTACGGGACCTGACGATTGTGGTACCGGGAGTTATTGTATGAATTATAAAAACCCACCATATGTGTGTCACGGTGGTGCATTCCCAAACAAATGTTGGAATGGAACCTCATGCAGCCTTAAAAATTGTTCTCCACATTATGATCCCGATGAATTTACGGGGAGATTTTAAGATATTAATAATTCTATTCTTGATAGAATTATTAAATTTAACACAATGACTGATAATATGCCTTGGCTTTTGGATTGGCTTTGATTTTCTTTAGCCTCAAATTTCTGATGATCAAACCCCCGGATGTTCTAACTCTACTCAGAGCTACATAGGCCTGACCATATTCAAAAATAGAATCAAGATCGGTTATTACATAATCCAAAGAACAACCCTGGCTCTTATGAATGCTGATGGCATAAGCTAATTTCAATGGGAGTTGCTCAATGCTAGCGAGTTTAGTATCATTCTCTTCCAGTTCCCAAAGATGATAATCAATAAGTCTTGATTGACCATCCAAAAATCTGACTAGAGGAATATCGTTAATAAATCTGGTGACGACTCCACGGCTTCCATTCACCAAACCCTGCTCCAAATCTAGATTCCAGAGCAACATTACTTGGCATCCAACTGCTAGAGATAGGTTTTCAACGGCTGGGCAATCTTTTTTGAACTTCTCAATTTTGAATGCTGGTAATTTTTTATCATAAACTTCCAATTCAGCTACATAATCGTTGACTTCACCCGTCTTTTCACACAATTCATCCAAACATTCTTGATTAATTTCAGCCACATCAGCATTGAGTGGATAAAGCAATGTCGGCTTGATTCCCAAATTTGCTTTATTCTTTTTACGTGTACATGATTTGAGTAGCTTTTTACTCTCTTCTGACAATTCTCCCAATCTAACTTCGTCTAGACATTTCTGCCAAACTGGATCTGACTGACGCAAATTCTCCGGCATATAGATCGTTTCGTCAATACACGTGGGCCATGTTTGGGCCTCAAAGCAAAAATCTTCAGATTCTACACACGGAAGTTGTAGAAAATCACCAGTAATGATCAATTGAATCCCACCAAATCTTTCAGTAGATCGTCTAACCATTCTAGCTACTTTTTCCAATTTGTCAAACAGCACAGGGCTCATCATTGAAATTTCATCTATGATCAATATTTCAACTTGCATCCACCTCTCTTTTAGGTATCTTTTCTTTTTTATTTTGGTCACGATCGACCCAACGCTACCCTTACCAAGACCAATCCCAGCCCATGAATGCAATGTAGTACCGTGAATGTGTAATGCGGAAGTTCCCGTGGTACTTGTCACCGCAATTCTTTTATCTTCCTTGTAATGTTTTACGAAGTGATTGACCAAAAATGTTTTGCCACATCCACCCGGGCCTGTCACGAAAACACTTTTACCATCCAAAATCAAATCTAGAGCCCTTTTTTGGGAAGCTGTCAACCCCTTGTGTTTCTTTGGATTAAGAGCTTCTTTTGCTCGTTGAGATCCGGCTACTGCCAATTTATCAGCATAATCATTCCATTTATTTCCAGCATGACCTTTGACCCATTCCCATTTTAGCTTACTTTTCAACCGTTCATTCAATTCGTCTAACTTTTTCCAAAGATCTACATTTTTGAGTTCATTATTTTTACTCCTTTTCCAATTATTTGCTTTCCAATTACTGATCCATTCCGTAATTCCTTTCTTTACGTATTTGGAGTCGGTATGGATTTCTAATTTATCATCATCAGAAATTGGAATATTCGTTATATCTTCAGAACTAACAGAAGCCAAAGCGTCAATAGCTCCTACGAGTTCCATTCTATTATTTGTCGTATCTAGTTCGTATCCGGACTTCTCAGACAAGACCACATCGTCTTTAACTGCTACAAAACCAAAACCACCGGGTCCGGGATTACCTAGACAAGAACCATCTGTAAAAATTCTAATTGTAGACATCGTTTGTTTACAAACAATTAGAATCTAAAAGTCATTTTTAATTACCATTTCATCCGTGCTTACATTCATATCTTATTCGAATATGTAATTGTCCACGCCATAAATACTATCGAGATCGACTCCGCTGGTAGGAGCTCCACTCCCGGGGGTATACGCCGGAGTTCCCCATGTATCATAAGTACCAGAGACTGGGTTTGTATAGGAAGTTACGAATCCGGTACCGGGTGTTGCAGCTCCTGCGGATTTGTACCCCACGTCTTTACGTTCGGAATATACTGCCCAGTCCACAAATATACCAGGAGTTGCGCCAGAATTTCTGATATTCAATGAAACTTGTTTTATTTGAGGAGTGATAGGACTTATTTTGATGATTCCTAAAACTTGACCAGGGGACGGATCAAAATCTAACTCAGGATAAACACCTCCCGATAATACACCAGCATTTGTTACTGACACAGTGAAATTCTGATACATGGCATCTACGGTCCCTGTTGGAAATGCCGCATCCGGATTAGTGTGGGGAACAATTAATTGACCCGGGGTGACTTGTGCACTGTCTAAATCTATAGTAGCTTCAACACCAGCTAGTTGGACACGACCTCTCATTATTATGACACCTTGTGGGGCCTCTACCGCAGAACAACAGACGTAACCTTGTTCGCCCACTTGCTGTCCTTGATTTTTTGCGGTGTATAGCTTAGCAGCAGCAGAAAAAGTAGTTGCAAGAACTGAATAACCTCTTATTCCTGTCCCATCGCTTGGGAATACCCCGGGACAACCAATATAACCATTATGATTACGATTACAAATATTAGTTGGTCCTGTTGCTCCCCCCGCCGGATTGGTTGCGTATTCGGATCTAATATAACCTTGCCCCCCTCCAGGAGCACCAGACCCGAGAACATCTCCCCCCAAAAACATTTGAACTTCACCGGGTAATACTCCTGTAGGATTGTATGAACTTCGCGGTTCAATAACTATATTTCCTCCGTTATCTGGTGCTAATATTAAGTCACTTGCGTGAGTATTGAGTGTAAGAGGGAAGAAATTACCAGCGATATAATTTGAATTCAGAATTTCTCCGTTTATATAAGTTTTTCCACCAAATTGACCATTCGGGCCTGATACACCATTTAAGACTAGGTTTACACCTGGATTTGGATAGTAAAAAGGGGCATCAGCTGCTGATCCACCACCTATATAAGTCGCGGTAGTAGCCGCATTTCCGGGGGGATCGCTTGGTAAATTTATATAACTTTCACCATTTCCACCTATAGATACGGTCCAAACCTTTTTCGGCGTATTCAATACACCAGTAGCGGCATTGTAAGGAGATACGGCACCATTTGTTACAGTTCCCGGAGGGACTGGACGAACTCCGGTTGTAGGACCGTAAAAATTACGCGGAACTGCCCCTATTGATAAATTAGGTCTTACTACAAATTCGCCACTAGCACCATTGATTGGTTGGGGACTGGGTGTAATTTGCTGAGCCCATGGTTCTGAATGAAGAATTGGACCTGTCAAAGCAGGCCCACCGTTACCCTGACCTGGAGCTCCAAACGTTGCATCTCCGCAATATAAATCACATTCTAAATACCCAGCTGTTTGTCCTACACCTCCTATTCCGGGGAAACTAATAGTAGGCTTTGATATTTGGGATCGTAAATAAAATCCATGCGTTAAACCCCGCTGAGAAGATGTGTAATAAACATTATTTTGAGTTTGTCCGGGTTGTTGAAATGATAGATTAGGATAAGACATTTGGAGACCTTGATACCCAGCCGTTCCACCTCCCGCGCCCCCAATTGATAAAAAGTTGGCAAGGAATGATCTGTCGGGTCCAACTGTTTCTTCGGGGCATGAAAGTGATAAAGCTACGTTTCTTGTTATATCAGTACCTCCGATTGTAACTCCCACATCAGTATCAGAAAAATTAGGACCCGTAGTTGTAGTAGCTGGTCCTAAGACTAGAGAGTTAGAATTTATAAGAACATTATTGTCTTGATTTTGGACAAATACCCCCCGCGAAGCAGATCTATTCACAGAAGTATTCCATGCTGTATCAGTAGGAACAAGATCTGCGGTAAGTGTAGACGCTCTCTGTTCAAAAGCTAGATAACCAGTACCTGTATTGATATCTTGTAAAGAAGTCATACGTAAATTTGTGGTCGCAGCTCCTTGAGTACCAATTCTACAATCTCCAGATGCGGGCTGAGTCAATCTAATATAACTCTGCCCAATAAGCTTACCACCCGCATCAATTTCTGTAGCAGCAGCGATTCCGTCCACACCTGTCAGAAGTATTGTTTCAGTTGGTGTATTATCAGATAAAGCTAACCTTCCGGCATTATTTACGTCCACATTAATCTGAGCCACTATATCACTAACACCTAGAGGAAGATTTCTAATTTGTAAGTCACCAGTTGAACCAGCAGCGCCGAGTTGTAATGTACCATCTGCTCCTGTCAAAATTATATTATTATTGTTAATCGGACCCTTGATATTAATTATTCCATTGG
>Ga0315322_10002747_pt1 | contig 13648 bp, 9 predicted proteins | sample M110021515metaG_FD_203461 | JGI IMG/M metagenome (GOLD analysis project Ga0315322, IMG submission 203461) | Ammonia-oxidizing marine archaeal communities from Monterey Bay, California, United States - M1 100m 21515 | ecosystem: Environmental > Aquatic > Marine > Intertidal zone | place: USA... | reverse complement strand
CCTCGCCACCGACTTGCCACCGCTTCCGGAGTCCGCATTTCGCGTCGTTGATCCGTGATCGATTAGGCTATACGCATTAGCACTCCCATGCCGCACCACCTCGCCCTTCCCGTATAGATAGGGGGTCTCCATGCGCCTCGGCTTCGCCGCCTGCCTGGTAAGACCTTTCACCGACTCCACACTTCGCGAAAAGCCAGGCAATGCGGGGCAGGACTACGCCCAGGGCAACTTTAGCCCCAACATCGTCACAGACCAACACGAAGCGCTACACAGAGAGGTTTGGGGGAAATGAGCAGAGTTTATTTAGATCACAACGCGACGACGACACTGCGTGCGCCCGTTCGGGAATTGTGGATGGAGTTGCTAGAGCAAGACATGGGCAACCCGTCGAGCCTGCACAGTGGCGGTCGAGCATCGCGCAACCTAGTCGACGAAGCGCGGGAGAAATTCGCAACAAGGCTGGGCGTTCGCGAGTCCGAAGTCGTGTTCACTTCGGGGGGAACGGAGTCCAATAACTTAGCCCTTTTTGGTGCCCTGCGGTCCACTCCCCAGAAGTGCCTGGCTGTGACCTCGCCCCTCGAGCACCCGTCCATTCTGGAGCCACTTCAGCAGCTTGAAAAAGAGGGGCGCGAGCTACGCTACGCGAAGGTCAACAGCGTTGGCCTCGTGCACCCCGAACAGATTGCGTTATTGGCCAAGAAGAATTCCATCGGCCTAGTCTCCATTCACTTAGCAAACAATGAGATCGGAGTCGTGCAACCAATCGAGGAGCTCGCCCTGTTGCTCGCCAACATAAAAGACACGCCGCCACCGCTTCTTCACATCGACGCGGTGCAGGCGTTGGGAAGGATTCCCTTGCGGCTTGACAGAGAGCTGGCGGGGGTCGATCTCGTGTCGCTATCGATGCATAAAATCGGCGGGCCGCTTGGTGTTGGCGTTCTCGTTCGGCGCGCTGGAAGCGCCCTTCAGCCGCGAGTGTTTGGTGGGGGGCAAGAGGACGAGTTGCGCGCGGGCACAGAGAACGCACCTGCGATCGCGGCGGCGGCGCTTGCACTTGAACTTGCGCTAGACGAGCAAGAGGCGCTAGCGGTAAAGCACCGCGCCTGGTGCTCACAAATGTGGCGCACGCTGAGTGCCAAAATTCCCGAGCTTCAACTTTCGGGCCCGGCCCTCGATCGCGAGTCCGAGCGGCTGCCAAATACACTCAACATCCGCATGCCGGGTTCGGACGCGCGCATGTTGGTCACGCGTTTTGATATGGAGGGGCTCCAACTAAGTGCGGGATCAGCGTGCGCGTCGGGTGCGGTGGAGCCCTCCCACGTCCTACTCGGTCTCGGGCTCGATGAACAAGCGGCGCGCTCAGGCCTTCGCGTCTCACTTGGTTGGAACACCAATGAAGCCGATTGCAAGAGCGCGGTGGAGCGAATGGTGAAAGTTTTTTCCCTGTTGCGCGCAACTTGCGACGGCGCAACAAACTTGTGAACAACTCTAGGATCCTTGGGGGTAACTTCGTTGCGTCGCGCGGTTCAGTCCCCATAATACCTGCCCGTTCGAGCGCTGCTCGCCGGACACTCTTCCACTGACTCATGACGCGCGTTTTTGCTGCTCGCCTTGCCTGCTCCACTGGTGCATCGGGCGAGGCCCCCACCACGGGGCAGGCCCAACCCGCGCCCTTGTGTTGCCCGTGGGGGTGCGCCGGTAAAAGTGCTCGACGAGCGACCTAGGACCCCCTCCAGCGCGCCTCCCCTAAATGTCTAAGCCATTGCCTTCCATTGAGCAGCCCTCTGCTCCCTTGGGCCCCGTGCCCCCCGCAACTCGTGCGGATCCCACCCCCGTGGAAGATTCAGCGCGGACTGGTCGTGGCGATCGAGTGGATTTAGAGGTTACCTGGGAGCAAGTCCGAGCCGTTTTGCGCGAGACGGTCGACCAGACCCCCTATTACACCTGGTTCCAACAGGCCGTCCTGCGCTCGCTGTCTGACACCACGCTCACCATCGCCGTTCAAAACGAGTTTACTCGCGATTGGCTCCTGGACAACTACATGGCGCAGATCGAGCATTCGGTTCACACTGTGCTCTCCTCGCGCCTGCAAGTTGAAGTCGTCGTCGACGCCGAACTCACTGCTCGTAAGTCGCCCAGGCGCGACCGCGCGCTTGGTCCCGGAGCTCCCCAGGGGGAGCAAAGTGAAGGGGCGTCCCCCAAGAAACCCGCTGCACGCCGTGCGGGCCTATTGCGATCGAGCGACGTTGTCCTTAACCCCTCCTACACCTTCGAAAACTACGTTGTTGGGCCCTGTAACCGGTTCGCCCACGCGGCGGCCGTTGGTGTTTCTGAGTCGCCTGGTGGCCCCTACAATCCGTATTTTATTCACGGCAGTGTCGGACTGGGCAAGACGCACCTTTTGCAGTCGCTCTGCCGCCAGATTCTTGATGACGACCCGGACACCAACATTTTGTTCCTGTCGTGCGAGACCTTTATCAACCACTTCATTGACGCCATCGGTAAGGGAGATCAGACCAAGTTCAGGCACAAGTACAGAGATGTAGATGTCCTTGTGGTGGACGATATTCACCTGCTGGCAAACAAAGAGCGCACCCAGGAAGAGTTTTTCCACACGTTTAACGCTCTCTATAACGCTGGCAAGCAGATTGTGCTCTCCTCGGATAGTCCCCCAAAGGACATCCCCAGCCTAGAAGAGAGACTTGTCTCGCGCTTCAAGTGGGGCCTGGTGACAGAGATCGAGCCACCTTGTTATGAGACCCGCATGGCGATCATCATGCGAAAGGCCAACGAGCGAGGCATCGACCTTCCCGAGGAGGTCACTAAGGTTCTTGCCGAGCGCTTAGACTCGAACATCCGCGAACTCGAAGGCGCTGTTAATAAGCTCAAGGGCTTCTCTAAGCTTATGGGGGTACCCATCAGTATGGAGCTGGCCCGTCAGTGCCTGCAGGATGTCTTTTCTGTTCGCCGCGGCCCAACGTCTATGGATGACGTCGCACAGCTTGTTACCGAGCACTTCGACGTTCGCCTTAGCGAGCTCCAATCCAAAAAACGCCACAAAGCCATAGCGTGGCCTCGCCAGGTATCGATGTACCTTACGCGCCGTATTACCAAGCGCTCCCTCCAGGATATTGGCGGCTTCTACGGTGGACGGGATCACTCCACGGTTTTGCACGCCATCAAGAAGGTGGAAGAGGCCCTCAAGCTTGATCCTGGACTACAGAACTTGATCGCGGACTTAGAGACACAACTCCGCCGCGCCGCACTCGTGTAGTCAGGGTGGGAACCACGCCTTCTTCTGCACGCTCCCTGACCTCTCCTGGGCCACTTTGCGGCCACCCTGTAGAAGAACGTACAATTGATACATCTATGCCCTTAGGCAGCCCCCAAAGGTGTGGATTGCAGACCCCTCCCATCCTTATAATGGCGCGGAGAAACAGGGCCCTTGGTCTTTCCCCTGCAGCGTTTCGGAACTCCGCCGCGACCGCACTTGTGGATAACCCTGGGGACGACCCCTGGATACAACGTTGGCGAAGCGCTGGTAAGCAGCACTTTTCCTGTGGGCTTCCTTGGGACAACTTCTACATAACTCAACTTCGCACAGCCCCTTTTTACGGGCGGCACAAAGCGCTATGGATTGACGTTGATAAAAAAACGCTCTTCCACCGCTTCTCAACAATTTTCAAAAGGCAACCTACACTTCGTCGGTCCGCCTAACCTAAAACCAATCAACAACTTACGCCTCTTTGGCGCCGAGTTGTCCCCAGAAAAAGGGTCCCTCTGTTAAGACTACTAAATTCTTAAAAGAGTTTATCCCCAGACCAACCCCCCATGCACCCATGAAGGTCCTCTGTAACCGAGAGCAACTCCGTGAAGGTCTGTCGATCGTAAGCAGCGTCATCCCTAGCAAAAGCACTCGCCCAGCTATTGAAAACGTCTGCCTCGTTGCGACAGAGAACGCGCTCGAACTCGTAGGAACAGATCTCGAGGTCGCCATTCGCTTCCGCATCGACGATGTCAAGGTCGCCGAAACGGGAACCTTGCTAATTTCCGCTCGCGTCGCCAATGACTTCGTGCGGGACTTGACCGAAGAGACTGTGACAATCGATTCGACCGGCGACAATTGCCTGATCACAAGTGGTGGCGACCACGCCGAGCTCGTGACAGTCGACACCGATGAGTTTCCCGTTGTGGCTCGCTTCCAAGACGATAACTCGTACCCGATTCTTGCGGAGACGTTCAGTAAACAGGTCTCCAGGACAGCCTTTGCTGCCGCACGTGAGCCGGGACGCTATGCAATGCATGGTGTCTTGATCGAGATTGAAGATTCACAACTTCGCCTCGTCGCCACCGATGGCCGCCGACTGGCTGTAACAACCACACTTCTCGATTGCCCCGAAGGTACAAAGCAACGGGCGATTGTCCCAACCAAGGGATTGCAACCGTTCACTCGTATTCTCACGGATCCGATGGCGCGAGTGCGCATTTCCTTCGACGAAGCCCAGTTCGCTTTAAAGACCGACAACGCCGAGATCTTTGCACGGCTCATCGACGGTGAATTTCCAAAGTACTCCCAGGTCGTGCCGCCCGAGGGCGCGTGCAAAATCGAAATCGACGCCTCCTTGCTGATCAGTAAGTTGCGCCTCGTCTCGACAGTTACATCGGCCGACGCCCGCGCTGTTCGCCTGTCATTTGGCGAGGACCATCTCCAGATTGTTGCCAAGGCGGACGGTCGTGGCGAAGCAACGGCGCAGATGGAGGCGAACTACCAGGGTGGCGATGTCGATATCGTCTTCAATCCAGACTTCTTGATTGACGGCTTAAAGCAGTGTGAAACCGAGACCGTGCACCTTGAGTTCACCGACCGTACCAGCCCCGGCAAGTTTCAGCTTGGCCAGGGATACATCTACGTTGTGATGCCAATCACGATCGATGCGTGACAAGGATCCTAAACGCGGCCAGATGATTTCGATGGGGGACGCTCTCGATCGCTTTCTACACAGCAATGACCTGCGCCGCGCGAATCCGAACGACAAAATTTTTACCACTTGGAACCAAGCTCTTGGACCAGCCCTCGCTAAGAGAGCTGTTCCTGTTCGGTTCGAACGAGGCGAGCTCACCGTTTTAGTTGAGTCCGCCGCCCACTACCAGGAACTTAAGAACTTCACCGGTTCTCAACTTAGGCGCCAGACCAACGAACTCCTCGGTGCTAAACGCATCGAGCGCATCTCCTTCAAGTTGAAGCGTTAGGACCCCCCGCGATATGTCAGACGAAGAAAAGAAAATGCAAGCCGATTATGGCGCAGAGTCAATCACAGTTCTCGAAGGCCTCGAGGCTGTCCGTGTGCGTCCTGCGATGTACATTGGCGACACGGACGTACGCGGCCTTCACCACTTGATCTGGGAGGTCGTTGACAACTCGATTGACGAGTGCCTTGCAGGTCGTGCAACGCGCTGTGACGTGACGATCAATAGCGACGGATCCGTTAGCGTTCTCGACGATGGCAACGGAATCCCAACGGCGATTCACAAGGAAGAGGGTGTGCCCGCTGTTGAACTTGTACTGACTAAACTTCACGCGGGCGGCAAGTTTGACAATGATGCGTACAAGGTCTCTGGCGGTTTGCACGGCGTTGGCGTCTCGTGTGTGAACGCACTATCCGAATGGCTTGAGGTCACGGTCTGCCAGGACGGCAAAGAACAAAACATGCGCTTCGAGCGAGGCGTAAAAACTCGCGACCTCGCTGTTGTTGGCAAGTCCGATAAGACGGGCACGCTGATCACATTTAAGCCCGACCCAGAGATATTTACAACCACCGATGTCGATTTTGAGATAGTCACCAAGCGTCTGCGTGAGACCGCATACTTGATGGGCTCTCAGGGCGTTGCGCTTTACCTCGACGACAGTCGAATCGGCAAGTCCGAGCACTTCGTCTACCCAGAAGGGTTGTTGGCTTTTGTCGACCAGCTTTGCAAAAACAAGGATCGTGTACTCCCCGAAACAGTGCACTGGGTTCGCGACCTAGTTAATGACGAGAATCCAAGTGCGAGCTATCGCGCCGAGTTGTCATTTCAATACACCGACTCTTACTCCGAACAAATTTTCACGTTCGTCAACAACATCAACACACAGGGCGGCGGAACCCACCTTGCGGGTTTGCGCTCTGGTTTTACACGCACATTCAACAGCTATATCAAACGCGAGAAGCTTGCAAAAGAGGGCGCGAAGCTCCCTTCGGGCGACGATTTCCGCGAGGGCATTTGCGCGGTTCTTTCGGTCTATGTTCCCGACCCGCAATTTGAAGGCCAGACGAAGGATAAGTTGGGAAACCGCGAAGTGCAGGGGATGATCGAGTCGTTCATCGGCGACTGCTTTCAGACATACCTGGAAGAACACCCCGCCCCCGCAAAGTCACTAGTAACTCGCGCACTTCGCGCGATGGAAGCGCGTGACGCGGCGCGCAAAGCGCGCGACCTTGTCCGGCGAAAGACGGTCCTCGCGAGTGGTAACATGCCCGGCAAGCTGGCCGACTGTCAGAGCAAGGACAGGGAGAAGTCCGAGATCTACCTAGTCGAGGGTGATTCAGCTGGTGGGTCTGCCAAGGAGGGACGCGACCGCCGTTATCAAGCCATCCTACCCCTGAAGGGTAAGATCTTAAACGTCGAGAAAGCTCGCCTGGATAAGATGCTTCAGCACTCAGAGATCCTCGTAATCATCTCGGCTTTAGGCTGCGGTATTGCCGACGAGTTTGATCTTGAGAAGTTGCGCTATGGCAAAACGATCATCATGACCGACGCCGACGTGGATGGTTCCCACATTCGCACACTGCTGCTCACGTTCTTCTTCCGCCACATGAAACCCCTGATCGAAGCGGGCCGACTATACATTGCGCAGCCTCCGCTCTATAAGGTCAAGAAGGGCAAGGCTGAAGAGTACCTGTCAGACGAGGCCGAACTCAGCCGCTACCTCGCCAATCTGGGTATCGGCGCGATCGTGCTAAACGACGAGAACTCAAAGAAGAGCTGGAGCGAAGTAGAGCTGAAGCAAATCTTCGACGAGCTGTCCAAGCTAGAATCTCTTTCCACTCACCTACTTCCCGCTTGGACGCAAGTTCAGCCCGAGGCCCTGTTGCAGTCCTGGGACGGCGCTACGATTCCAACGCACTGGGTTCGAACGGATTCGGGCGACAACTTCTTCACCAGCGCGGATGAGCAACGCAATTTCTTGGAGTTGCAAGCCGGCCTAACCGCCGAGGGTCACGAGTTTGGCGTTTACACTGGACCAGACTGTGAGCTCTCCCCAAAGAACGCAGACGTTAGTGTTTGCGTGGTCGCGAGGGCCAGCGAAGTAGCCGAGATCCTCACTTCACTCGAGGGTCATGGGCTCTCCATTAGGGGTGGGGGTAACTGGCTCTTGGATGGCGTCAAAGGCTCAGGGGCAATCGAGTCCCTTCTCAACTTGGCGCGACACCTCAAGCGCAGCCTTCAAGACCAAATCGACATCCAGCGCTACAAGGGTCTTGGCGAGATGAACCCCGACCAACTCTGGGAGTCAACGATGGATCCAAAGACGCGCCGTCTATACCGCGTTGAGCTTGAGGATGAGTTCCGAGCAGATGAGATCTTCACGATCTTAATGAGCAGTAGTGTCGAGTCACGCCGCGAGTACATCGAGCGCCACGCCCTGGAAGTAACCAACCTCGACGTCTAGCCCGAGCCCTCGACTACGCCTAGTGGCCAAACCAAGAACCAACTTTAGCGAGTCCCGACTTGCGCGTAGCCTTGTAGAGAGGGGCGCCGTCCTGGGAGATGTCCTGGAGGGCATCTTTCAAACATGCACCGAAACCGGCGGCCTGCTCACCGAAGCGCTTGTAAGGGGTGGCCTCCTGGCAGACTGGGAGCTCTCGCAAATCGCGTGCGAGGTCTTTAGCCTACCCTTCCTTCCGGTCGATGTTCACGCTCCGGGTGACGACGCACTAGAGGGAATCAACCCCGAGTTTTTGAAGCGTTGGTGCTTGGTTCCACTTACTCGCAATGAGGATTTACTTACCGTTGCAATCCCGGGATCAATCTCACCCCAAGCACATGAGGAGCTCAGCGCTATGACGGGCTGCAATCTGGCGATCGTTGTGGGAACGGTCTTGTCCAACCGGCTTTGGCTTGACGAGAAGTTTAGCTAGGCGTCCGTTTGCTCTTCCTGTTCGGTTGAGAGCTTTGAGCCGTCAGCCTCGACAGACTCAGGCATGACCTTTACCGGAGTGTCGACGAGCTCCGCGCCGATCTCGCCGCCGCTCCCTTCGTCGCGAGTCATTGCGTCGGGATGTGGCGCGACGCGCGGAGGGGGTGGCTGCCAGCTCGCAGGCTCTTTGGTGAACTCCCTGGCCGCCTCTTTCAAGGGATTGTCGACCAATCGGCGGGCGCGGCGTATCTCTTCATCGAAACCGCTCTCGCGCTTGAAGTCTGTAACTCCCCGCCTCAGCTTCTGAAGTTGGACCGCCCCCTTAGCGGCGACCTCGGGAAGGCGGCGACCAAAGATTAGAACGGCTGCGATCATTACGACGATGATCTCGCCAGGACTTAGGTTGGTGAAAAAGGCCAGCATGGTGAGGGCATTATGCCGCAATCAGCGCGGTTGAACGAAGCCGATTTGGGAAGGCCGGAAGAGGAGTTCAGGGCGCAGCCTCAACGTGAGGGTACTTCCGCCCTCGCCCGCCACACTGCTAATGCCAAGCTCGACGAGTAGATCGTGCCCCCGACGGCGAATTACAAAGGCGTGCCCGAGCTCTGCGTTATCTAGGAACGACAGGGTCTGGCGCGCCTCAAACTCCCACTTGGGGGTCCAGCGATAGCGCAGTTCTGCCGTCGCGGCCTCGTAGTGAACAGTGAGATCTTCCTTGAGTGCGCGGTGGTGGGAAAGCTCGAACGCCAAGTCTTCCAGGGGGACGATGCCAAAGCTCGAGCGCGTGAGGAGCGAGCCTTCACCCTCAAGGCTATATCGCCCATCATGGGTAAAGCTGACCGGCATCTCGCCAAGTTTGGTACGAAGGCCGGCGAAGACATCAGCGCTCTCCCACCCGTCGCTATTACCGTCGTCATCGAAGTACAGGGTTGCGAGCTCCATGTCGAACTCCTCATCGGGAGCCCAACCAAAGATGCGGCTCGACAGGCCAAGCTTCAAGGTGTCGCGGCCCGTGCCAAGGTCGACTTCGTCAAAAACAACGGGTTCACCGCCCTCTTCCCGGTGCACAACTGACTGCCCAAAGTCCACAAATGGCGAGACCTGGGCAATGGTGCCGGTGGCGCTCTTCCGCCAAAAGGTGTTTGAAAGTCTAAGTCCAGCGGTAGCGTCAAGCCTAGTGGGCGCGTCGTCTTCCTGTTTGCCTTCGTCCCACGTAGTGCCCCGCAGTTGGGCGTATGGTGTCAAGGTCCAGTTGCCGCCAGTTTCACCTAAAAGGAAGGGAGACTCGAAGCGGTGCACCGAATCCAAGCGCAGCACGCGGCGGTCACCAAAACCGTCCTCAAAGGGAGGGGATTGGGCAAAGGGGCTTTGATAGTCTTTACTGCCTTCGCGGCGGTTCAGGAGGTCGGCGGATGTGTCAGAGCTGTAGAGGAGGTTCTGTCCCCACGGAGTTCGCGCGATGGGTGTCCGGTCCCAGAGCGCGCGCACACTTGGCAACTCTTCGACTTGAGTTCGCGCAGAGTCGACCTGCAGCTTTACACGCACGGATTGGAGGCTGTTCAGGTCGGCGTGCCTCCAATTTAAATAGTTGTCGCGCTCTTCGTAGGCCAGGAACTCGTCCTCCCAAAACTCAGCCTGTACGCCCGGGTCACTTTCTGTACTGATTGCAAGGTCCACCCACGTCCGCGCATCGATGAAGTACCGGCCTCGCGATCTGAGCCAGGTTCGCAAGTTGCTGCGATCGGATTCGTCGACGCGAATGAGGCCGCGGTCGCGATCACCATCGGAGAGTCCCCCGAGAGACATCTCCCAGTTGTAGTGGTCCTTTACTTCAAGTTCGAGGCCAAGATCGACCAAGACTCCGCGCGACCCCAGCCACGACAGGCGAGCGTGTCCGTCAGACTTTGTTGGGATTGGCGCCGGCGAGCCGTCAGGCCCGGCGGCCGCATCGTCGCTAGAGATCAGGCCCGTGAACCAGTCACCGATCACGCTAGCGTCAAAGTCTAGGGTCGTGTCGATGAACGTTCCAAAGCGCGCGCTGCTACCGGCCTTGATCTGAGGAATAACGGGGGTGCCCTCTTCGTCGGCACTCCATCGAAGGGGCGGCAAGGGAAGGCGCGCAATGCCGTAGGCGTGCAGGGAGTTCCCCTCGAGCGACACATCAAAGCTGTAATCTTCTTCCGCGCTCGCCCGCACCAACTCAAGGTGGTCTGTTTGCACATAGAGGTGACGGTCTTCAAAGGAGCACGTACTAATGATGGCTTCGTTCGAGTGAAGTGTTCCGCTGCCCTCGCGCTGCAGCCAGGCAGCTCGCGCGCGCCAAGTTACCTCGCGCCCACGCATTTTGCGATTCATGAACAGCTCGGCATCGGCAATCCAGCCAGACTCTGTCGCGATATTCATGTAGAAGGCATCCGCAGAGCCAACGCGTTCACCTTTCACGCGGTACTCAACCGGGCCTTCGAAATAAACTTCGCTAAGAAGTCGGAGCGCTAGGCTCTCGTTTAAGTTGTCGAGAAGGTCTCGAGGTTTAGCGGCCGGGGTGGCTTCGGCGGAAGCTGTTGGCTGCTCTGGATCTGCGCCAAGTGCTCCTTGCCCCCGCCCTCCAGTCCGGTCCACCCAAAAGATCGCCATCGAAGCGCTAAGCTCCATGTCGCCACGAGTAAGAACGGGCTGGTTTACGATTTGAAGCGTGTAGTCTTCCTCGATGACATACCGAACACCGGAGTGACGGATAAGGTACGGAGTGTCGTCGGGCGCATCGCCAGCTAGTGGCAAGCTGGTTACCTGCGCAAGGCAAAGGGCAAGGGATAGAAGCGTCACGGTTGAACCTCTTTCGCGACACCTCTCTCTTCCATGCTCTCAAGTAGTTTGCTGAGTTTTGGGTCCATGAAGACCTCACCCTTCCCGCACTCGAAAGCTAGGAGCTCTGTGTCGAATTCAACCCAGGCACTAGACGCAACAAAGCCCGAGTGCGACACCGTGGCGGGCAGGCCTGCGGCGCGAATCCGCCGGCCACCATGCTCTATGATCAGGTCGGTGCCATACATTTCGAAGATTCGACCCTGGCGCAAGAGAACTTGCCCGTGAGCTAAAAACGAAACATCCAAAGCGACGTTCGATGCCGCCATCTCGCCGGACCGGAGGGGTTTGTCCGTGAAGGTTGCATGGTTAGCCGAAAGCGATGGGGCCGGTCCGTCCTTGATGGAGCCCGTTATAGAGACGTCGCCGTCCAACTGTAGGGTTCCTGGCACCCCCTCGAGGCGGTTGCACCGCAACCTAAGTGGCTTGGATTTGTCGGCGCCCATAAAGGACATCCCCCTAACTTCAAGGTCGATGTTCGTGGCGACAATTCCCCCGTCCGTGACCTCTATCCAGGTCACCTGACCCTTATAGTGCGCGTTATCCTCACCCGAGTTACTGGGAAATGGGCCGGCAACGGTGGCCCCTTTTAAGCCCCCGTCGAGATGGATCTTGTCGGACTGACCGCGCTCTATTTTCAAGAACTCGCCGTTACCCAAAAAACCAGTTACCCTTTCACGAACTGCAACGCCGGCCTCTGCAACTAGAGAGAAGTGGGAGCGATCAGCGACTGGAGCTTGAACGGCTCCCTTGTCAACAGCCTGTTCGCTCGAGGTTGCGGTGATCGTTCCACACGTGACGCTCCAGACTTTCGCCGGCGTCTTCCAGGTTGCGGACTCGACGGTATCCGCAACAAATTCGACTTCACGAAGGCCGACTTCGCTGATCGCCTGGGTCGCCGTAAGTGAGGCGCACAGCATTGTGATCGACTCGTCGCCAAGGGTCGCCTCACCAGACACTCCACCGGTTGCCGAAAAGCCAAGACCTCTATTAAAAAGATCCTGGCGCTCTTCTTGTGTGTGCGCCGTGACAGTTGCGCCCAACGAGCCTTCACTTGGCAGTCCCGTAACGCGCAGGGACTCGCACTCGAAGGCAAAGACACCGTCGTTTACAGGAAGCTCGGCGGAGACGTGTTTGTGTGCACTTAGTAGTTCGCCCTTGCGCGCGATTATTCCCGCCGCGATCTCGGCGCCGTTTAAACTAAAGGTCGCGGGCGCGCCCTCCACCCCCTCAAGGGTGACCAAGTCAAGACCGGATATAACGACAAGTTCCCCAGAGCCGCCACCCACACCCGCTTCGCCCTTGAAGGTGAAGTGAACATCTCCACGCGCATCGAGGGACTTTGCGACGGGGTCGAAGCTAGCAATGTGGTCAGCGGCGGCGCGCAGTTGACCGGAACTGTCCTCATGTGTGAAGTCGATAGAGTGTGCTTCAGGGATCGTCCACAGATCTCCGCTCATTTTGAGGACGAGAGAACCCGCCGTGGTTCCAACGATATGCACTCCGCGATTAGCGCCCGCGCCCTCGGCTTGAAAGCTAGCGGCACCCTGGCTTGTGATTAGAATTTCTCGCGGCAAGCCGGGGGGCTGGCCGTAGTCAAACAGGAGCGACTCGGTGCGGAACAGGAGTTCCCCCGACGGCGTCGTGCTCTCGAGGATGACGCCGCCACTTCCCTGTAGGGAGACGCTGTCTTGGGGGTCGGCTAAAGAGCCAACAAACCCTCCCTTTGAGGTCAACGTGGTTTCGCCGCAAGTCAGGGTTGTGGGCGTGCGCGTGACGAGCGTTGTGAGCTTGCCGCGAGCGACGGTAAGCGGGCCCACACAGTCGAGGACCAAGGGCGGAGAGGTTTCTTTGGCGGGAGTTTCTAGGGCTTGGGCTAAATCGAAAACGACGTGTGGCGCGCCGCCGACGACAAAAGAGCCCGTGCCTCCCGCCTTGTCGAAGTCGAAAGTGAAAGAAGAGCCGGTGAATGTCGATGTCCCAAACGCCAGGACGCCAGTACCGTCAACCTTGACGTCGGAGAGAATAAGTTCACCGCTGGGTAATCGCGTACCGAGGAGGATCAGCTCGTTGCTAGAGAGCGTTGCAGCCTCGGTGTCAACCACCGTTAGTGTTGCGCTTCCTGTGATGTGGAGTCGAAACGGAACCGGGACGGTCTTGGCTTTAAGGTCCATGTCGCCTAAGCCGCGCACCTCGATGGTCTCGCCCGACAGACGGTAGAGCTCAGCGCCCGTCCGATCTCGAACGGTGCCTCTCGCGTCGCCGGTAATGCGCAAGATTTGGTCGAGTCCATGGAGGTGAATCGCCGCCGCTTCGAAATCGAACCGGGGAGCTTCTACACGCGGCCGTGAAGGTTTGACGACTCCGGGTTGCGTGCCCGAAAGGTTAAATACCTGGCCGGGTAAATCGCCATTCAGTTGCGGGCCTTTCAGAGTCATCGGGGCAAGGGGGTGTCCCGCTTTGAGTTCCATCTCTACATCTATTAAGCTGACCTGGTCCCAAGAGATCTTGGGAACGATCGAGCCGTCGAGACTCACCAGGCTCGCTTGGCCGGTCTTGGCCGTCAGTTCAGCCCTGTCAAAGTAGGAGATTGTGATGCCGTACAGG
>Ga0315322_10002745_pt1 | contig 13655 bp, 12 predicted proteins | sample M110021515metaG_FD_203461 | JGI IMG/M metagenome (GOLD analysis project Ga0315322, IMG submission 203461) | Ammonia-oxidizing marine archaeal communities from Monterey Bay, California, United States - M1 100m 21515 | ecosystem: Environmental > Aquatic > Marine > Intertidal zone | place: USA... | reverse complement strand
AAACCCCAACCATTCCGACAGCTACTGAACTTAAGATATGTCCAAAACCACAAGCAACTGTAATAGTAATTGTCTTTGTAATTGACCATTTCTGTGAGCGTGATAATACAATGAATGGCAAATAATGGTCTGGGCCCGTTGCTGTATGCAAACAGCTAATTGCAACGGTAGATAGGATTAAAGTTATTAGTTCAGATGTCATTAAGGTATGTTAATACTCAATATTTTTATTATTTAATTTATATTCTGCCCTCAAGCAGGCTATTGCTTAAAATGGCATGTATATTTTCATGTCAAATCACAAACATGAGCCATCTAATCGGGAATTATATTAATTTATATTCAGATACTTAAGGGGTATTTTCTATTGCAGATCACATACATAATTACCTAACTCTCTCTACAAGTATTGTTACTTTTAGAGTTATAATCATGGTTACTACAAAATAATTAATTTTCATATCATCAATTCCAGTTTCACCCTATTATCTCATCCACAACAAAAGATATGAATGTATTTTATGAAGAAAAAGGAATTTTTAAGGTTGGTATAGTCCTTTCCAGTAATATGACCTCACTACAAATAGAGGCGCCTCATGGCAAACGTTCAAAAATCAAGAATGCCGCAATTCTTTTGCGATTTGATGAACCACTTATATCAGTATTCATGGAATGTGCAGAAAAATTAGCAAATGATATAGATATAAATTTTCTATGGGATTGTTGCAATTGCGATATAGAATTTAATAGCAATGTATTAGCCACAGAATATTTTGGCCATTCACCTAGTCCGGTGGAGGCTGCTGCAGTTCTAATTAAGCTCCATGGTTCTCCAATATATTTTTATAAGAAAGGTAAAGGTTGCTATAAATCTGCTCCGGCTCTTGCTCTAAAATCTGCTCTTATAAGCCAGGAAAAGAAGAAACGCCAAGCAGAACAACAATCACGCTATGTTAAATGCCTAGAAAAATTCACTTTACCAGAAGAATTCAATTCACTATTACCAGAGCTTCTCTACAAACCTGATAAAAATTCAGTTGAATGGAAAGCGTTAAATGCTGCTTGTATTACAACCAAACTAAGCTTACTAAGCCTACTCAACAAATGTGGTGCGATACCATCCTCACACGATTACCACCTTCATCGATTTGAAGTGGATTGTTTTCCGAGTGGCATAGAATCTAATATCCCTGAAGATAATGGCAAGGAACTAAGCGACATAAGCGCTCTCCCTATAGCCGACGTAGTCGCTTTTAGTATTGACGATGCAGACACCACTGAAATTGATGACGCTTTTTCTGTCAAACTTTTATCTCTAGGCAGCTTTCGAATTGGTATACACATTGCGGCTCCTTCTTTAGGAGTTACTGTAGATTCCCCCCTTGATAAAATGGCCGCACAACGGCTTTCTACGGTTTATTTTCCGGGCAACAAAATTACAATGCTCCCGGAAAACGTAATACACCAATACACCCTTAGAGAAGAACGCCTATGCCCTGTTGTATCTATGTATTTAGAGGTGGCAGATGACTTTACAATAATCTCAATAAATAGCTGTATCGAACAAGTAAAAATAGCGGTGAATTTGCGGCATGATGCACTAGAAAAAGATTTTAATGAAGAGACATTAGCAAGAAACAATATTAATTGTGCTTTTGGGAATGAATTAAAATTACTGTGGAATTTTTCCTGTAAGATGGAATCTGCCCGAGGCAAAGCTAACGACAGCAACAATGAAAGAATTGACTATGGCTTTAGCGTGGATGATGGGAAAGTTACCATCAAAGAAAGACGGCGTGATTCCCCTATCAATAAATTAGTTTCGGAATTGATGATTTTTGTCAATGCTGAATGGGGCAAACAGTTAGCCAATGGCGGAGTTGCCGGAATATATCGCAACCAAAGTGCTGGTAAAGTTAAAATGAGTACATCACCAGCGCCTCATCAAGGTCTAGGTGTCTCACAGTATGCTTGGTGCAGTTCACCAATGCGTCGCTATATCGATCTTATAAATCAAAGACAATTAATATCACTTTTACGTGGAGAGGGGCCACCTCACCCCAAAGAATGCAACAATTTACAAATAGCTATTAGAGATTTTGAAGAAGCTTATAATGCTTACAATGAATTCCAACGTAAAATGGAAAAATACTGGTGTTTGTGCTGGTTGTTACAAGGAGAAATCAAAACTACAAAGGCAATCGTAATTAAGGAAAATTATGTAAGATTAGATTGCCTGCCACTGGTAATACGAGTGCCCTCTTTACCAGAAATATTCCCCGAAACATTTGTTGAATTGGAAATATTACAGATTGACCTGCTAGAGTTAACAGTAAATACAAAATTTACAAGGAAACTGGAAGAATGAAATAGCACTTACAATGTGACAAATACACCATGGTTTCATACAATAAGCGAGATTTAGTAAACTTCTAGTTTAAACTGTCTACACTCCTAGTACATTGACTACCAAAGTAAATATGCCAGAATTTAATCTAGCCGCGTTACGCAGCTGGATACTTGATCCATCTTCACGCCTAGATGTAGCTATTCTTATATCTTTCATTCTTCATTCAGTCATAGTATTTGGAGTTACCTTTAAGCTACCAGATATAAAAAATAATAATAAAGCTAGGCCATTAGAAGTAGTTCTAGTAAACAGCAAATCTGAGTCAGAGCCTCACAAAGCGAACTCACTCGCACAAGCTAATTTAGATGGCGGTGGGAATACCGATAGCAATCTGCGCGCCAAAACTCCTTTTCCTTTAATTCCTAAACATAAAAAATCAGTTGATATACTTAAAGCTAAGCAGAAAAAGAAGCAGCTAGAACTAAAAGCAAAAAAGCTAATGACCGCAGTCAAAAGTAAAAAGAAAGCCTCCCAACCAAATTCCCGTATAGAAAAATCAAAAGAAGGCGGGAAAACTTTAAGTGCCTCTGACTTAATTATGCGCAGCCGTGAAATTATTCGTTTAGAAGCACAGATAGCTAAAGATTATCAGGCATACCAAAAACGTCCAAAACGTAAATATATTGGCGCTCGCACAAAAGAATATCGTTTTGCGCGTTATGTAGAAGACTGGCGCACTAAAGTAGAACGCATTGGAAATTTAAATTATCCTGAAGCAGCCAAAAAAGATAGACTCTATGGAACCTTAATACTAACAGTTGGCATTATGGCAGACGGGGAAATTGAATCAATTGAAATTAATCGCTCATCTGGGAATAAGGTCTTAGATCAGGCAGCTATAAATATTGTTAAACTTGCAGGACAAAGTGGATTCTCTCCTTTCCCTCCTGAAATAAGTAGAGACACCGACATCCTTCATATTACACGTACATGGATGTTTACACGTTCAGATGCACTAACGAGCAAATAACTTATATTTTCCTTCACTGGATCACAATACTTATGTCCGATGCTTACGCCGTCATTGGCAACCCTATTACACACAGCAAATCACCGCTAATCCATGCCGCGTTCTCGAAACAGACCAAGCAGGATATGCATTATGAGGCTCTATTTGCACCACTGAATGGCTTCACAGAAGCTATTAGACTCTTTCAACAAAATGATGGAAAGGGTATGAATGTGACTATTCCCTTTAAGTCTCATGCTTATAAAATCTCCACTCAATTAACTGAGCAAGCAGAAGCGGCACAAGCTGTTAATACATTAGTATTCAATGGTAATGAAATTCATGGTCACAATACTGATGGAACCGGACTAATACGGGATATTATTACCAATCTTGGGTTCACTATTACCTCTAAGCGAGTACTATTATGTGGTGCAGGCGGTGCTGCTAGCGGCATAATACTTCCATTATTAAAACAAAAACCAAGTATGCTAGTAATTTCAAATCGCACCATACAGAAGGCATACAAATTACAAACCCAATTCTCATCATATAATAATATTATTGTATCTGATAATAATATGGATACTTCCGAGAAAGAGTTTGACCTTGTAATCAATGCCACTTCCACTAGTCTTATCGGAAAACCACTATTATTGCCACAAGGTATATTTGCTACCGGGTCACTTGCATATGACTTAATGTACTGTAATGAGCAGACCCCTTTTTTACAACTTTCTCAGAAAGAAGGTGCAGAATATCTATCAGATGGCGCTGGCATGCTTGTAGAACAAGCGGCTGAATCGTTCTTTCTATGGCGTGGAGTTAGACCTAAAACTAAGGGGTTAATTAGGATGTTAAAAGAAAACAGATTATAAATACAAGTTGTGAAAAATGAGTAAAAAAAGTCGTAGCTACTGGCTCTGGAAGGCTTTATTTTTTCTTTTCTGTTTAATTCTTTTCTATCACACATGGATTCTTAGTCAGATAGTATATTGGAATTTCTACAACCCATCTACCAGCTCATTCATGCAATACCGTCTGGACATATTACAAAAAGAGAATCCTGGTCAAAAAATTGAACTTCAATATAAATGGGTCCCCTATAATCTCATCTCCCCTCATTTAAAACGTGCTGTTATTACTGCTGAAGATGCTAAATTTATAAAACATAACGGATTTGATTATGAGGCCATGCAAATGGCCTATAAAAAAAATTTAAGCAAAAGAAAAATTGTTGCAGGGGGCTCTACTATCAGCCAGCAACTTGCAAAAAACTTATTTCTTTCTACAGAAAGAACTCCTTGGCGTAAAATCGAGGAAGCTATCATCACGTTAATGATAGAAAATGTAATGAATAAACGCAGAATTCTAGAAATTTATTTAAATATAATTGAATGGGGAAACAACGTATTTGGAGCAAAAGCTGCAGCTCTACACTATTACAATATTTCTGCCTCATCCCTTTCTGCAAAGCAATCATCTCAGCTTGCTGCCATGATCCCCAACCCCCGTTTCTACGATCGGAACCGTAATAACCCTTTGCTGTTAAGAAAATCAGATATCATTCGTCATAGAATGGTGTCTATACGAATCCCATAAAATTATTACAGGGTCTCTAATTTGAAACCTCCATCATTTATACTAATTTCTCTCCCGTAAAATGAATATTCGACGTATATATTTATATTCTTTACAATTCAGTAGATCTGTCTCATAACTGGAACGGCTTATCATGACCAGAAAAACTGATCATAACGACAACAAAACTGAAGATCCGAAGCAATACTTGCAACGAGTAATTTATTTATTAAGCAAAAATAAACTTGTGGCCGGTTTTGTACAAATGCAGGATCAGCGACAGGAACTAGGTGAATCGCTAATTCATGAGCAGAACCTATCTGAGTTACAGGATTTGCTTGATATACTCCACCCCGCTGATATTGCTTACATTCTTGAATCTTTACCTCTAGATGAACGCCTCATAGTCTGGGAAATAGTCAAGGCAGATCGGGATGGTGAAATTCTATTAGAAACATCAGATGCAGTTCGGGAAACACTGATTGCAACCATGGATAGCAGTGAGCTAGTGGCTGCGACAGGACAGTTAGACGCCGATGAAATAGCTGACCTAGCACCAGACCTTCCAAGTGATGTTCTTGATGATCTATTCCAAAATTTGCCCATAGAGGAACGTGAACAGTTACGTGCAGCTATGTCTTACCCAGAGGATGCAGTAGGGGCGCTAATGGGCTTTGATATGGTCACTGTTCGTGAGGATGTAACGTTAGAGGTGGTATCACGGTATCTGCGTCGCTTAGAAGAGTTGCCTGACCACACAGACCAATTGTTTGTAGTGGATCGCAATGAAAAACTAATAGGTGTACTACCTATAAATGTTCTATTAGTAAATGACCCTGATGCTAAAGTTTCAGTAATGATGTCAAAGAAAATGACGAAACTGCATCCTAATGACAAGGCTCAACAGGCAACACATGCATTCGAGCGCTATAATCTTGTTACTGCTCCAGTAGTAGACACCGACGATAAATTATTAGGTCGCGTCACTGTTAATGAGGTTATGGATTTTATTCGAGAAGAATCTGAAAATGAAGCATTGAATTTGGCCGGCCTGCGCGAAGAAGAAGATTTATTTGCACCAGTATGGAAAAGCATAAAAAACCGCTGGATGTGGTTAGCGATAAATTTAGCAACGGCCTTCATTGCATCCCGTGTAATTGGAGTATTTGAGGGCTCTATAGAGAAATTGGTAGCCCTAGCAGCACTAATGCCTATTATTGCTAGTATTGGAGGAAATTCCGGTAATCAAACTATTACTATGATTGTACGTGCGCTTGCCTTAGGGCATCTTAACACTAGCAACGCACGGAAACTATTTGCTAAGGAAATAGGTGTAAGCGCTGTTAATGGTCTAGTTTGTGGAAGTGTTGTCGGCTTGTTTGCTTTTTTAATTTACGACAATGTATCGCTTAGTTTAGTAATGACTATGGCGATGACATTAACCTTCTTACTTGCTGCAATATTAGGCGTGCTAGTTCCGTTAGCGCTATATAAGTTCGGGCGCGATCCAGCAACAGGATCCAATGTAGTGGTTACTGCAGTAATAGACAGCGGTGGTTTTTTTATCTTCTTAGGACTTGCTACGATTTTGTTAATTTAAAGGAGTTCTGATAACGACTAAAGATCAGAATAATAGAATATTTAGAGAAGTAGTATTTATCTCCCCCTATTAAAACCCCCCTCTAAATTTCAAATGACCCGGCTATGGCAGAACTCTTTCATTAGAAAATAATTGCTCTATAGACTCACGCTCTCTTATAAGATGAATACTGTCGCCATCGACCATAACCTCAGCAACACGAGGACGACTATTGTAATTTGAACTCATACTCATCCCATAAGCTCCGGCAGACATGACAGCAAGCAAGTCCCCTTGTGACAGAGCAAGACTTCGATTGTGCCCAAGAAAATCTCCTGTTTCACAGACAGGTCCGACTATTTGATAATTTTTAGTATCCCGTCCATTCATAGTGATCGGCAAAATTTCATGATATGCGTCATATAAAGCAGGTCGAATCAAATCGTTCATGGCTGCATCTACTATTGCAAAATCCCTGTGAGATGTATGTTTTAGGTACTCAACACGAGTAAGTAATAATCCTGCATTTCCCACTAATGAACGGCCTGGCTCTACCAAAATACGCTGAGTACGGTCGCCAAGATCCTCACATAATGCAGCAATATAATTCTGGATTGATGGTGGATTTTCTTCTGAATAACGGATTCCTAGCCCACCACCAAAATCAAGATGCTCTATTTTAAGGTTTTTATCTTCTAATCGATCTAATAAGACAAGTACTTTCTCACAAGCTTCAGAGAATGGAGCAAGTTCAGTTAATTGAGACCCAATATGAAAATCTAACCCAGTCATACGAATATTCGTAAGATTTTCACCAGAAAAATAAAGTTTCTCTGCTTCATTAAATGGAACACCAAATTTATTCTCTTTAAGGCCAGTAGAAATATATGGATGGGTTTTTGCATCTACATCTGGATTAACTCTCATACTAACTGGAGCGATTTTATCCATTTCTTTTGCGATTTGATTCAACAAAATAAGCTCAGCTTCTGATTCTACGTTAAAGCAAAGTATATTTGCTAAGAGTGCTGCTCTCATTTCATCAGGGCTCTTTCCTACACCGGAAAAAACTATTTTTTGTGGATCTCCACCAACCTTGAGAACCCGACGTAACTCTCCCTCAGAAACTATATCGAAGCCACTACCGAGCCTTGTAAATAAATCAAGAATAGCGAGACTGGAGTTAGCTTTTACTGCATAACATATTAAATGATTGCGCTCAGAAAATGCCGCATCCATTTCTCTATATGCATTAGTCAACGCTGCCCGGGAATAAACGTAGCAAGGGCTACCAAATTCTTGGGAAATTTTATCTAGGGAAACTGATTCGACAAAAAGCTCAGTGCCATGATACTTAAGAAATGGGAATCCGCTCAATTCTTTTGTCCTTCTAACTTAGATTTTTTTTTGTCTAGTGGCCCTTCTTTTCTTTCTACCTTAGGTTCTACTTTCTTAACTGCTTTAAACCAGTTATCTACAGAACATCCTAAACAACGCGACGGATCTTTTGGGAGATAAATAGGGCCTTTTAGACCGCAAGATCCTAGCAATAAAATCAAAATAACAGCACCACTTAATGTACGCATGGAATATTTCTAAAATAACAAATACAAAATACTAACATAAATAAAAACCAATAAATGATTACAGATACTCTTAGTAATTAGGGTATGGCTATGCTCATCTTATTCTTTTCAATTCATTCCGGGTGGCTACATAATTTGGGAAAATACTTTCTACCGTTCTCCAAAATGCAGAAGAATGGTTCATTTCGATAAGATGCGATAACTCATGAGCAATAACATAGTCTACTAAACTAATCGATAATTGGATTAATCTCCAATTTAGATGAATAATTCTACGTGAATTACAACTACCCCATTGGGTCTTAGCACGTGACAATTTTAATTGTGGACATGGCACCCCAAGTTTTTTAGAGAAAAATTCCATGCGTTTACTGAAATAAATATACGCCTGTTTGTAGTACCACTCCATCACGATTTTCTCAATTTTCTGAGAAGATACTGTCGTAGCAAATGGTAACTCCAATTGATTCCTTCCCACTATTCCTTTTATCTTTACCGGGATCATTTTCATAATCCCAGTAGGTTCTATTGCTAGCCTCCATGGATCCCCAAGCAATGGGAAAATGGATGATTCTTCCCATACCAGACTAATCGATTCCTTGCTCTTCCATTCATCAAGTTTTTCTAAAACCCAATTTGATTTTTCCTTTAATGCAGATTCAATCCAACTCAATGTTTCTCTAGTGGGCGCACTAACTGTCAAACCATCGCAATCTATTTTTATACTTATGGCCCTGCATTTGCGCCGTTTTAGAGTATACGGAACCTCTTGATCATTCAAAATGATACTCCGCGCATCTCTCTTAAGTACTTCCCTACCTTTACTTGATGACGGCAATAAAATTCCTTTCATTTGTCTTTGATAGTATCTTTATCACCTATACGAGTAACTTCTAACTCAATCCACTCTTCCACCTTATTATTTAGTTCATTCGCATCCATTCCTGCAGGATCTATCGGCTCACCTATACTCACTGTTATAGTGCCAGGAAATTTAATAAACGAATTTTTTCCCCAAAGCACTCCGGCATTATGTGCAACTGGAACTACCGACACACCAGTATTTGTTGCCAGCCAAGCGCCACCAATTCCGTACCTCCCCTTCTTCCCAGGGTCTATACGCGTACCTTCAGGAAAAATTATTATCCAAAGTCCTTTCTGTAATCTATCTCTGCCCTGCCGAATAATTTGTTTCAGTGCAGCCTTCCCTCGGCTACGATTTATCGCAATAGGGCTTGTCATTGCCAAACCCCAGCCAAAAAATGGAATATGAAGCAACTCTTTCTTAAGTACCCACACCTGTGGTGGGAAAATCTGCTGAAAAGCAAGTGTCTCCCACGCTGATTGGTGTTTTGATAACACAATAGTTGGTTTTCTAGGAATATTCTCTGTACCCAATACACAATAACGAACACCACATATGAAACGGGCCAAGAACAACATTATATGTGACCATCCAGAAATCACACGATATCGATTAAGGGGGGACAACGGATATGTGGCAAGGACAACTAATGCGTAAGGCGGTGTAATTATGATTTGTAATAAAAAATAGAGCGTTGAACGTAGGGCGGCAATTACAAATCTCATTTGATGAGAGTATCAGAAAAAGAAGCTAGATCTGTAAAACTCTTTGTATCTTTAGGAAGACTCTTCGCATTTTTTGTTTCTTTTCCTTTCCCGGTGAGAACCATTATTGGAATTGCGCCTACGAGTTCTGCTGCTCGCAAATAGCGTAATTCATCTCCAACTATAGGCACATTCTTTAAATCAGCACCAAAACGTTGAGCAATTTCCTCAAACATCGTGATCAATGACTTACTGCAATTATATTTTTCGATATTAGATTGTGGGCTGAGAAATATTGCATCAATTCGTCCACCAACCTGATTCGCGGCCTTACACATTTTATCATTAATGGCATTAAACGCCGATATATCCATCACTTTCCGATCACAAGACCGATTGCTGGCGACCACTACCCGATACCCCATCTGATTCAGATACGCAATAGCCTCCAGACTTCCAAGAATAGGGCTCCATTCGCTAGATCTATTTGCAATGGCACTACTGTCGTTATTTATGACGCCATCCTGATCGAGGATAATCAGCTTCATAAATGTCAGGAAACCATTAAACTTAAGTCAGCTACTTGATTCATATAAACCCGTCCATATTGTAATAATAGAAATCTATTATTTCTTATCCTTTCGTCTTCAGAATTCACCATAACCTGCTCAAAAAAATCTTTAACCGGGGGAGCAAGTTTTACTAAGATGTTTAGTGCCTCTGCAAAATTTCTCTCAGACTTAAGTATCTCTGATTCTTTCCCTATTCTTTGCAAAGCATCCCATAGATTAATTTCAGCATCACTTTCAAATAGACTTGGATCTGGCATATTCAGAGTTTCCAGAGAGTCGCCGGTACAAGTGACCTCCTGACCTGATTTTTTTAGGATATTTGTAATACGTTTGTTCGCATTCGCAAGAACACGACCTTCCTCTGTTGAAAGAAATTTTGCCGCCATTGGAACAATATCTGAAAGTGTACCTAGAGGAGTGGTACCCCCAAATGGAATAACAACCGATTCTATAGCATGATAATCATTCCCCTGATCTGAAAAATACCTTCGCACCCTATCTAGTAAAAAATTATTAATTATCGCAGGGTCATTTTTAGTGTTATGCCTGATATCTTCTGGCATCTTTTCTTGTGTAAGAATAATCAATTCATACAAATTAATATCAAGATTTTTTTGTACCAATATTCTGACAATTCCAAAAGCATGGCGACGTAAGGCAAATGGATCCTTGTCACCAGATGGCGTCTGCCCGATACCAAACATCCCTACTAGAATTTCTAATTTATCTGCAAGTGCAACACAAATACCTGCCATATTACGAGGCAGATCATCACCAGAAAATCTTGGTTTGTAATGATCCTCAATTGCGAAAGCTAGTTCATCGCTCATCCCATCATGTTTTGCATAATAGCGGCCCATGATTCCCTGCAACTCTGGAAACTCTCCTACCATATCGGTGAGCAAGTCAGCCTTTGCCAGCATCGCAACTTCACCTGCTAGTGCAGCAAGTTTTTTACCCCCAAGTTGCAAACCAATTGCCTGCGCAACTTTTGATACGCGCTCTACCCGATCACTCAGCATGCCAAGTTTACTGTGATAGACGACTCCACTTAATTTTTCTATACGAGAGGCTAATGTTTTCTTTCGATCTTGGTCAAAGAAAAATTCAGCATCTGCCAGCCGAGCTTGTAGCACTCTCTCGTTACCACTTATGATAGCGGCCGACTTGTTAGTTTTAATATTACTAACCATTAAGAACCGTGATAATAAATTTCCTTTATTATCAAGTAATGGGAAATATTTTTGGTGTTGCTTCATTGAAAGTATCAGGCATTCCTGCGGTATATGAAGAAATGTTTGATTAAATTTCCCCACATAAACTTCTGGATACTCAACCAGGGCAGTGACCTCATTTAACAGAAAATCGTCCTGCACTATATTCCCATTTTCTTTCTTACTAGCATCATGCAGTTTTTCTATTATTAATTTTTTCCGTTTCTCAAAACTCGCTATGACATATCCACTCTCAAGTAGAACTTTCTCATACTCATTGGCACGCGGTAATTCAATACGGACTTTACTTAAAAATCTATGCCCTAAAGTCTCTGATTTAGTGCTTTTTAACCCAAGTAATTCTGCTGATTCACATAATAAATTTCTTCCATGCAACATAATAAAATTATGTACCGGACGAATAAAGTGCTCGTTGCCGTCACCCCAACGCATCATTCTAGGAGCAGGAATTTTTGGCAATAGGCCTTGTAGAATTTTAATGAGTATATTTCCAAGATCCTGGCCAGGCTGTTTATGTTTATAGGTATAGCAAAGAATTCCCTTAGTATCAGGCTCCTGCTTTAAATCATCTATTGCAACCCCACACGAGCGGGCAAAACCTTGAAGTGCTGGAGTTTCCTTACCTGAAACATCATATGCAGCAGTTACTGCTGGCCCTCTTCTCTCAACCTCCCTTTCAGCCTGAGCATCCAATACTGAAGTTATAGAGACAGCGAGGCGACGCGGAGTAACATATGCAGTCAATTTACTGTCTGAGGTTAATAGAAAATTCTTATCCAAGCCATTAAATACGCCCTCAGAAAAACTATTGCTCAGGTTCTGCAATAATTTCGGGGGCAATTCTTCAGTTATAATTTCAACTAGTAATGTATCTTGCATAAAAATATGTCGGTTCTATTTTGGAAGCATTGGAAAACCAAGCTCCTTACGCGAATCGTAATACGCCTTAGCGACTAATCTAGCTAAAGTCCTAATCCTGCCAATATAAGCCGCACGCTCAGTAACCGAGATTGCTCCACGTGCGTCTAGTAAATTAAAGGCATGAGAGCACTTCAATACTTGTTCGTAACTTGGCAGAGGGAGACTCAATTCGAGCAAGCGCTTTGCCTCAGATTCGTACATAATAAATTGTTCTAGAAGAAGGGTTATATTACTTTGCTCGAAATTGTATTTGGATTGCTCCACTTCATTCTGATGATACACGTCTCCATAAGTAACCCCATCTGCCCAAATTAAATCGAAAACATTTTCAACGCCTTGAAGATTCATTGCAAGGCGTTCTAAACCATAGGTAATCTCTCCCAGTACTGGCTTACAATCAAGACCACCTACTTGCTGAAAATAAGTAAACTGCGTTACTTCCATGCCGTTAAGCCATACTTCCCAACCTAAACCCCACGACCCAAGTGTAGGAGACTCCCAATCATCCTCAACAAATCTAATATCGTTAATTGCAAGATCTATCTTTAATTCTCGCAATGAATCAAGATACAAATCTTGGATATTATTAGGTGACGGCTTCATTACCACCTGAAATTGATAGTAATGCTGCAAACGATTTGGGTTGTTTCCGTAGCGCCCGTCTTTCGGACGACGAGATGGCTGGGTATAAGCAGATTTCCAGGGTTCGGGGCCAAGTGCACGCAAGAAGGTCGCCGGATGGAAGGTTCCCGCCCCCATTTCCATATCATATGGCTGAAGCAACACGCAGCCCTGGTTGCTCCAGTAGCGTTGCAAAGTAAGAATAATTTCCTGGAATGTAAGCATGAAACCGCCTAAGTAAATCTGTAGTAATCTAAAAAATAGATTTTACAGGGTTTTTCTTCTGCCACGAAAGATCTGGATCAAACAAATGAATAAAGATATCCAGACAAATCCCAATACCAGACTATTTCCAAAACGAACATAAGGGGTTGCACCAGTGTATCCCTGCACTAGTCCATTTAGTGTAGTCGCTTTAAATACATCAGCTTGCTGCAATACAACGCCACGCTCATTTATAATAGCGCTAACACCTGTATTAGTGGCACGCAACATATAGCGACCAGTCTCAAGCGCACGCATTTGTGAAATCTGCAAGTGCTGGTGCGGGCCAATAGAACGTCCAAACCAAGCGTCATTACTGACATTTGCAAGCAATGTCGCTTGTGGCAACTGATAGATTAACTCTTCAC
>Ga0315322_10002744_pt1 | contig 13656 bp, 7 predicted proteins | sample M110021515metaG_FD_203461 | JGI IMG/M metagenome (GOLD analysis project Ga0315322, IMG submission 203461) | Ammonia-oxidizing marine archaeal communities from Monterey Bay, California, United States - M1 100m 21515 | ecosystem: Environmental > Aquatic > Marine > Intertidal zone | place: USA... | reverse complement strand
CTTGCCTGCGTTCAGATCAAGTTGACCTAAGGGAATGTCCTTGGCTCCTCCGCATACGAGAGAATCGTTGAAAAGCTTCCGTCCGTTGAATTCGCTCTCCATGATTTCCTGGAGTTGCTCGGTAAGAACCTTGAAATCGTCATTGTAATCGGAGCGCGCTCTATCAGGCAGGGTAGGGTCGGTTGCCCGGATCGCGATCTCTTCCATCCGGTTGTAAACCTCCAGGGCTTTCTTAAGCCCCGCCTCCTGACTGTTTAAAAACGAACGCGTGTTTTGCAGATTAGTAATGAAAGACCTGTCTCCCATCATCTCGAACCTACTCCTCATCGACTGAGATAGAGCCCCAACGTCCGATCCTGAACGTTCGAGCTTAGTTCCCTTCGCGAGTCTTTGCATGGAAACCTTGTGGTTGGTTTGGGCTTCCAAATAATGGCTCCGGGAGTCAAGAAAACTGTAATTGGTTAATTGCATGGAAAATGAGAGTCTTGCTTTGCGTTACTAAATGAGTTGAAGGCGTTCTTTAGAAAAGATGGATTAAAAGTTCAGTAGTGATAGTGGGAATTGCGCTCATAGGGTGGAACTTAGGACCGAACTGCGGTAATGTTCGGTGGTAAGGGGGATGAGGATATCTTTGAGGCGGGCTGACTTGGACATGACCTGCTCGGCCAGGCCCATTTTTAGTGAATTTTTGGCGAGAGCAGTTGCCTCTCTAGCCATGTCCGCGTCCGAAATGCGTCCGGAAGCCTGCTCGCCGTTGGTCACTTGGTTTTGCAGTTCCTCGATTTCTAAATCTATCCTGTTTATCTCTGCTCCTACGGCTGCCAGACGTTCGCTGATCACGCATTTCTCTTCGCCGAAATACGATACGCCGCTTCCGTCCGAATACGGGTTCCCTCTGAGGTGGTCCAAGGTGTCCCTTGCTTTGGCCATGGTATCCAAACCGTGAGGAAGGCCGGTCACCGGACTGTCTCCGGTCAACGTGCCAAACCCCTTGGGGTCGAGTCCCATTTGGTTTCCTTGAATGTCAATGGTCACCGGCAACTCAAAAATGTCAGGGACAAAGGTTACGCCCGGGGTTCCGGAGTTGTCGGCATCTCCGTTTGCCGACCCCCCTTCGGCATAAATGATGCCGATAGATCCAGTTTCCAGTTGAAGCGTAAGCATGGTACTTGTAAAGCTCTCGGGTAGATCAGAGGTGGTTATGTTTGCATACAGACCGGTTGCTGGATCAAAAGTATTGAGCCCGGAATTGCCGGAACCATCATCATTACTCGCGCCTGGCGTTATCTTGTAGGTCGTGGGTTGACCGGGGGCGAAAGATACTTCAATAAGGTCGTCATCGCCACTTCCTGCACTTCCAGATGTTCGCCATCCACTTCCGGGAAAACTGAAAGTTGGCGGGTCATCATAGGATTGAGTGTGTTCTGGGCCTGTAAATGTATTTCCCGCACTAAATACGCAAGTGTCACCCATCCACACTCGATAGATATCTCCTACGCCGCCTGAGTTAACGCGGAAACTCAGTGTTCCGGCGGGTGAATTAACGTCGATTTCCTGAGCCCGCACTGCATGACTTACGCCAGCTGGCTTGCCTGCGTTCAGATCAAGTTGACCTAAGGGAATGTCCTTGGCTCCTCCGCATACGAGAGAATCGTTGAAAAGCTTCCGTCCGTTGAATTCGCTCTCCATGATTTCCTGGAGTTGCTCGGTAAGAACCTTGAAATCGTCATTGTAATCGGAGCGCGCTCTATCAGGCAGGGTAGGGTCGGTTGCCCGGATCGCGATCTCTTCCATCCGGTTGTAAACCTCCAGGGCTTTCTTAAGCCCCGCCTCCTGACTGTTTAAAAACGAACGCGTGTTTTGCAGATTAGTAATGAAAGACCTGTCTCCCATCATCTCGAACCTACTCCTCATCGACTGAGATAGAGCCCCAACGTCCGATCCTGAACGTTCGAGCTTAGTTCCCTTCGCGAGTCTTTGCATGGAAACCTTGTGGTTGGTTTGGGCTTCCAAATAATGGCTCCGGGAGTCAAGAAAACTGTAATTGGTTAATTGCATGGAAAATGAGAGTCTTGCTTTGCGTTACTAAAAAAGGTGAAAGAGGGCATGGTTGATAACTTCCCTTCATCGCTCCGCCCGCCCTTTTTGACAGGCGGAGCTAGATGAAGAAAGTTTAGTGATCCTCGTTACTTCTTATCCGAGAAGTTGGAGGGCTACGTTGGTCAGTTGGTTGGCTTGAGCCGTCATGGCGGCGCTTGCTTGGACAAGCACGTTGTGCCTGGCGAATCGCGTTGATTCGAGGGCAATGTCCGCATCCATGATTCTACCGTGAGCTGCCTCCAGGTTGGTCATATTCGACTGAAGCAGACCGATGGAGTTCATGACCCTGTTTTGCTCAGCACCATTTTCGGCACGCATGTCCGCCAGGCGTTCGATTGCCTCGGTGAACTGTCCGACACTTACGTCCAGAATGCTTGAGATAAAGCCATCTGCACCGATACCGGCATTTGCAACGGTCGGGGTGAAACCACCCAGATTCTGGAGTTCTCCTGCAGTTGCGTTCGCACCAGACAGAGTCCCGATAGACAGAACGAACTGAAGGTTGGTAACGTTGAGCGAGATGCTCCCGTCTTCGGCTTGTCCGGATGCAGCGGTAGACAGGGTCCTATTGTATTTGTCATAGGTGACCGTATTTCCGTCCTTGTCCGTGTAAGTTCCTGCGTCATTGGCGCTGACTCCGCTGTTCGACAGAGTTTGGTCCTGTATCGCAAAGAGACTGATTCCATTGAATTTCTCTTCTTTGATTTGGTTGAGTTGACTTTGGAGCTCAACGAACTCTTTCGAGTAGTTTTCGATGTCTCCTGAGTTCTTCGTTATGTCCTGAGCCATGGTTCGCAATTCGGCCATGCGATCCAAAACTTTACCCACTGTAGAGAGGGCACCATCTTGCACTTGCAAGTATGATAGCGCATTTTGCGAATTTTGGATGACGGCTTCCGTGCGGTTAAGCTTGGAGTCCAGTTTATAAGCAACAGCCAGTCCGCCAGCATCATCTGCCGGTGAGTTGATACGGTTGCCCGAAGACAAGCGACCAAGGCTTTTGCGTAATGAGTCATTGGCACGACTCAAGTTGAACGATGCTTCGGTGGCCGAAACATTACTATTTACTACGATTGGCATTTTTTAATCCTCCTTGATTAATTTGCGATAGCATCCTTGCTACCTTTGTCGTCATTGGAATGGGGACGACACCCATGTATTATTAGGAAATATGTCTTATAGTCTTAGGTTTGGTTTATGTATGGTACGGTGGTTGATGAAATTTGAATATCAAATGGCCCCTATGGCGCATAAGCTTGAGTTCGCCTCCATGGCATGACTAATTTGGTGGCCCAATGGAGAAGTTTGGGTAGATGCGGATGGATCTCCGGTCTCTGTGACGCCGCTTCTGGGAAAGGTCTCATGGCGTTTGAAAATTCCTGGATTTTGGTCATGTTGCTCCTGACCTCATTGGCAACTTTCTCCACAGTGAGAAGAGCATTGAGGAATTCCGTCTCGCATGCATCAAAATGGCTTGTGGATGGAGGAGCCCGTCCACTTCCAGAATGTGCTAATGCACAGAATCCGGGCCTGTTGTGAAGAGGGATTACAGGGATTTCCTGCTGAAAGCGCTCACCTCTCATGGAAAGGTGGATTCGAATAGGTTGCTCTACTCCGGAACCAAAGAGCGGATGGTGATATAATTTCTCCTCCGCAAGCCTGAGTATGGTTTGCAGATAAAGAACTGTTTCAGGGACGACGGTTCGGTCGAGAGGTTTGTCTCTTTCTCTTATGCCGTCCCTCCAAAATCTCAAAGAGTGCTCCATCTCGTGCAGGTTTGCATGTTGCTTGTCGACAAACTCCATTCCCTGACGAAGGTTTCTAAGCATCATCGCCCTTTTGCTCTTGTGGGAAAAGGACCGGTTAGGATCTAACTGCTCTGGATTTGCAGTTATTCCTTTGAGTTTCCCGACCTGGAGCTGGCTAGGACTGTTTCCTCTGCCGATAGAGGAAGTGCCGTGCCCAAGCTCCAAGCCGGAATCATTGTGTGTGTGAAGATTTCGCATGAGATTATTTGTTAATCTATATTATTAAATTGGTTAACATTTGCTAAGGAGTTCGTCCGAACTTTAATTTGTTTACTGTGCTCGCCTCTGCAGGGCTCAAGTGCAGTCTGCATGCATGCAAACAACATCAAGCGTAACTGTCTTAAGTCTTATTCCTTAAGGCCGGGGTGGACCGTACGGGTATTTGGTTCTGACAGGACTTTCCTGTACGAGCGGATTAGTCGTTTTCGGCTGCTTCTATAATGCTCCTCGGGTTGATGGATTATAAGTTTTCAAGTAAAATAAAGTGTTGGATTTGATCAGACGTGACCAGGGATGGTTTCAGATTCTGTAATCCATTCCGGATCTTTTATTGCAGGGTTCCTCTTGCTTGTCATAAGAGTTGGCACTCCTGTCTCAGGTCATGGAGCTCCTCTTTGTGGTGGAATGGAGTTACCAAGGGATGTTGAATGGTTTTTCCGCATGTAGTCCGCTTGCCGGCAGCATCAATCCGTCCGGGGGACGGTCCTGGTCGCACGGATTCGAATCTTCCGTAAGCCAGTTGTATTGGCGTTAGCGTGACGTTATGCATGTGATGTTAATGAAATATTTATTGTTATTGTGCTTTGCGCTAAGCGACCATGGAGTTCCTGTGCAGATCCATTGAAAATGGTCTGCCTCGAGTTCCGGGAAGCTTTGGACGTAAGTTCATCTGTTGAAATGTGTTTGGGTGTCGCACCCATGCCGCCGATACCTGCGAGGCATGATCGATCGCATGCACCTGTGCGAAAATCCTAATGTGGGTGAATCTTTCATGTTGGAAAACGACAGTGCGCATATGGTTTTTGAATCGGGCTAGTCATAAGCGAAAGACCTATTGTTATTAGTTGTATGAGAGTTCATCTTATCCCAGTACGGTAAGGGCTATGCTGGTAAGTTGATTGGCTTGAGCGACCATGGCAGCAGAAGACTGTACGAGCACGTTTTGTCGTGCGAATCGTGTCGATTCGAGGGCGACGTCGGCGTCCATGATGCGACCGTGAGCGGCCTCCAAATTGGTCTGATTCTGCATCAGCAGAGCACTCGTTACGCCCAGTCGGTTTTGCTCGGCGGCATTTTCAGCCCGGACATCCGCAATCCTTTCTATGACGTCTACGAAAGATGCCATCGAAACGAATAGAATGCTACTGAGGTATCCTTCGGAGGTATAGATCTCACTCCGGGTGGTCGCATCCGCATCATCCAGGTTGCCATTGTCGACGTTCCCGAGGTTTACGAATACGTTTCTACCGGTGGCGCTTTCTGCTGTTTGTCCAGCAGTGATGGCAGCTGCCGAAGCAGTGCTGATGAAACGGGTGTCTACCTGCCCGATGGACAGCACGTACTGCATGTTTACCACGTTAAGGGAGACGTGCCCGTCTTGTCTGACTCCGTCGGCGGTCGTAAGAATCTCTCTGGCGAACTTTGCGTAACCGCGACCGGATTCATCCAAGGTCAAGCCCTGCTTGAGCAACGGGGGACGCATCTCCGGAGGGGTGGTGGTTGCCGATGAAGTACTGGTTGCAAAAAGGCTGATGCCGTTAAACTTCTCATGGCGGATCTGATTGAGTTGCTTTTGCAATTCAATGAATTCCTTCGAGTAGTTCTCGACGTCACCCGAATTTTTGGTGACGTCCGCAGCCATCGTTCTTAGCTCCGCCATCCTGTCTGCAATCTTTGCGACCGTGGATAGGGCGCCGTCCTGCACCTGCAGATAGGATATTCCGTTCTGCACGTTATGGCGGACCGCTTCGGTGCGCTTGAGTTTCGAGTTGAGCTTGTAGGCTACTGCCATTCCGCCCGCATCATCGGCCGGGTTGACAATTCGATTGCCTGATGACAATCGGGCCAGGCTTTTTCGCAATGCATCGTTGGCATGCGATAAGTTAAACGACGCTGTCGTCGCAGTTGTATTGCTGTTTACTACTATCGGCATTTTAGTATCCTCCTTGAGTTAGTCTGGAAGTCGCATCCGTGCGACCCCATGGGTTTTTCGATGTCTTCTTTTGACGGAAGACGTTTCACACAAAGTGTTTGACGAATTGTTTTGTTCATTTGGAAAAAGCTCAGGTCAGTTATTGCGGTGCGGGCGGCGCAAAGGTCCTAATGCGGGGTTTCTGGGGATTTCGGGGATATCCCAGTGCTTCCCCGTCATGACGTCTTGCAGGGAGCGGTTTGCTCCGTGCAACCGGTCCATGAGCAGACCCCATTGCATGCGGTTATTTATGCAAAGGTTCCGCCACTCGTTAAAGGCTCTCTTGATCGAACCGGAGTCCAATGTGTATCCAAGAGCTTGACCGAAGACTTTGCCTTGATCGATTGTCGTCAGGCCAGGTTGCTCGATGTTGGCTCGGTCAACGGAAATGCCCTCCCATTCACCATGCGTGGGGACCGCTATTGTGATGGGTTTTGACGGACCTTTTGAAAAAAGCGCAGTATTGTCGAATGTGGATTGACTCAGTTTTCTGATCTCGTCCCGTGATTCCTCGAATTGTATTTGGGAATCGACTCTGGCTTTTTCGTCAGATTGAGGGGATCGAACTTGGTTGAGGGCAAGGGCGATTTCTGAAAGGCGCCCTCCCATTTTTGCCAGGCAAACCTCTTGGTGGTCAACCATTTCGATCCCAGCTTCCAAGTTGGAGGCAATCGATTCCAGAACAGCTTGAGCATGTGTGCATGAAGTCGGAACCTCGAGCTCGCTTGACTGACCACCCGTGACCATTCTTTCCAGGAAAGGCTTGTCATTTCTGAGTCGTACGATCCTCCCTCCCGCTACGACCTTGGCGAAACCTTGGGCCGCTTTGTTCGTCCCCCCGGGTGATGGCGGGTGTGATGCGGTAGCGGAATGACCTGACTCGTCGTCGGACGAGGAGTCTTCGTAATGTGGATTTTTCATTTTGGTTGCTCTGTTATTGGTTGGAAGTGAAGTGCAGGACCCTCTCTGCAATTAAGTTTGAGTTTCTCATGAGTTTGAAGCTCCCTGAGGAGTTGCTAATTTCTGCTTTGAGCCTGCCTGCATATAGATTCTTCAATGCATCGCCTAGCTTGGGGAGATTGCAGTCCAGTCGGGTCTCTATCGAGTTAGGTGTCGATGATCTTAATCTCTCTTGGCAATAGGAGTCATTTTTTGACTGTTGGCGGCTTTCGTCGTTTCGACGGTCGCTCGAACCGGTTCCTTGGCCGAAGTTGACCCTGTCGGCGTGATCTGACGAAAGCATCCCTGGAGAAAGTATGATCATAGGAAAACCTTTCTGATCCTGCTTCTTTGGTGCAGGTCCAACCGGATATCGACTGCCTTGTCGGGCAGCCTAGATAGGGTCATATATTGGTATTTAGGATTCATGTTAACTATTACACATCAATGTATAGTCGGATATTGTTAATCAAACTTTAGAAATTATTTAACATTTATAATATTTTAAGGCCGTGCTGAGTTCGTGAGGGGTTCAGGGGTTGCGTCTCGTGCCTGTCGAAGTGCTGCTTTTCTTCTGGGTCTGCGTATCGGAGAGGCGGACGGGCGCAGTGAGCCTGATGTCACCTGTGCTCTATGTTATATGGTGTTTTTGTCTTGGTTGAGTGTCCCGGGTTCTCTTGCTACCATTTATCTTGGTAGGGACGCTCCGGGTTTGCATTAAGTGTATTTTGTGAAAATGGATATTGGTTAAAAAGTAATTAATGTCTTTCGTTGAATGAAGAACGGTAGCGAGGGCTCAGGTTGAGTGAGCGGTTCGCATTAGAGTTGCTTGTGCCTGGCTTCGACCGGACGGCTTTCCGACTTGATTGAGAACTAGGTTCATTCCTCATGAAATGCAGATAGACTGCATCATATGAAATCTTTCCATTTTTTGGTGTGCACCTGGTTTTCATCAGTTCTTTCCGAATCCTTCGTCAGTTTCTAGGCATTGGGTTTGGCGTTGTTAAAAAATATGATATAAAGGGTGCGAGTCCTGATCGGGGCGCAAGCGTTGCCTCAGGGCCGCGGATTGTCTTAGTTGCCTGCTGAACGATACTAGGTTGCCAAGGACTTTACAGTTTTCAGCTGCGTGAGATGCATCCTTGTTTGCTTTCGCAACAAGCTCTGCCACAGGATCAATTTTCGGCCGCTCTTCCGGACCGGCAACTGTCCCGGGCGAGCCCCTTGCAATTTGGCGGTATTGCCTGGGTCGTGATGTCTTGGCATCTGTTGAGTAAGGCTTTCGAACCCCGGAAGCACTGTAGGTTGTGTCTGCTTTCATGTTTGTATGCGCAGGTAGGTTGTTATGGTTTCTGCAAACGATTTCGGGATCTCTGACCGAGCCGAAACTAAGAGGATGCCGTCAGGCGGTCGCTCCATTCGTTCGATTGACTGCGGTCGGTATCCGGGGTTCGAGACCGATGCCTTTTCTTGTAAAGGATTCATTATTCGAGGAAAGTTGAGTTGTTGCGCTTGCTCGAATGTAGCTTAATTCTTCCTTCTTCGGTCGTGCCGTGAATATAGAAGACTGGAAATTGAATGGTCGACCTATGCCGGACTCCCTGTCCTTTTCTTCCGAGAGGGAAGACAAAGGGAGTCTCTTTGCTCAGATCGTACTTGATGGAGCGGGGATGCTTTTCGCAACCTTCGCGCCAAGACCTGCCCGGGGTGGGGCAGGAGGCGCTGCCGGTTTTTGGCAACGCCTCCCTCCTGTCGAGCGGGGCATCCAAGTTAATGGATCTATCTTTTGTTCGCTCGTTCATTAACCCCGGTTTTCAAGTTATTATCGATTGGTTGAATCGTTTGGACCTTTGCCCCTCTTACTGGAGGAGGCTAAGGACTACGTTGTTCAACGCATTTGCCTGAGTAACCATCGATGCGGCTGCCTGCAGTAACACGTTCTGGCGGGCCATCTTGGTCGACTCGTAAGCCATGTCCGTGTCCATGATGCGGGACGCTGCTGCACCTAGGTTGATCTCGTTCTCCTCAAGGATGCGCTCGGCATAGGTGAGGCGAGACATCGTTCCGCCATTGACGGCGCGAACGTTTGCCAACGTCTGAATGAAGTCGACAAAGTCAGCTACACTGAAGTGCTCCAGGTTATTCGATGTATTAAGGAGATCCTTGTTGTTGTCAGAGTCTGAATCAACATGAGCGCTCTGTCTGGCTATATTGACATCGGCAGTCGAGGAGTAGAAGTCATCCATGGTTCCATAGATTCCGTCATTTCCTGGCTGCAAGCCGCCAAAGAACGCATCGTCGGGCGAGTTGAAGATCTCATCCCCCGGAGGAAGTGGCGAATCGGTCCGACGAGCCATATTCTGGGTTCTGACGCTTCCGTCGGGAAGCCGGTCCACGAACTTCAGATCCTGGTTAGGACGGAAGTAGATATCATCCGGAAGATCAGGAGAACCTCCGCCTCCTACCGTATCGACATACATGGGAAGCTCGCGAATCGCACCAAGACGGAGCAGTTCGGAGAATTCCGTATAGCCTTCGTTTGTGGGGTCCGTGTAGAGAGCATCATGTGAATCGAGGTGAGAAACGTATACGTAGTTCTTTCCTTGATAGTTGATGTTGTCTCCGCGAGTGTAGCTCGTGCCGACGGTCTTTCCGCTCAAGTGGGAGTAATGAGTCTTGACCCACTTGGAGGAATTTCCAACGTCAGTATAATCACCCGTTCGCTCGACATGGCCAGTCGTACCCACAACGGGATCACCTATGTTGGTTGTTCCTGCCGCGTTCCAAACTTGCCAAGGGCTGTCCTCGAAGTACGTGCCTCCGGTGCCTCCTGCCGAAGCGGTTACGGCTGCGGTCTGATCGACGGCAGCTGTTCCAGCTTGAGTGAGCAATGCAGCGTCAGGATTGTTAAATCCACCTCCGGTCACTTGAGTGAGTCCGGTAGTGGTCGTAAGACTGCCACCTGTCGTGTTTTCGTACAGAACGCCACTGACGTAAACGGTCTCGTTGTTGCCAATGGTCATTCCTGATTGCCACTTGCCGTTGTGCGCTGCACCCAACTGGTAATAGTTGGAGTTACTGCCACGAACGACGTCTCCTGCTGCGTAGGCCTTGCTTGGGTCATAGGTTCCACGCATGATGGAAGTCGCGATGCGAACCCGATTCGTTGCGGTCTTGACCGGATCTCCTGCCTCATAGGACGAGGCATTGAAGGCTGTCAGGTTAACGGGGTTGCGAGGAACTGCTCCCATGCTTACGCTACTGTCGTTAGAAGCTTCCGCAGTATGCCAGGCTCCGTCGTAGAACACGTATGAACCTTGGTCGAATGCGCCGCCATGGTAGTCTCCCTTTACGAGGTAATTGAACTCAAGAAGCCTTGGGGTTGTCGGATTTGTGTTGTCCAGGACGAGATCGCCCTCCTTGTACGCGGACAAGTTGCTCCATGGCTGAATGCCCCAATCTCCTGAAGGAGAATAGATGCTTGCATTGACCTGAACGTGGGCCGGGTTGTATCCGTTTGCGGCTCCGGCCATAATCTTGTCGCGGAGGTCCCTAGTGGCGTCGGCCGCCGAGGCGCCTTGTATGCCGTTCTGAGCCAAACTGACCGGTTGGGCAAGGTTGGCATTGGTACGAAGGAATTCAGTGATGGGTTTGTCATCGGCGGTTGCTCCATTGGAACGATCGGATCCGACATAGTCGAAGTATCCGGTCGAACCGACGTGACCACCGGCGAACAAGGATTCAAGATCGATTCCGCGAGGAACGTCGTTTTGCGCCTTAAGGAAGAAGTAGCTTCCTGGGCTAGCCCAGTGAGCGGCTACCTTGACTACGTCGCCCTTCAGGTAAGAAACCGATTCGCCTTTCGCATTGTATTTGATGGTGGTGTGATCGTACTCGGAAGCAAGCGGGAAGGATTCGGCGAATCCGTTTCCAGCTGCATCGGCAAGGCGTATCCATTGCGAAGTGGAACCGCCGGTATCTTCAATCTTGGTTCCGGCGCCAACTTCGGAAATAGCCATGAAATAGCCGGACTCACTTGAAGTCGGGCCATTTTTGTATACGACTGCTCCTGAAGAATAAGCTCGGGTCGTCTTTCCTGGGGCGGCGTCCTCGAGGCCTCCGTCACGGGTGAAGTCTCCGATCAACTGTCGGTACTCTCCATGCGAGCCCGTGGTGAGAAGGCTATCCGCTCCAAATTTGGATTTCAGGTTCTCGAAAAGCCCGGTGCGGGACATTTCGATTTTCTCACCCAAGCCATCATCGGAAGTGATGATCTTAAGGGGGTTGTTGTCCGGCTCAACCAAGGCAAACAGAGAAACTCCGTTGAACTTCTGACCCTTGAGGGTGGTAAGTTCCTTTTGAAGTTCGTTAAACTCGTGGTTGTAGGTTTGCCTGTCGTCGTCACTCTTGGAAATGTCATTCCAAAAGCTTTTGAGCTCGGCCATGCGATCGAGGATTTCCCCGGTCACTTTCAGAACGCCATCTTGCATCTGCAGGAAAGAAACCCCGTTTTGGGTATTCAAGCGCGATGCTGCTGAACGTTTGAGGCTGCTTTGCAATTTCATGCCGACAGCCAGTCCGCCTGCGTCATCGCTTGGCGAAACTATACGTTTACCGCTTGAGAGGCGTTGCAAACTCTTCGTGAGAAGGTTGTTTGAACGCTTCATACTCAGCGCCGAATACGACGCTGCCATGTTCGAATTAATTGTTATACTCACTATATGTCCTCCTTGACTTTGTGAAGACGTCGTCCGTGACGCCCTGCTCGATATTGTTGGAAGGGTTTCGAATCCCTTGTCGTCGACCTCCTTGTCTCCGACGCCTTGGATAATCGACTGGCGCCATCCTATCTTTAGGAAAACTTTTGTTTTTTTTGAAAAAACCACGCCTAATTTATCGCAAACACCTAATTAACAGTGCTATGTGTTAATTTATGTTTTTTGTCGGGCAGCGCATGGAAAACACATGCAATCAGTTTTTACTGTTCATCATTATGTCAAGGTGTTGTACTGTATAGCTTTCAATGAAAAGCGTTGTCGTAGATGGAGAGGAAGTGAAGTTCGAAGGGGACGTCCCTGCCGACCCATCGCAAATGTATGGTTTGCTAATGGACGCCCTTAGTGAGCAATCCAGAGTTATCGTCAGTTTTGTGGTCGATGGGAAAGACACCCTGAAGGGGGAGGAAATCCCCTCGGCATACGAAAAGATAGAAGCCACTAGTCTCACTCATGACGAACTGACCTTCAGACTGACCCTTGATTCGATGAACAAATTAAGCGAAACGGAGGGTCAACTCGAAGCCTATGTGAAGAACATTCTGTCCATTGCATGGTCGGAAGTTTTTACTCGCATGGACGAGTTCATAAGCAAAATTCAACCGTTTGCAGAGCTTCTTGATAATTTGGGGCCTTACGTTGACGCCTACGCGCCACCTTGGGGGGATGAAATGAAGAAAGTTGCGGGTGAGCAGACTGAATGCCTCGGCAATATCCTTGCGTCTTTTGAGCAGAGCAACCCGGCTCGACTTTCCGATGAACTGTCCATTCGGTTTCTACCAGTCTTCAAGAAGACGAGAAAGCTCTTTGCGGAGACAATCATTCCCTACTTGAAAGAGAGGGTGGAGGAGAAATGAACCCAAGTCGAATGCTGCCGGCCAACGAAAACATCCTCAAACTCCGGTTTCCATCGGTCTATGCCAAGATAATGGAGACAGCCACCCGGATGCCGGATGCCTGTTTTTACGAGAAGACGGATGAAGGGGAGCGTCTTATGATGCAGCGGGGGGAACAATCCTTTTGCCCCTATGGCGATAATAACCCTGGTAAATTGATCAAGAGGTGGTACGACAACCTGAACTTGGTGCAAGAATCCCTTTATGCGATTACTGGGTTTGGAGATGGTTCCCACCTGCGGTATTTCCTCAAGGAGTCAGGTTCCGGAACCAATGTGCTTGCCTGCGAGAAGGACCCGGCCTTGGTCAGGGAAACGCTAGCCCGCTTTGATCTATCGGACGTACTTGCTCACCAGAGGTTCATACTGGGAGTAGGGGAGCTTGACGATGCTTATTTTGCTCAGATCCAAGGTGCTGCGCTCACCGGAGTCAATGATGTTAACAGCGTGATTTTTTCACCTCTGCATTCGATTGACGAAAGTTATTACCAGAGAATGAGAAACGAGTTGGTTCGTCAGTATTTGGTGATTCGCCCTCTGATGGAAGTTAACGTCAGGACTGCCACAAACCTCCAGGAGAACACTTTTCGGAACCTCCGTCATATGGCTCAGGCACCTGACGTGGGGGAAATGAAAGACGAATTCCCTGACATCCCCTTTGTGCTCGTTGGCGCCGGACCTTCTTTGGACGAATCTATCGATTTCCTTAAGTCCGTTCAGGACAAGGCTATCATTGTTGCAAGTAACAGCCCCTTTCGGAAGCTGATCAATAGCGGAATTCGTCCTCATCTGGTGGTCACTGCGGATCCCATGTCCCCCACCTTGGCCGGATTCGAAAACGTAAGCTTGGAGGGGGTTCCCTTGACTTGCTCTTTCAGCGCTTACCCCGAGATAGTAAGCAAATTCTCGGGGCGTATATTCTCTTGGTGCACGTACAACCCCATTGTC
>Ga0315322_10002741_pt1 | contig 13657 bp, 14 predicted proteins | sample M110021515metaG_FD_203461 | JGI IMG/M metagenome (GOLD analysis project Ga0315322, IMG submission 203461) | Ammonia-oxidizing marine archaeal communities from Monterey Bay, California, United States - M1 100m 21515 | ecosystem: Environmental > Aquatic > Marine > Intertidal zone | place: USA... | reverse complement strand
GCGCCTCTGGGTATTAAGAAAATTGACATATACAGCGAAAGTGCAATTATCGAGTTCAGCTCCGACACCACCGTCGACCCAGTGTTACTGGTGACGCTGATTTCGGAACAATCGAAGGCTTACTCTTTGGATCGTGATCAGCGGCTGCGCCTAAAATGGCACGATGAATCGGACGAAGCGCGGTTCGCCGCGGTAGAATCAGCCATACACAAACTGAGCGAAACGGTAACACCGCGCGGACCTTAATCGCAGCGGTTTTATTTAGAGCATATAGACCAGACAGGAAGAGCACCTCAGATGAATGCCGAAACCTTGTTCCGTACTGCGCCCCGAGCATTAACATTACTGTGCATCGCCGCCATCATTGTTGCCGCGGTTAGTTCAACAGCTTATGCGCAGACTCCCGTCAAAGAACCGCAGGTAAAGCTATACCAGGTCGACGTTGTGGTGTTCCGCAATATCGCTGCTGCACCGCTTTCCTCGGAAAGCTGGCCCGATGCATTTCCCGAATTAACTGATGACGATATGCTTGACCCGGCTAACCCGAAAGATCTTGATGAATTCTTAGCACAACTCGACACACAAGAGTCGGCCGAGCTTCCCGATAACGAACTAACCGAGCCCGATTTATTGCCGCCCGATACCGCCACCGCGGCTGAATGGTTCGAATTGATAAATGACTCTGGCGAACAACGGGGCTTAACGAAAGAGCAGGCAGCCATCGAAAAAAGCACCGACTACGAGCTGCTGTTTTACGCCACTTGGCGTCAGGAGGTCGGCGATAAGGACACAGCTGAGGCATTTGACCTGGCCAACATAGAGATTCCAGCACCACTGCTATCAGGAAGTTTTCGCCTGTATCAGGAGCGCTTTCTGCATATCGAGGTCAAGCTTAATTTGGTGGACAATGAAACACACAGTTTTACTATCGATCAATCAAGACGATTGCAGGGGGAAAAAACGCAATATTTTGACCATCCCATGTTCAGCGTAATAACGCTGGTTACCGAAGTAACACCCGCAGAAGACCGGACAAACAATTAAAGGCATGGGCAGAAGACTTGGCAGCATCTCCCATTATGCGCTAAGCGCTGAACCGCGACGGCGGTTGCTGCTAACCAGTTTGCCTTGAGCCTCGTCCAGCATTAGCTCGGGCGAATCCTGCCAGTCGGGGACAGCGCATGCAACACCAAAAGATACCGTCACAAAGCGAGTCAATCTCGCACGCGGGTGATGCACTGCCAGCCTACGAACTCTCTCAGCAATTCGACCGGCGACCAATTCGGCGCCACGCGCATTGGTGTCGGCCAGCAACACCACAAAACTGTCGTCACAAAGGCGAGCGCTAATATCGGCTGAGCGACGCAGCGAACCGGCCATTGCATGGGCTATCTTTCGCAAGCATGCCTCGCCAGCGTGCTCGCCAAATACATCGAGGTAATCACTAAAACAATCGACCCGAATTATCACCGTGCTGATCTCACGCTGTTCAAGCGCAGATTGCAACCATTCGCGACGTAACGCTGCGAGAAAACCCTCACGATCAAGCAACCCTGTCACCGTATCGCGACCCGCACGCTTTCGGGTGACCACCGATTGCTCGCCCAAACCAAGCGTCGTATACAAGCCACTAGCGCCACCAGCCGGCACCTCTGCAATAACGGCGTACCAAGCATTCAATTTGCCCTTAGCATCATAAAGCGGCGTGAACTTGAGCTGAACACCCTCATTAGCACCCTGATGATGGCGACTCAAAATCCGCGAAGCTGGCATTTTTTGCTGTGCTGAGCTCAGAGCACCCTGCAAGGCCTCCGTAGCCGGAGCACAATCACCTGCAGAAACATGACGCCAAGGCTGGCCTATCATCTCAGCTGCGGAAAATCCGGTAAGCTCGACCAGCGCCTGATTAACGCAAATAACCTCCAGCTCGGGCTTACGAGCATCCAAGAGCAATGCACCGACCGGATTTAAGTCGATTATCTGTGCAGAAATCTGTAATTCGTTCTTTCGCATACTTGCCCGGCAGATCAGTGATCCATGCCTCTCCGCCTACCCCTGCGGCTCAGAAAAGCTTGGCTGCTCTGATTCTACTAACAAGCACTCATGAGGAATGTGACCAAATTCACCAAAATGGCCTCTTGGCAGACGCGATCTGCGGCCGTGCTAAGCGTGTAACTCCTGCAAATAGGCTTGCAACAGCGCGTGAGACTGAGTCATACAAACTGCGACCCATTCGTCGAGCTGCTGATGGATAGACGGTTCATGACCCTCGCTATTGGCAGGGGCTCTGCCGGCAGCGAAGTTGACCACTCCCGCAATACAGGCATAAGGCAATCCGGCTTCCGCCGCCAAACCCGCCTCCGGGGCAAGAGTCATGCCTACAACATCACACCCGTCACGCTCAAGCTTATCGATTTCAGCTGCCGTTTCTAAACGGGGCCCCTGCATCACCGCACAGGTTCCCGCCGCTGTTACCGCCACGCCTGCAGTAACCGCAGCCTGCAACACAGCACTTCGCAATGCTGTATCCAACGGATGACTGCATTCGACGTGTTGCAACGATTCAGGAATACCCAGGTCAGCACAGCGCTCCATCTTTTGCCCATCGTAAAATGTGTGTTCACGCCCATAGGTGTAGTCAATATATTGATCGGGAATTATCAGAGTACCGGGTGCACCACCTGCGGCAGTAATTCCACCGACAGCATTCAAAGCAATAATTTGCTCAACACCCGCCTGCTTAAGTGCTGCGATATGAGCACGATAGTTCACTTTGTGCGGCGGGGTTTGCGCATCAAGACCATGACGGCGAATAAATAGTACCCGATGCCCGTGCGCTTGCCACACCGTAACCACAATGGGGTCTATCGCAAAAGCCGTTTGGATTTCGACTTCGTCAACATCCGAGCCAGAATCTTCCAGCGAAGAAAAAAAGCCTGCACCAGTGCCGCCAATTAACCCAATACGCATACGCTACTCAACTCCGACTCAATCATTTAGTCGCGCAATGCGTAGATATCCGGCAGGTGACGCCAGTGACCCCGATAATCCATGCCGCAACCGAAAACATAGCGATCAGGAACGCTAAGCGCACAGAAATCAGGGCGGTAGTCCGATAGCTGACGATCATGCTGCTTGCTTGCCAAAACCGCACTATAAACCCGCTTCGCATGATTCGAAGCGGTGGCTGCAGCCACTGCTTCAAGCGTGATACCCTGATCAAAAATGTCATCAACAACAATAACTGTGCGCCCTGTGAGATCAACCGAAGGCTGCTTCAGCCAGGACAGCTCTTTACCCGAAAGCCCTGACTGATAGCGAGTAGCATGGCAGGTATCGAGCACAAAATCGCCACGCAATAACTGCGCCAAACGCGTTAAGGGCAGCATAGCGCCAAGCATCACACCCAACAGCACACAGTTACCCTCATCCACGATCGGTTGAAGTTGAGTGGCCATTTTCGCTATAGCCTGCTCAATTTCAACAGATGAAATAATTTTCTCAGCATCGGGAAATGCTGGATGCGTTTCCTGCGAACCGACCTGCATAATCATTAACCTTGCTCCATGCTGTTAAGCTCTTTTTGTTCGCTGTTATTGCAGCGACTTAACCCTGCAGCGTAAATTCGGCAGGTTGCAGGCCCGCCTCGAGATCACTAACAGCAGCTCGCCACGTGTCGCTGCAGTATACCAAAGCATCCGTGCTATGGCGGCGCGAACGCATAGCGGCAATGCGGGCGTGGCCTACCGCAGAAACATAATCTTTAGCATCGGCGTTAAGTTCATCCAACGTGGCGATAACTGCTGCCGGATTATTACAGATGAGCGCCACATCAGCGCCTGCATTTAATGCCATTCGGGCTCGTTGTGGCACAGTGCCCGCCTCTTCGACGCCCCCCATTGTCAGGTCATCGGAAAAGATGGCACCGTTAAACCGAAACTGCTCGCGCAGCTGGATATTTAACCAGTACGGTGAGACGCTTGCAATATTCTCATCAATTTGTGGGTATCGAATATGCGCTACCATTACACCTTCGAGTTGATTTTCCACAAGCGTCTGATACGGCATTAAGTCATCCGAGAGTTGCTGATAGCTGCGATTGTCCACCGGCAATGTGAGGTGCGAATCAACAGTAACCGCACCGTGTCCGGGAAAATGCTTAGCTGTCGCCGCCATCCCTGCACGATGCATGCCCTGCATATAAGCCAATGCAAGCGAAGACACGGCATCGGCCCGCGCATGCAATGACCTATCGCCAATCACCTCACTAACGCCATAATCAAGATCGACCACAGGAGCAAAACTAATATCGACACCAAGATCGAGAATTTCGGAAGCCATCAGCCACCCATGCAGCGAGGCCAATGAGCGCGCGATACGTTGGTCTGCATCAAACTGACGACCAATTTGTTGCAACGCCGGCAATTGGGTGAAACTTTTACGGAAGCGCTGTACACGCCCACCTTCCTGATCTACCGCCACCAGCAATTGCGGTGAACGCAGCGCCTTAATATCACGAACAAGCTCTGTAACCTGGGCGCGATCAGCATAATTACGAGCAAATAGAATAATCCCGCCCACCAGCGGATGCCGCAGATAATCACGCTCTTCGGCTGTTAATGACAGCCCAGCAACATCCACCATTAATGGTCCAAGACTCACCTGCTACCCCTAGTTTTGGAAATATTTCTTGTAAATAAAATAGCCCGACTACACATCCGAGATTAAGCAACAATTACCACACGCGTGCCCACCGTAACTCTGCTGTAGAGCTCTATCACGTCATGCAGATTCATGCGCACACAACCGTGTGACAAAGGAACCCCCAACGGTTCTAAATCGCTGGTACCGTGGATATAAATGTAGCGATCTTTACTGTCACAGGCATACTCATCGCTCTGGCCTTTATTCACGCCGGGCTCAGATCCGGCCAACCAAAGTATCCGGCTAAGAATCCAGTCACGACCTGGCTCCTGCTCATCAAGACTCTCGGTCCAGATCTCACCGGTTAATTCGCGTCCCACAAAGACAGCTCCTGGCTCTGCTGAATCGCCTACTTTTTCAGCAATGACATGCTCGCCCAAAGGCGTGCATTGACTTCCCTCACGCTGACCACATCCAAAACGGGACGTGGATGCACGATAGCTGGCAAGTAACTCGCCCTGTTGCCACAGCTGTATTCTCTGCCGGGTAATACTGACCTCAACACTCAGTTGTTTACTGCTCAAAACCTACTCCACCAAAAATCGCACACCTAAAAAATTAATGACACTTTATGCCGATGATATATGACCGTCTGCGTTTATTTCACAAACAGCGCCATCGATTCGACATGCCCCGTTTGAGGAAACATATCGACAACGCCTGCCTGAGACAATTTATAACCCAATTCCTCAACCAATACCTGACTGTCGCGCGCCAATGTGCCGGGATGACAGGAGACATAAAGTATTTTAGCAGCGCCTATACGCTTGAGCGTAGGCATTATCTCGGCGGCGCCGGCCCGTGGTGGATCAATTAGCACGATGTCATAAACCTGCTCCATCCAAGGCTCCTGCAACCCAGCAGTAAACAAGTCGGCGACAAAAAACTCGACATTTTTAATACTGTTGAGCGCGGCATTAGCACGGGCGCCCTGGACACTGAGCGCCTCGCCTTCAATGCCTGTCACCTGCTTAGTGATACACGCAAATGGCAGGCTAAAATTCCCCACACCACAAAACAAATCGAGCACAGTCTCGTCTGGCTTCGGCAGCAGCCAATCAATTGCCTGCTGCAGCATCTTTAGATTGACCTCATGATTAACCTGAATAAAGTCCAGAGGGCCAAATTCAATACGCAGCGAATAAGAGGGAATGCTGTAAAACAACTTTTCAGGTGCTTCAGCAGAATGCAACTTAGTAATACTTTCTCGCCCACCCCGTTGCAACAGCACTGTCATCTTGTGGTGCTCACCAAACGCGGTGAATGCAGCAATGTCGCTGGGGGAAGGCTCATCCAAAATCCGGAACACCAAACTGATTTCTGCCTCACCAACACTCGCTTCAATCTGTGGCACCTTGCGACAAATACTGAGACTGCCGATGAGCTCCTGCAACTCAGGTAATAATGCACTTAATGCCGGCTCAATAGTTTCACAGCTGTCCATTACCGCAACAAAAGGTTTGAGCCTCTCACGAAAGCCCACCAGCATGCGGTCCTTTCCGTCCACATACTTGGCCGTAAACCGCGCCCGCCGACGATAGCCCCACGACGAACCACACAATGGCGGCACAACCGCGGCAGGCGAGACACCGCCAATACGCTCAAAGGCCTGCAACAATGAATGCTGCTTGGCGAGTATTTGATGCTCAGCGTCGAGATGCTGCCAGGTGCAGCCACCGCAGGTCAGAAAATGAGGGCATCGTGGCGTCACCCGGTGAGGCGAAGGCTCGAGTACCTCCAGCAGATCGGCTTCGTCATAACGACGTCGGGATTTGCGCCGCTGAAATACAATACGCTCCCCGGTGAGCGCGGCATCAACGAAGACTGCTTTGCCATCAGCGCTGCTGACAACACCATTGCCATCCGAGGTTACATCTCGAACAACACCCTGCTCAGGATCCGGCCGCTTGAAGGGTTTTCTGCGGCGACTCATTCAGTATCAGCTGCCTTCCAGCTATCAAGAAACGCCTGCAAGTGCGGTTCGCCTGAGTCGAAAAGCGCGCTCTGCACCCGCGCCTCTTCTTCGGCCAACTGCACAGCATCAATAGTCCCACGCATAAACTGAAAGCGCAGATACACAAGGTAAGTATTTAACACATCGGTCTCGCAGTAATTACGAATACCGGCGACATTGCCTTTCTCGTATTCCGGCCACACCTGATCACCTGCCATGCCCATTTTACCCGGATACCCCAGCATAGTTGCAATCACATCCAAGCCTGCGCGAGCGCGCGGTTGAAACCCTGATAACACGTCCATCACATCGAGATGCCGCCAATGAAAACGACTAAGGTAGTTATTCCACTTGAAATCACGATTATTTTCACCGTGGTCCCAGTATGTGGCGGCCTGAATTTTATGTCGTAAAGCACGGTAGTGGAGCACTGGCAAATCAAAACCACCGCCATTCCAAGACACTAACTCAGGGGTATAACGTTCGATACCGTCATAGAAACGCTGAATAAGCTCGGCCTCGGTGCTATTCTCTTCACCCAAACTCCACACTTTAAATTCGCCGGGGCTTTGCCAGGCAATCGAGATAGCAACAATCCTCTGTTGATATAAAGGCAAGAACTCCGAACCGCTGGATTGCAGATTATTAAAGACCATGGCTTTCGCAGTATCAGTGTCATTAACACCTTCCAGACCCAGCAACTTGCGCCCCAACTCAACGTCGGGAACAGTCTCGATATCGAATACCATAGTGGTCATACAACGCGCTCCTTAGCATGGAGATAAGTTCAGAGCTTGTCGCTTGCGCAAACCCTCAACCAGTATCGTCTTCATTTCACTTACTGCTGACTCGAAACCCTCAAGCAGCGCATGTGCCACAATTGAGTGGCCAATATTCAATTCAACAATATGCGGAATAAGCGTGATCTGCTGCACGTTGAAGTAGTGCAAACCATGACCAGCATGCACTCGCAAACCCATCTCATGCGCGTGCCGAGCAGCCAATACGATCCGCTCCAACTCTTGTTTCATATGCACTTCTGATTTTGCATCGGCGTAACAACCGGTATGCAACTCAACCACTGGCACGCCGGCACGCGCACAAGCATCCAGCTGCCCAGGCTCCGGATCAACAAACAATGAGGGACGTATGCCCTGCGACTGGAGCTGCTCAGAGGCAGCGCGGATACGATCTAAGCCAGCGATCACATCCAAACCACCCTCAGTGGTAAGCTCTTCACGCTTCTCTGGCACCAAACAAACATCGGTCGGCTTTACCTCACAAGCAATGGCAAGCATTTCATCGGTCACGGCCATCTCGAGATTCATTCGGGTTTTCATTCTCTCCTGCAACTGCCATACGTCACGGTCCTGAATATGCCGACGATCTTCGCGCAGGTGCACAGTAATACTATCGGCACCGGCACGCTCTGCAACAAGCGCTGCAACAACGGGGTCAGGGTAACGAGTGCCACGAGCCTGACGAACCGTTGCCACATGATCGACATTAACGCCGAGTAACAGCTCATCAAATGTTGAAAGAACTTGAGAGGTCATTGAGTTGGCTTTCTAGGGTTAAAAAAACGTAAGTGGCGCAAACGAGGGGTTCATTTTCGCACCGCTACTCTGCCAGCACAACTATCAACACACTAGTCGGAGCTGGGTCTGCCACTCAGCATTGCGGTATACACCTTGCGAGTTTTGAGCTCACGCCCTTCCAGATAATAATCCAGCGTGTAACGCAATAAGCGTTTCGCGGCACGACGGGTCTCAAGCTCAGTCCAGTTGCCCGCATCAATAGCAAGAAGGACCGACCCCTTAAACACCAGGCCACCTATCTCCATAGCCACCGGCACAACGCCTCGCTCCAACTGATACTCGTAGTTTTGGTCTTCATCAAGCGGCGCATGATCCTGTGCCGAGTACCCCAGATTCAGCCCAAAGCCGAGCTCTCTGAGCAACGCGACTTCAAAGTTACGTAAGGCCGATTCTATGCGCTCAGGACGGGCTAACTCTTCAAGCAATGCCGAGTAATGCGCGAACAGCAGCGGGTGTGGGTCACGTCGTTCAAGCAGCCGGATAAGTAATTCATTGGCGTAAAAGCCAGCCGCTAGGCCCGCATCACGTAGCGTGACTCCGGGGCCAGTGCGCTCGGCCTTTTGCAGTGTTGCCAAATCACCGCGGCCAGACCAAGAGATTACTAGAGGCTCAAATGGTCGGAGCAATGGACGAAAGGGGGATTTAGGCCGACGAGCGCCACGAGCCACCAAACCTATACGTCCGGAGCCTGGCGTAAACACTTCGAGCATCATGCTGGTTTCACGATACTGCCGGGTGTGCAGTACCCAAGCCGGCTCCAGTTCAACCCGTGTGGGATTCGCCATGAACTCCATAACTCTGAATGCGTCAGATCGCCTAACTCAGCGGCGCGTTAATACTCGTCGTAACCAAGCTGGCGCAAAGCCTGCGCATTATCAGCCCAGTTGTTCTTTACCTTTACACGGGTTTGCAAATGAAACCGCCGACCGAAGATTTTATTCAATTCCAGTCGTGCTGAGCGGCCCACGCCCTTAAGACGCTCGCCAGCTCTGCCTACTACAATGCCTTTGTGTGATTCACGATCAACCCAGACAGTGGCATCAACCTTTAGCTGATCGGCGGAGTCTTCGAGAACATTAATCTCGACACCCAGCCCATAAGGCACCTCATCATGCAGCGACAGCATAAGCTTCTCACGAAGCACTTCGCCCACACGGAAGCCCACACCACGGTCAGTCAGCATGCCATCTGGAAACAGCTGCGGCCCCGAGGGAAGCTTGGCACGCACCAGATCCTTCACTCTCTCTACATGCGACTGCTTGAGTGCAGACATTGGTATAACTTCAAGGAAGTCATGTTTTTCAGAGGCAGACTGTAAATAAGGGAACAACTGTTCCTTTTTCTTTACATAGTCAATTTTATTAATAAGCAAAATACAGGGCACCTTTGCTTCAACAACGCGCTGCAGAATGTAGTCATCATAAACCGTCCAACCCCGCGCATCGACCATAAACAAAACCAGATCGGCACCTTCTAACGAGGCAACAGCTGCTTTATTCATGGCCTTGTTAATGAGCTTGCCACTGACTTCATGCAACCCGGGAGTATCCACAAAAACAGCCTGTAGGTTGTCCTCCGTCAGAATACCCAGAATGGCGTGTCGCGTGGTCTGAGGCTTCGCTGTAACAATACTGATTTTGTGTCCGATTAATGCGTTCAGTAGCGTCGACTTACCGGCATTAGGCCGGCCAACGACGGCAATCATGCCGCTTCTATAATCGGGAAAAACACCACCCTTAACCACTAGCTATACCTTATAAATTATTGAATTAATCACCCAGTCGCAATAACCGGATCAATACCAAACGTCCGTTTTCAGCCTTTGTGATGCTCTAACAATTCGAGCATTTGCAAGGCTGCCTGCTGCTCTGCTTTGCGCCGGCTAGCGCCACTGGCTTCCGTTTCTATGCCCCGCGGGACAACCTTGCAGATCACTTTAAAGGTCTGCTGGTGCGCCCTACCACTGATTTTAAGCACGTCATAGTCGGGTGGAAGCTCACCGTGTGACTGTAAATATTCCTGAACCATCGTCTTTGGATCTTTTAGGTCACGATCATCAGGCAAAGACTTCAAACGACTCGCGAACAAACGCTCGACAACCTGCTCTGCGGCCGAGTAGCCGCCATCGAGATAGACAGCACCCAACACAGCCTCAACGCTATCGGCAAGTATAGAGGCCCGCTGATGCCCTCCGGTGCGCTTCTCGCCAGAGCCCAACACCAGCTGCTCTGCAATTTTGATCTCCCCACCAATGTCAACCAGCGTACCCTTGCGCACCAGAAACGATCGCAACCGGCTCAGTCCGCCCTCGTCGGTGCGTGGCTTTAACCGATACAAAGCATTGGTAATGACCAACTCAAGAACAGCGTCGCCCAAGTATTCAAGACGCTCGTTGTGTTCGGATGCGGCACTGCGGTGGGTCAACGCCAAATTCAACAGCGCGGTATCAGAAAAGGCATAGCTCAACACGGCCTCTGCCCACTGTGCCGCTTTACTCACTGACTGAACTCAACCTTATTATCGTATTTTACGAGCAGATACAGATTGCCCAAATAGTGGACATCCTTCTGGTAGACCGCACCAACCTGAATTTTCCGGTTTTTCTGCTCAATAAAAAAGTCGGTTAATTTCACGCCATTAACCGCCTCAACATTGAGCCGCTTACCAATTGATTTACGAACAGACCGGATATTAATCGGCTTCCCTTCATATTCCGCCTTTATATCATCAAGGATAGTGTCGACTTTAGTCGTCTCAAGATAAATCGGTATCACCATAAATCCTGCGTAGGCTATGAGAGCAACCATACTTAAAATGATTGCCATAGCGATTGCTGTAATTCCTTGTTGCTTACTGCGCATAACCTTCTCCTCTCCCGGCAAGAGCTCTGCAAAGACTGCTTCTCTGCAGGAGCCCAGCGTTACTCAATCGCCATGCCAATTCGCCGCCATTGTAATGAACCTGGAAAATCCCAGTTCATCCAAATACGCTCGGCGCGCCCGACCACATAGTCCGCTGGAATAAAGCCCACTCCGGGATAACGGCTGTCACGACTGTTATCGCGGTTATCCCCCATCATAAAGTAGTGGCCCTCCGGCACAACAAATGTGCCTTCCATACTCTGCTGGTATGGCATTAGCAAAATATCATGCTCTACAGCACCCAGAGATTCGCGGGCAATCCGCACCTCAGCCCCAAGGTCAGTCTCATACAAACCCAGGTATTCCAGACTTACGGGCTCATTATTAACGTAAAGCCGCTTATTCTGATAGGTAATTTCATCCCCGGGCAACCCGATAAGACGCTTGATGTAATTAACACTGGGATCCGAAGGCAATCTAAAAACCACCACATCGCCCCGCTCCGGTTCGCCAAAATCAACAATTTCGGTATTTAGCACTGGCAGACGAAGACCGTATACAAACTTATTCACAAAAATAAAATCGCCGATAAGCAACGTTGGCATCATCGAACTGGATGGGATGCGGAAAGGCTCATATAAAAACGAACGCACCACCAGCACAATCAACAGCACCGGAAAAAATGACCGCGCGTATTCAACATATATGGGTTCGCGAATGGCATTCGGCGATGACTCCGGCCTCTCACCCGCAGCACGGCGATCTTCCGCCGTCACCGATGATTGGCCTGTCTGGCGCAAATACAGCAACCAAAGCCCCCACACCACGCCTGTTGCTGCAGTGGCTATAACCAGCACTAACGAAAAATCAATACTCATTACTCTATCCGATATCCTATGAATTCATTGGCATTCAAATTACTGCGATCAACCCATTAATAATCATCACTTCTTCGAGGATGTATCGGTCGACTGCAATACTGCTAGAAACGCTTCTTGGGGGATCTCTACCGAACCGAACTGCTTCATGCGTTTTTTACCGGCTTTCTGCTTCTCCAGCAACTTGCGCTTACGAGAAATATCCCCACCGTAACACTTAGCGGTTACGTTTTTACGCAGAGCCTTAACCGATGAGCGCGCAACAATGTTTCCGCCGATGGTTGCCTGAATGGCAATTTCAAACATTTGCCGAGGGATAAGCTCACGGAGCTTGTCCACCAGTTGCCGCCCACGCGCATAGGCCATGTCGCGATGCACAATGATGGATAGAGCGTCGACCTTTTCTTTATTAATCATAATATCGAGCCGCACTAGGTCACCCTCCCGAAAATCGGCCAAGTGATAGTCGAGTGACGCAAACCCCCGGCTCAGAGACTTTAACCGATCAAAGAAATCAAGCACGATTTCAGCCAGCGGTAACTCATAATCAAGGGTAACGTTGGTGCCGTGATGCTTCATTCCCGTCTGAATACCGCGCTTCTCAATACACAGCTGCATCACTTTGCCGACATATTCTGGCGGCGTCATGATGGATGCAACGACGTATGGCTCCATGACCACATCAACCTGAGTGACGGGAGGTAATGCCGATGGATTATCCAGACTCAACTCGGTGCCATCGTGGGTTCTGACTTTATAAATAACAGTAGGTGCGGTGCTGATAAGCTCAAGGTTGTATTCACGCTCAAGACGCTCCTGCACAATCTCCATGTGCAAGGTGCCGAGAAAGCCGCAACGAAACCCAAAGCCCAGCGCCGCGGATGATTCAGGCTCGTACTTCAGCGCTGCATCATTAAGGTTAAGCTTGCCCAGTGCATCACGGAACGTTTCAAAATCTTCGGAGTTAATGGGAAATAGCCCGGCAAACACCCGTGGTTGCACCTCCTGAAACCCCGGCAAGCGCTGGTTAGTGCCTTTTTCGCTAGTGGTAACGGTATCCCCCACTGGCGCTCCGTAAATCTCTTTAATGCCCGCAATCATATAACCCACCTCGCCAGTCTTTAAACCATCACGAGGGGTTTTCTTTGGAGTAAACACACCTATATCGTTTGCAAGATGCGACATCCCAGTAGACATCACTGTTACCTTGCTGCCCTTCTGCATAGTCCCAGACATAATGCGTACCAGCGACACCACACCAACGTAGCTGTCGAACCAGGAGTCCATGATAAGTGCGGTTAATGGTGCATCAGGGTCGCCTTTAGGTGGCGGTACCATTTTTACCAATTGCTCCAGCAGCTCGCGCACGCCATGACCCGTTTTTGCACTCACTTCGAGAGCCTGACTGGCATCAACACCAATCACATTCTCAATTTCTTTTTTTACCAGGGCAGGCTCTGCAGCAGGCAAATCAATTTTATTTAGCACCGGAATAACTTCTAGCCCGAGGTCAATCGCGGTATAGCAATTCGCAACACTCTGTGCTTCCACACCCTGACTGGCATCGACCACCAACAAAGCGCCTTCACAGGCCGCCAGTGAACGCGATACTTCATAAGAGAAATCAACATGCCCAGGCGTGTCTATCAGATTGAGCTGATA
>Ga0315322_10002739_pt1 | contig 13660 bp, 12 predicted proteins | sample M110021515metaG_FD_203461 | JGI IMG/M metagenome (GOLD analysis project Ga0315322, IMG submission 203461) | Ammonia-oxidizing marine archaeal communities from Monterey Bay, California, United States - M1 100m 21515 | ecosystem: Environmental > Aquatic > Marine > Intertidal zone | place: USA... | reverse complement strand
CCCAACAAGTCGTCCCTAGCGCCAACCCAATCCGAAGATTCGATGCGATTCAACCCGCGCGCCAACAGGAAATCTGCGCCAAGTGCAGCTTCGCCCGTGCCGGGCTCGCCATCGGAGAAGATGCCCTCGAGCCGATCGCAAATCATTACACCGGCCGATGCCTTTTGGTTACCGGGGTTCGCGCCCAATGCGCCCTCGAAAGCACGGCGCGCGGCCTTCAGGTTGTTCACCGCAAGGTGTCCCGCTCCCAAGTCGACACGGATGTCGCTGCGCAAGCCAGCTGACTCGGTCGCATCAGGCGCAAAGCGATCGGCCGCGATCAACGCGGCCACGGCCTCGGCAATCTCGTCGGGGCCATGTCCATGGCGCAGCAAGAACGTGCCCAGCGACCATTGGCCCACATAGGACGCGCGGTCGAATCGCACGGCATCACGCAGGCGCGCCTCGGCCTCTTCCAGCATCAAGAAGCGCTCTTCCAGGCTAGCCATCGCAGCGGCGACGGGCGCGCTTTGCGGGAAGCGCTCCAGCAGAATTCCATACTGTTCAAATGCCGCCTCAAATTCAAAGCCAGCCTCTAAGCAAGAGGCGAGCCCCAAGCGTGGAGTCGGATCGTGATCGTCGAAAGCGGCCACACGTTCAAAAAGATCGCCGGCGATCGCCAAAGCGCGCGGCGCTTCGTGGCGTTGACTAACGCACCAATCTGCAAACCCCAAGCGCTCGGAGACGTTGCCTCGCGTCATCCCCGACTCGCGGTCGATCGCGCCCAGCTCGACCAAGTTGGTGGGAGTCGCCGCGAAACCAAACGAGGTCACACGTGCACGCTGGTAGTCCACGCTGCCCATGGAGACCATACGCGCAAGCCCCGTTGCGGGGTCCACTTCGGTCAGCGCGACATCTTCAAGCTGGCGCTCACTTAGACGGAAGCGATCGCGGTTGTCGATGTGCCCAAAGTGGTAATCGTATTCGTCCAATAGGATCCAGTCGTACAATTTCTTGTAGCTCGCGGTCAGTGCTGCACGGTCTGGTGCTTGCTCGAGGAGCTCTTCCTCTTCCGGCACGAAGCCCAGTTGGCGCAATGCGGAAAGAGTGTCCTCGCCAACATCCTCCGACGTGCCGAGCTCATTGGCCGAAGCTAAAATCTCCGACCCGTCAAATAAGCTGGGTACAGTCGTGACAAGCGCATCTTGGCGCAGGAACGCGCCATAGCTTGAAGCGCTTGGCCCGGGAACGGGCGGGGCCGCCAGTGCCGGCAAAGGCGCGAGCGGAGGCTGCACGAATGACAACATCGGCATCGGGCGCGCGTTGGTCGGCTCGGACAAAATGTCGCGCGTGAACGCGGCCTCGCGAGCACCCGGCAGGACGCGCGTCGCGTCCGGAACGATATGCGGCACCAGTTCGATACTCTTGCTGCGTGGCAGGCCCTTTACCTGTACCGAGTCCTGAGTGAGAGCAAAGGCCCCAATAACGAGGATTGTGCCGATCAAGACGACTTGTTCCTGGCGAATATCCATTTAGAGTTCCTCCGCGTCGAGGATTGTCACGGAGTGCAGGCGCACCACCGCAAGAGACAGATTGACTTGGGTCTCGCCCGCGCGCTTCGACTGGCGCGTATTGAGGGAGAGGATCGTGAATGCTCGCCCGCCGATTACGAGTTCCGGCTCTTGGCTGCGGCGAATGAACTCAAGGACGGCTGCGCCATCTCCTCCGAGCTCAAGCTCGACACGTGTATTTTCGACGACGCCGACACCACCTTTGCTGCGCAGACCAGCGTCTAGCGCGACATGAATCTTATCGACGCGCGCCATGCCTACGTCCATCGATAGACGCAGCGCGCGATCGATCAAGTCGAGCGCTTCGAGGTGGCGAACGATTTCCTCTTCACGAGTAGGGGAAAGGTCGGGCTGGCCAAGGTCATTATCCACGACCATGTTGGCACGACTAGCAAGGGGCAGAACATCCTCGCGCACCTGTGCCAACGCGGCGTGGTAGCGCGCGCTTGGCGAAAGCGATCCTGACAAAGTGAAAGCCTCGCGAGGAACGAAGCCCACCGCGTCCTTTAGCTTGTCAGCAACTTGCACAAGCGCATCGTTCTCGCCCTTCGCGCTGTCGCGATCGCGGTTGTCGTACATGGGCGCCTTGAGCTTAGTCCGCTCGCGCGAGTCCCGCTTTTGTGCCGCAGTGACCTCGCCTCCGATTGTCGAGGAGATGCTCATGCGCGCGATCATAAACACCAAAAATCCGGTGAACACAATGCCCACAAACCGCTTGTTCTCTTGCCAGTATTCGTCGAAATCCATAGCTATGTTCTCCGCCCTACTCGGCGTCCCCTTCTGAGGTTTCTTCCGAGTCCGCGTCCGTCTCCGGAGGCACGGGGACACCCTCGCCACCCGGAGCGAGTGTGCTGAGTTCAATCACAAAGCGCGAGCCTTGTGGGTCCAGGCTGTTTTTCATTTGGATGCCGTCCACACCGTCCTCGAGCGCGGCGACCAAGATCGCAAAGCGCTCGTTTACGCGGTCCGTCCCCTGGCGGGTGCGTCCCTCGATCTTCAAGATCGAGCGCTTCTCACTGCGCGGAATGCCGAGCTCGTCGTCGGCGCCCTCCTCGGCCACCATATTTGTGATCCAAAAGTCCTTCGGCAAACTAGCGTGCAAGATTGCCGCAGCGCGGCCGATCTGCTCGCCGGCGCCAACGAGCGAAAACAGTGTCGAGGTTTCCTCTGCCAGCTGCTCATTCTGCTCGACAAGTTTCGCGGTCTCCGCATTCGCGCGTTCGGCCTTGCGGACCTTCACTGCTGCGGACGTCGCGCTCTTATCCAGAGCATCGCGCTCACCCCCAAGCTGAACCCCGTACCAACCGAGGTACCCGGCGGCCAAGACCGCTGACGCAATTAGGAACATCGTGCCCCCCATGAACTCGCGCTTCTTTTGCAGCGCGCGCGGGATGATCTCGACCGAATAGGCCTCGGGGTCCGACGCCGAGGTCGCCAATCCAAGCGCGATCACCGCCTCGTCGCGGTGATCCTCTAGCAAGGCTGCCGTCGCGGGAGCCAGTCCCGACAAATCGACGACTTGGAACGCGTCAAAGCGCTCAACGGGCACGTTCATGCCACGTGAGAGATATCGATCAAGTCCCTTGAGGGCACCGCCACCTCCGCAGATCATGACGCGATCGAGCTCAAGACCCGACAGCTTGACTTGGCTCTTGCAGAACATCACCGTCGAGGACAAGAGCCCAAGCATCTGCCCGGCGGGCGCTTTGCACGCCACACTTGCCTTTTCTACGCTAGCGTCGGGATAGCGGGCGTCGGGATCCAAATCCACGTGGCGGATTTTAACTTGCTCTGCCTTCGAGATTGAGAGATTCAAGCGGCCCGCAATCGCCTCGTCAAACAACTTCGAGCCACCGCCCAAGCTGCGTGCAAACAAAAGGTCGTGCCCGCGCGCGATGATCACGTCGATATTCTCGTGGCCTATGTTTGCGACAAGAACCGTGTCATCCATCAGCACGCCAAAGCGCAGCCACGCGTTGTATAAGCCGATCGCATTCGGAGTGCACGAGTCTAGGATTCCGCCCGAGGCTTTTAGGCCCTCTTCGTGATCCTCGAGCATGGACTCCTTCGCCATCGCGAGCAGAACGACGTCCTCGCCTTCGATCTCGGGGAGCTCGGGTAGCACGTTGAAGTCCGAGGCGACGTCGCTTCCAGACGTTCCTCCGACCTCATCCACCTCGAAGCTCATCAGCTTGCGCAGCTGCCAGTCGGGAACCCGAGGCACGCGCGTGTAGCGAATATTTAGATCGGGCCCAGACAGGCCAACGCGCGTCAAGCCGGGCTTGAAGCCCGCCTTTAGCGTTTCCTGCAGCCCCGACCATCCCTCGGAGCCGCGCGACGAGGTCGTCGGCGTGACCGCGAAGTTTGTGACCGTGAAGCTATTACCCTTGATCCTGCCTTTGAGTGCCACGGCTGTGCGTGACCCAATGTCTATTCCAGTTGCTGTCTTTGCCATAGGGGCCTACTCCGCGTTGTTTGTTTTCGAGAGGCTCGTGCGCAAGCGCGCGGCGAGACCCGTATGGCCAGCCTGTTCCAAGTACTCAAGGATCGCTCCGCGCAAACGTTTGTCATCATCCGTCGAGACACCCGTCACTGCGACAAGCTTCGCCTCGACATTATCAGCGAATAAGTTGGCAGCCTCGGCGACCTCGCTGCCTTCGAACTCGGACTCGAGCTCGCGCGCGCTTGCCAAGCAAGCGGCGAAGAGCTCGGGGAGAGCAAAGAAAGCGGCGCGCTCGAAGTCGCCGCGCAACATGAGTAGATCGGCTAGACCATCCCTGACCATCAGCGCTCGGCCGGCCTCGCTCTCCGCGACGAGATCGGAGTCAAAGGGCACGGTGTTCAGAAGCGTTTGCCAAGACCGAATGGCCTTGCCGCGCTCGCCAGCTGCTACCGCATTCTTCGCTTCCGAGTTCAAGCGCGCAGCCTCGCTGCGCTGCCCGGAGAAGCTAAGTTCGAGGGCGAAATCGCCGCCTGATAGAATCGCTTCGAGCTTGTACCCAACCGCGAGCGGCTCACCCTTTAGCGTTACCGGCTCGGGGAACACAATGCGCAGCTGATGGGTACGGCGACCGATCACGACCGAGGTCACCCCGACATCCTCGAATGCGTCGATGTGCGGCCGATAGCCCGCCTGGCCAAGCGTTGCCATTCCCTGGGCCAGAAGATCGGGGTCGACGATTGCGCTCCAAGCTCCTGGGCCAGAGCTAAGGCTCATCCCGCTTTCCGTTGCGGTGACCGCCGGGCTCGTGCCGCTGACACCTAAGTCGATCAGAAGGGGCCGATCGATGTGGTACAGCACGGTGCGATCGGTGCCAGACCGAGCGCTGGTGAAGTCCCCGAAAGATGTGGTGCCGGTTGCCTCGCTCGCGACTAGGGCGACGTCGTCAAATGCTCCGGCGCCCGCACTGCTGTCGGCGGCCGCGCGCAAAAGGACGCGCGCGGTGTCATAGCCAGGTGCAGCAGTAATAGCGAGGGATAGCGAGTTCGCGTCGCTTCCGGCGGGTGCGCTCCAGGCGACGGTAGGGGGGTGCTCTCCCGTCGAGTCGCTCACGGCCAATCCGATTTCGACCTGCGCGCCGTCTTCGGCGAAAACGCTTGCCGTCGCAGTCAGGCCCAGCTTGTGACTGAGCTTGACTTCGGCTGACCGAATGAGCCCCCACTCTCCGGCCTCGAGGTCTGCGCCCATGCCGACCTTACCAGATGCGCGCCAACTCGACGCGACCCATGGCATCACGGGCGCGGTGTCCGAAGCGGTCCATGTGGACTCGTCCTCGGCTTCAAACGATGCGTTCGCGAGCAAGTTTCCTGGGGTCCCGACAACTTCAAGAGTGGTGGCCTGGCCACCGTCCGTCTCCGAATCGCCCGCAAGGCCCGGCATCCCTGCGAAGTACCAGCCAGCACTCCCAGCGACAACAACCACAGCGAGAAGCAGCGGCAAGGGACCGCGGCCACCACTGGCCTTGGCGAGGGCGGCCTCGTCGAACTGGTAAACCTCGTTGTCCCCATCGTCGTCGATGTCGGCAAAAGTCACTGCCGGTTCGGATTGGACCGGGATTGGCGCTGCCTGGGCCGGAACTGCAGCGGCTGGTTCTTCAATGACCAGATCATCCGCGTCTTCAAAATCGCCCTCCACCTCGATTTCGTCACCTGCTGGCGCGGCTGCAGCAGCGGGCGCCGGTGCTGGAGTGGGGCCGGCCTCGGCATCGAGGAAGATGACCTCGATCTTGCCGAAGCGCACCTCGTCGCCGTGCTTGAGGTCGTGCTCTTCAACGCGCTCGCCACCTACGAAGGTACCGTTCGTGCTACCGAAGTCGATGAGCAGAACCTGCCCCCCTTCGATGCTGAGACGGGCGTGACGGCCCGAAACGGAGCTGTCTTGAAGGGCAATGTCGTTTGCGGGGCGGCGACCGACGGTTAGACCGCGCCCAATAAGGGCAACGGTTTCGCCGGCGCGGTCGCCACTCTCGATCCGAAGCGAGAAGCGATCAGGCATCCTGTGCGTGGTGCGGAGGTTCAGACGGGGTGAAAGATGGGTGAGAGAGAATGCTCTACCCACCTGGAGGCGACTAATCTACTTAATGAAACACCTAAACCCGAGCACGGTCTCGGTCCCCTTTTGCACTTGAACATAAATTAGATGGCTCAGCCGAATGGGATCCGGTCTCGGAGCGAGACCCAACGGTTATGCCCCATCACGACATGATCGAGCACGGGGATGCCCACCAGGCGCCCCGTTCGCAGGAGTCTGCGGGTCACGGCAATGTCATCTGCGCTGGGCTCTGGGTCGCCGCTAGGGTGATTGTGGGCTAGCGCAATAGCGGCTGCAGACTCCCGGATTGCGGGGCGGAAAACCTCGCGCGGATGGACCAAACTGGTGGTCAGCGTCCCCTCAGACACGATTTCGGGGCGAATCAGGCGGTGCTTGCTATCTAGAAGCATGATGCAGAAGCGCTCCTTGTAAGCCCCCCTCACCATTGGCAGTAAATGCCTGTAAATGGCCTCGGAAGACTGCATTGGAGTTCTTGGGCGGCAGCGGGCCTGCTCCACTCGCCTTCCGAGGGCAAATGCCGCGGAAAGCCTCAACCCCTCGGCCTCGGATACGCCAAGTGAGGCCGCTAGGTCGCGAGTGGGCGCTACCGAAAGCGTTGGCAAATCCGACTCGAGGGATGAGAATCTAGCCCTCATGACGCCACAGGCCCCACTTACTAGCGAAGCCAGCTCCTCGTCCCCTATCTTATCCACGCCTTGCAACAGGGCGCGATCCCGTAGGGCTGCGAGCCCCCCATCTGTCGTTGAACAATTCATGTCGAGCAGACCCCCAAAATCAGCCATTGGTGACCACTTCGGGTCCAACACTGCAAAGGTTCGCAAAAAACTTCACTCTGTGTGGACACAAGCCCGCGACCTTCACCGATGGGGTTCTATGTAAAGGTACCCGTGAGTAGGACTCATGATTTCTGGAACCTACACGATCTTACTGACACTTCTCACAACCTTTTGGTTGGGCCAAACGGCGCTCTTCCTCCTGAGTTACAAGGCGAGCACCAGGGCCAAGGTTGCTCAGCCGCCACTGGGCGGCCACTTGTAGATGGTCTCACGACAGTCTCTCCGACTTCGGTCGGCGAGGCTGTTTTTTACGAGGCCGTGCGATGTGGCGCCCCGGGCTCAGCCCTAGTGCGGGATCGTGCGCTGGATCAAGTTGTGGAACTCGGTCCTTGTCGCCAAATCGCTGCGGAAGCAGCCGATCACTGATGATGTCGTCATCAGCGAATTCTGCTTCTCGACGCCGCGCATCATCATGCACAAGTGGCGCGCCTCGATCACAACGCCGACTCCTTGAGCGTCGACGGCGTTGCGGATGTCTTCGGCAATGTCCGAAGTTAGGCGCTCTTGGATCTGCAGACGGCGGGCGTGAAAGTCGACGATGCGGGCAAGTTTACTGAGGCCGAGCACGCGCTCTTTGGAGATGTAACCGATGTGGATTCGCCCAAAAAAAGGCAACATATGATGCTCACAAAGGCTGTACACCTCGATGTCGCGAGCGATGATCATGTTGTTCGCCTCGGACTCGAAAACCGCGTCATTGATCAGCGACTTCAAGTCCTGGCGATACCCCGACGTCAGGAAATCCATGGACTTGGCCACGCGCTCGGGAGTCTTGAGCAGGCCCTCGCGATCGGGATCTTCGCCAAGCTCGACGAGGAGCTCGCGAACCAGTTCGGCTACGCGTTCAGTGTTCATGCGCGGAGTGTAACGGCGATTGCCACTTGTGGCAGTATCGTGGCGCGTATAAAACCGCCGGCGAACGATCCGGGCTCAGCGACCGAAGTTCGTCTCGACCTCGGTCCAAAAGTCGTCTAGGGTGCGGCCCATCCTTGTCTCATAGCCCTTGGCGATACCGTCCGGGCCATTTTTGGCGTCTTGGGTCAAGCTTGCCAGCAAGCGCGCTCCGTAGCGTTCCGCCAAGGCGTCGACTAGGACCACCGACTGGGTATAGGCGCGCTTGACCTTCTCCGTGTCGCTCCAGCGCGAAAAGCTACCGCCCAGCTCTGGCATGGTGAAGAACGGCTGGGCATCCTCGCCCGCGAAAAGCGCGTTGGCCCTCAGCAGCACGCTCTCGCGCTCTCCCGAAAGCCATTGCGCCAAGCCCTCGTTAAACCAGCCGGGCACCGACCTGCCGCCGATGTGCTGGACAAAGGCGTGCACGAGTTCGTGACGCAGCAGTGGATCCAAACCGGCCAACTCCTTTTCTAAGTTGGCAACGGGAACGCGGATCGAACCGTCAAACGCGCCTCCAGCCCACTCGTCTAGCCCCGTCACCGCATCGAAATTGCTGCGGCGGTAGAGCACGACGCGAAAAGATTCCGCGCTGTCGAAAACTGGGTCAATGCCGAAGAAGTCGCGCAGGTCGGCATAGGCGTTTTCGAGCAGGTCGATCACGTCCTGAAAGCCGTTGGCCAAGTCCTCGTGTGTAGCATCGTATGACAGCTCAAAGTGCTGTGAGTTGTCCTGCCAGAAGTCGCCCTCGACTTCGAACTCTCGATGCCAGGACTCGAGCAAGCGCACAAGGTCGGCGCGCTGGTCGGGCTCTCCAAGGGTCTGGCTGATTTCAACGGAGCGCTCGAGCTTCCAGAGCGCTTCTTTGCGGTCGCCTTGCGCCCAAAGTCCCGTCGCCAATCTGGCGAGTGCTTCCACCAAATTTTTAGCGAACAGCTTCTGCTCGGGATGCGCCTCGACGCACTGCTCGAGTATTGCGCACGCGGTTGCAAAGTCACCCTCGTCAAGGGCCGCTAGGCCGTCGTTGTTGCGCTGCACCCAATAGCGGAATCCGGGGACGCCTGCCGGAGCGGCCGCGGGCTCCGCTGGGTTGCCGTCCAAACGCGACGCGACCTCGCGACTGCGGTCCATGGGAATAAACGACGGGTCGTAACCGACGCCTTCAGCGGACTCCAATCCATAGGTTGGGCGTACATAGATCGCGGCGACAACACCGATTGCAGCTGCGATAACCAGCACCAGGAATGCAAAGATAATCGTCCTCATGAGTCCATTCCGAGGCCTGGCGCTGTGCCTGGTAGAAGCGCATAACCATCCCCTTTGCGATCCTTGAGAAGTTGCGGAATAGGCCCAATCTTTCGCGGGTACCCCATCTCAGTTTCCAGCTTCTGGAGCTGCTCAAAAGCCTCTTCGCGCTGGGCTTCTGACGGCCACTCTCGACACGCCAAAGGCTGTCCGTTCGGATCGCTGCACACGCTTCCTCTTGCCAGTGGGCAAGCCCCACTCTCCGCGCTCCCAGCTGGCGCGACTTGCGCAATCCGATCCGCTTCGAGACCCGAAACGTGCAAGCCTGCGCCGCGGTCTTCGTGGGGGCAAGTCCGCGCCTCAGAGCTGGGGCCAACCTGCAGAAGTTGCTCTAACGCTAACGAAGCGCGAGTGCTCAATGCGCTGCTTGGAACAGGCTCGATCCCGGGGCAAACCGTTTTCGCGCGCTCGAAACCCTTGGGGTCCCCTGTGACCGAATCCCAGAACGGAAAATCGCGGCACTGGGCGGGACGCGCCTCGTAAACACTGCACTCATTCGCGCCATCTAAGAGCACACAGGCCCCGTCTTTGCGGTCCAAAAGTGCTTGGCGCCACTTACCGGAGGCTGGATCGGTCAGCTCGCGAACGCGCTCGCTGCGAAAAGTATCTAGATCGACCTGCATATGCTCGGCAATCACGTGCTGCTCGGCCTCTGAAACCCAGGCCACTCCGCCCTTCACCTGGCAGCACCGCCCGGAGCGGCGGCAGCGGAAGCGCCACTTTATGTCCGCGTGGGGAGACGCCGTATCGTTGCTAGTTGCAGACATCATGAGATGGGTCTTCCGGCTTGGACTTGGGGGAAATAAAGCACGTGCGCCGAAAACAAGATTAGCGCTTTCGGCGGCGGCGAACGACTGGGCGCTTTTGGGGTCTCGAAAAGTCCAGGCTCGCGCGCCCCTCGATCTGCCCCGCGACGTCCTCGATTAGCTCAGTCCAGCTTTGATAGCGGTGGTTGGCCTCTTTGGCCATCATCTTCTCGATGAAGTACGACAGGTGTGGCGTGAAGCCGCGGCCTTTGAGCTCGGGCGACGACAGGGACTCCATCACCTGCATGCGCAGCACCTCACGGTCGTCGCTGCTCTCGAAAGGCAGGCGCCCGATGACTAGTTGAAACAGCGAAACGCCCAAGCTGTAGATATCGGAGCGCGAGTCGGCCGAGGCGCCCCCGCGGGCCTGCTCTGGCGATAAGTACGCGACCGTGCCAACGCCCGAATCGGACTTGCCAGTAGCCCCAGATTCGGCCGCAAAACCCAAGTCGATCAGGACGACACGGCCGTTGGCTGTGTACATGATGTTGCCCGGCTTGATGTCGCGGTGCACGATGCCCTCGGACTCCAAATACGCCAAAGCCCGCGCCGTCTCCAGCACGATGCGTAGCGCATCCTCCTCGGGCATCGCGTCGTCTTCCGCGGCCATACCGTCCAAGATCTCAAGTAGGGTCTGCCCCTCGACGAGCTCCAACTTCGAGAACACGGTCTTGCCGTACTTCGCCACGCCCATGCCTTTCAACAAGTTGGGATGCTCCAGACGCGCGAGCAGGCGCGTCTCCTCGACAAACGCCTTCAGGTCGCTGGGCTTGGCCGCAGACTCGGGGCGCAATACCTTCAACGCCATCTCGCGGCCCGTCTTCTTTTCCTTTGCGCGCCAGACCGTTGCCGTTCCTCCGACGCCCAAGCGACTCCTGACATCGAAGCCGGGGAACTCGGGAATCTCGCCGCCGTCTGTGCGTCTCATGCGGGCCACCCAGGCGGGCTCCTTGCCCAGCTGGTCGACGAGCAGAGCGTCCAGATCAGATTCACCTGACTGCATAGCGGGCACTAGTGTCCCAGCCTCTTCCTGCGTCAACTCCTTGCGGTGCACCAGCTTCGCCAAAAGGCGAAGATCCGCTTGGATGTCATTCCGTGGGCTTCCCATCGCTCCAGCCTAGCCTCCCCGCTCACCTCTGCTCTACGAGTTAAGGCGTAATCAGCCTGTTTGCGTACCTTTCTATAGGAAGAAGAGCCGGAAAGAATGGCGACTTGCCGCACTTCGGTGCCTATGGTGTTCCCCATCTTTCCACGCCTTTCCCAGTAACGCAGATGATCCGCATCCTCACTCTCACCGCGCTTGGCTTTGGCCTGGCCACTAGCTTGACTCTTCCGCTTCTTGCGCAAGAAGCTCCTCCTAGTACTCCTGTCCTGGAGCAAGCCCCCCAAGAGGAGAGCCCTGCCGAGGAGCCCCCGAAGGTCGCTGCGGACGAAGCACCCGCAACCACCCTCGAGGCCTTGCCCGCCGACGTGGCGGCACGCGGTGGCGAGACGGTGGTCACGTATGTCGAGCTCGATCGCCTGCTCGTCGAGCGCCACGGTAAGCGACCCGAGGGGCTGGACGTCTTGAACCGCATGCTGATCAAGGCCGTGCTAGAGGAGCTCGCCGCAGCGGCGGGAATCGACTTTGGAAAAGATGCCCTCAACGCCAAAATGGCCGAGCTGGACAAGCAGCTGCGCGAGAATGGGATCGAGGGCGGGCTGGTCCCCCAACTGATCGAGGGTGGAATCAACCCCGAGATCTTTCAGCAGATGCTTCGCCTCTCGATGATCCAGGCCGAGCTGACGCGAATCGCCCTGAGACTTCCCGAGGGTGAGCTGGCAACCAACGGCCAGCAAAACGTGTGGATGGACGAGACTCTCGCAAAGCGCGGCGGCGTTTCAGACTCGACCGAAGCCTTCCCCACCAAGGACAGCGAAGTCGTCGCGAAATCGGGAGACGCCACCGTCACTATGGCCGAGTTCAAGGAGCGCCTGCGCAATGAGCTTGACGCCAAAGTCGTCGAGCAAGCGTGTACGCAGCTGCTTTTGCAAAAAGTGCTCATAGCGGAGGCGGGCGAGGTCGCCAAGGACGTATGGGCGGCAGCCGTGGACAAAGAGCTGCAGCGCCGACGCAAAAAATCGATGTCGGACCCCCAGTTCCTAGGGACGAGCATCACTTATGAAGACTATCTGACCGCCCAAGGTCTGAGTCTGGCGACGATGGCCGAAGATCCCTCGGTTCAAGTCACAGCACTCACAACGGTGCTCGCGGGCCGCGAAGCACTCGCCGCCGCACCGCAGGGGATGTCACCGGACGCCGAGTCCGCCGCGCGCCGCGACGCAGGGCTAAGGGCTTCTTACGAGGCCGAACGAGATTACTACGACGGCTACTTTGGCCTGCGCCTGCCCCTGCGCGTCTGCATGCTACGAGCCGTCGAAGAGGCGAATGACCTCGTGCCTCGCTCGATCGAACAGGCGTCGAGCTACCTCGAGAAGCTCCTGCCCGGCTTGAGGACCGAGGGAAACTTCGTCGACCTAGTCCGCAAAATCAGTGACGAGATGACGACGAAGAAGGTGGATGGCGCACTTGGCGTCTACGGGCGTGGCGACGAGCGCTTGCCCGAAGCCCTGCGCGCCGCGGCGTGGAACTACTTCGACGCAACACCGGTCCCCGGTGTGGCGGGGCCGCTCGAAGTATCAGGGGGAGTGGCGTTGATGTGGATTGGCGAGGCCATCCCCGCGCCCACTTGGGCCGAGATGGCCGAAGTCGTCGAGAGCGAGCTGCAGCGCCGCATCTTGAACAGCGCCCTGCCCGAAAAGGGCATTCACGTGTTCCGGGCGCGCCTCTAGGATCTGTACAGCTGGGAATCGCTTATGCGCGGCGCGCCCCTAAACATCGCTTAGCGCGGTCACGATAGCCACGGGCATCAAATGCCGTTAGACTCTTGGGCCTATGTTGATCGCAAAGGTAGTCGGAAGCGTCGTCGCGAGCCAAAAGGACGAGAAGCTTGAGAACTTGAAGCTGTTGGTCCTGCAGGTCCACAGCCACGAGAACCAACCCAAGGACCAGTACGTCGTCGCCGTGGACTCGGTTCAGGCGGGTGTCGGGGATACGGTCCTCTATGCCACCGGCTCCAGCGCGCGCCAGACGACGTTGACCGATGGCAAACCCTGCGATGCGGTCGTGATGGCCGTCGTCGACTCATGGGATTTGGGTGGTACAAACGTCTACGAGGCGTGGAGCTAAGGGGCCCGTGTACCTTGCCCGAGTCATCGGCCGCGTCGTGGCCACCGAACGCTACGAGGGTCTTGAGCCCGTCGCGTTCCAACTAATCCAACCGCTCGACGAGAACGGTGCGGATATCGGTGACACGCAAGTGGCCGCTGTACAGACGAGTGCCATCAGCTCGGGTCCCGGTGATTTCGTCACCGTCGTCGACGGGCGCGAGGCCGCACTCGTTTTGCCCGAAACCTATGTCCCCATCGACGTCGCAATCATCGGGATTGTGGAAGAGGTGACGCGCCATAGCACAAACATCGAACCCACCGCACACCTTGCCGCCGAGGGCGCCTAGATGTTCCTTGCCGATGTTATTGGCACGGTGGTGACCCCGGTGCAGCACCCCGACTTGGACGGCATGCGCCAGCTGCTGCTGCGACCGATTGGGCCGGATGGGAAGCCGTCTGGAAAAGTGCGCGTGGGCTTGGTGCCCCCCGCTGGCTGCGGAGCGGGTGAAG